>Ga0079301_1000380_pt1 | contig 21193 bp, 16 predicted proteins | sample Wag4_2014_7_11_3_FD_74797 | JGI IMG/M metagenome (GOLD analysis project Ga0079301, IMG submission 74797) | Fresh water mixed with fracking chemicals microbial communities from Ohio, USA - Utica-2 Time Series FC 2014_7_11 | ecosystem: Engineered > Industrial production > Chemical products > Input... | reverse complement strand
CCTTGTTAAGGATAAACATTCAAGCCACTTATCGAGTGGCTTCGGCTTGCGTGCTAAGTTGTGTCAAACGATTATCGAAACGGTGTTTAAAGCACGATTCAACTTGATGACAGTCGACAAGACTCGAACGCACCTCAAAGCGTGCGGCGACAAGGTGTTTGCCGGTGTTTTTGTCAGGTTGGGTGTATCGCAGGCCGCGTTAGGGAACGACTTTATTGAGGCCATCGTCGAGGGCTTGTGACATGAGGTCGAGGCTGGCTTGGTGCGCTGCGCCGAAGTCGTAATTCAGCAATGAAAAATAGGCCTCGATTGCGCTCGCATCCACGTTGAGGATTGAGGCGGCATGGTTGATGATTGGCGCGCGATAGGCTGGCATCAGGGATTTTGCCTCCGCGAACATCTGTAACAGGTTGTCTTGTTGTTCCATGCGCAAGGAACGCTGGCAGGCCCAGACGGTATGGACGAATGGGGTGTGCATCATTTGCCACCACGCTTCACCCAAATCCAACTGATAAAGGTTGTCGGGGGCCTGACGTTTGGCGAGGAAGCCTTCGTCACCGATCAACAGCACGGCTGGATAGTATGTCAACAGGGTGTCGAGATTCCCTGGTGTTTCAACGTAATTGGCTTCGACGCCAAAGAGTCGTTGCAACATCCAGCGTATCAAAACGTTGGCGGTGGCGCCGTGCGGGGGGATGGCGATGGTTGTATCGTGAAGTCGGGCAAAGGGTTTGACCGAAAACAGGGTGGCACTGCCCAGTCGTCCCCAGGAGCTGATCGACAGCGCCGGTGCGAGGGTGTAGCGTTCGCGGTGCGTCAGGTACTCAACCACGGATAAAGGGCCTGCCGCCAATTCCCCGTCTCGCATCCATTGGTCGAGTTCGCCGGGCCGTCCGGTGCGAATGCTGAAGCCTCTTGGTGCAGCCAAGCTTTCACGAATCGGATAACCAAGGGGCAAACCGCTGATAAAAGGCAATTCCCCGATCACCATGGCTTTGATCCCACGCTCCTCATCGAACCTGAACCGGCCAATTATACACGTCGTTCGCACGATCGGTCAGGGATTTTTCATTCACATTCAAAAACTTGCGCTGAAACGGGACGCTGCTTGGGGTTATGCCATAGGAGCTTTACCGCCTTCGCAGAATCCGTTTCGGGAAAGGCCACATACTCCCGTTTCCAGTCGTGGCGTACGAGGCGTGGAACAACAGTTCCGAATGGTTTACCGTTCGCTTGTAGCTGGACTTCAAACCAGGTATCCGGTGGCGTAGGAGAAGTTTTCAGCCAAAAGCCCTTGATGCGCGTGGAATGCGCCAGCGTCAACGTGAGGCTGTTTTGCGCAGTACCTGCTTGGGCGGGGAGCCAGGCGGTGTTCCAGTCGAGGTCAATCGCTTGACCGGCTGTAAATCCGGCCGCTTCAGAACTGGCGATCGCACCCGCGAAAGGCAGATTTTTGCGAGGCAAGGGTGGATTCGGACGCTCGGTGCCCGATACCTGATACGCGGAGCTCTCGACGTAGATGGGGTGTTCATCCAAGGGCCAATGCAGTGGTGTGTTGGCCTGCGTTCGCCCCTTGGGGTGACCGAGGTTATCATAAATATGCCAGGCGTGGTCAACAGCGGGCGATCGCAAAATCGCGTGTTTGGCAGCGGTTGGATCCGCCGCCCATGCGACGATGACCTCGGTCCCGTCGTGCCTGCGGCCGTGGGTGCCTCGGATGTCTCGCGTGTGGATCGCACGCAGGGACGTGATCGGCCCCAAGCGCGCCTGAGCCTGTTGGTAAGCCCAGAAACCACGGGATCGTTGCGTCAGGGTCGCCCAATCAACCAGGCCCATCTGTTGCCACGATGGATTGCACGTGGCGTAATACATCACACTCCGGACATCCGTTGCCAGTGCTGTCGCATAAAGCTTGGTGATGTAGTCTGCCTGTGTGATGGGCTCCGCAGCCGTGTAACCGGTTTCCGAGCAGGTCAGGGGTTTGTTGTAACCTGCCTGCTTCAACACGGCAGCCATGGCGTCTCTCACGTGCTCGAACGCCTGCAGCGCCTTTTCTGAGCCAGGTTTGCCATAAGCGTGAAAATCAAGCTGATCAAAATACGGCCCGCCGCCGTGCTCAAGAATCGCTTGAAGGTAATGCGGGTGTCCAAGGCCGCCGACAAGAATCTGCGATTGCGGGTCAATCCGTTTCAGCACGATGGATGCAACCTGCAACAGCCGCACATAATCCTTGGCCGAACCTTGCCAGGAACGCCGCGGGTGGGTCGATGCCTCGTGATCCCCATCCGGATAATCCGGCTCATTCCAGATTTGCCAGTGTTGGATCCGCCCCCGGTAGCGTGTGGCCATGTGCGCCAACGCATATGCCCACGTGTTTTTCGGATTGCACGCACCGCCCGCATCCGGCGTATCGGTGCCATTGGCATAGATCGGCTCGTCAAGGCCACGTGGGGGGCTGAAGCGGGCCGTTGCCTGATCCTTTGTGTTCGTCGCCGCCCATAAAGGTGTATCACTCACCATAGCAACAATGTCCATCCGATGACGCGTGATTTGCCTGACCATATCGTCAAAATCTGACAGATGCGGATGCTGGCCCGGCGCTGGCTCATAATGACGCCACAGGACCCCTTCACGACTGACCTGAACGCCCAGTTCGAGATGTTGGGCGATACCGCGCTCACGCGTACCGTCCCACGCACCCCGACCGGTACTTTCATTGAATTTGGGGACGTATTGCATGCCAAACAAGCGCTCAGTGGTCACCGGTCGCCACGCCTCGGCAACCGGTGCCGCCTGCAACGAGCGCGCAACGCCCCATCCCGATACCATCAACCCACAGGCAACGATCCACCACTTCAAGTGCAAACCCCTTTTAACCATCTTCAACGCCATCCCCAAACGATTTGGCGGCTGAATCCAAGACCGGTCGCGTCCTGCCTTTTTTCGAATCCAGGGCCTTCGCAACACCGCGCGATCAAGCCCGCTGTCACATCGTCGTGAAACGGACTCACCCCAAGGGGGTTAGCCCAACATCACTGCGGGTCAAGTCAGCCTTGGGAAACGTCATGCCGCCAACATGCGTGGTTTAGCGTAACGCCAACGTGCGCCTGCCATGTTCGGTCATACTGACCAAACCGATTGGGCTGTCACAGTCCAAATCGAGCGTCCAACGGTTTTTCAGGCGGCTTGCGATATTCTGACGTGTCGGACGGACGCGGAGTGGAAGGCCAAAATCCGCTTAAAACTTCTGTTCGACCATCTGGCTATCCAGTTGTTCCAGGTATTCTTGGGCGACCTCGTAGGAAACGAGGTCTTGGCGAATGGCGTTGAGCACGGCGCTTTTTTCGATGTGCTTGAGCCGTTGACCGATTTCTTGCAGCACATCATCCCAATGGTCCTGAAATTCGGTCCCGAGCCGTCGCAATTCGCGTTCGGCGCCGGCGATGCTGACCTGGGTGCGTGCGCGCAGGCGTTCGAAATTGGAATTGGACAAGATACCGGACTCGTACAGGGTGACCAGCTCCTGTTGCACCGCACGGCCGGTGATGAGCCGCAATTGTTCACGCTCGAACCGTTGACGCCGTGACGACGGGGTAGCTAGTCCCAAACGGCGGATGACAGGCGCCAAGGTAATGCCTTGAACCAGCAGCGACATCATCACGACGCCAAACACCACGGTGACGAGATCGCGATAGCCGGGCAGCTGCATCGGCAAAGAGGCAGCCAACACCATGGTCAGCGAACCTTTGATATTGCCCAATTGCATCAAGTGTTGCCAATTAAGGGGTACCTGTTCACGACCAAATCGACCGAGCACCCAAAATACAGGATAGATGAGCGACGCCCGTCCCAGCTGCACCGCGGCAAAGCTGATGAGAATGACGGGGAGATACTGCACCCACTGGACACTGTTAACGTTCAGGCCAACCAACAAAAATACGACGGTTGTGACACCAAAGCCCGCATACTCCCAAAACGAGCCAAGGGCCACTTGACTGGACGGTGCCAAGGCGCGACGCCAGCCGTAATTGCCGAGTACCAATCCTGCGGTCACGACAGAAATGACGCCTGAGGCGTGAAACTCCTCCGCAACGTGATAGCTGCCAAGGGCCAACAAGGTGCTGAGCATGATTTCGGTGAGGTGATCGCGGGTTTGCAGCAAAGCCAAGGAGGTCAAAATGCCAACCACCCCGCCGATAATGCCACCCGCCACAATCACCCATACGAGATCGAGGGCGCTTTTGAGGGGATCGAAGTGGCCACTTAAAGTCCAGTTCAATAATAAGCCGAACAAGACCAGGGCCGTGCCATCGTTGAGAAGGCTTTCGCCCTCGATGAGGGTGCCTAAGCGCTGCGGCACCTTCAGTTCTTTAAAAGCGGCCAGAATGGCCACCGTGTCCGTGATGGACAGCATGTTGCCCATCAGCAGGGCGATCGGCCAATCAAAGCCCAAGGCGACATGTAGCACCACGCCGGTTGTGCCGGTCATCACCACGACGCCCACCGTGGATAGCAAAAAAACGGATTCGAACGATCGTCGCAAGAGCGCGACATCAATCCGGATGGCCGTTTCAAACAACAAAACTGGCAAGAACAGGTGCAAAACAACCGTCGAATCCAGCGCAAGCTGGGGCAGCAATCCCCACGAACCCAGCAAGAACGCCGTGACGACCAATCCTGTGGCGTAAGGGATGCCCAAACGCCTGGCGAAAGCACCAACCAGCGAAGCGGTCGCCAACAGTGCCAAAATGGTCGTCAGATTAAGCAACGTTAACCCCCCCCTCTCAATTCGCAAAAAAAACTGACAAGCTGCCATGGCGCGCCGGTGGCAACAAGCGCGCGATGGAAGACCGGTCTGCGCGCTCAAAATTCAAGCACGACACTCGGTTCTATCTGGCGATCGCTGTCGCTTTGGCCACACAGGTGATGGTTCAGTTGTCTTAAAACCCGTGATACAATTCAATCATGAATTCGGGCTCATCATGCGACAAACCTACCAGTGTATCATCCGAGCGGCCCTCCACGATTTACGGGCCCGTTGATTCGTGGCGCCTTGGGCGATCGCTCGGTGTGGATTTGCTGTTCCAGTCGTCCATCTGTTCGTTTCGTTGCACCTATTGTCAGTTGGGACGCATCGAGGTTCACACCCGCCAACGTCAGGTATTCGTGACAACGGAGCGGGTGCTTGACGATCTGGCCCGTTCGGACTGGCAAAGCGCGGATGTGCTGACGCTGAGCGGCAGTGGCGAACCGACACTGGCGCTTAATTTGGGCGAGGTCATCGCGGCGCTTAAATTGCGAACCGACAAGCCTGTGATGGTACTCACCAACAGCACCCTGTTGCAGGATCCGGCGGTCAGGGCGGAACTGTGCTTGGCCGACAAAGTTTTTTGCAAGCTCGACGCAGCGACTGAACGAACGTTTCAGCTCATCGATCGTCCCGTCGATGGTTTGACGCTGGCCGACATCCAAGATGGTATTCGCCGTTTTCGTGCCGAATACCGGGGGTATTTGGCCATTCAGATGATGTTTACGACCATCAATTTGGCTGAGGTTGAGGCTTTCAGCAATTTTCTGCGCGAACTTCAACCCGACGAGGTGCAGCTCAACACGCCGCTAAGACCAGTCCCGCAGGGATGGTATCTTGACGCGCGTGGCAATCACCGTCTGGAGGACGCGCCATATCCGAGTGTGCCGCTGAAACACCTTGACCAGGACACCGCTTCCGAACTGGTTCGCGCATTGCGTGAAAAAACGGGTCTTAAGGTGGTATCGGTGTATCGGGAACCTTTGGAGCAACACCGTGCGTAATGGTGCGCCAAGCTGACATCAGCCGGTTCCTGCAAGCGCGTCCCGGATTTGCCCGAGGCCGGTTGCCTCATCTGGGCGCCGGCTTTCTTGATCCGGTGATCGGATGCTTCCGCCTTAAAATCACAGCAAATGTGAGCGTAAAAGGTTAAGAAATCAATCGAGATTGGTAAGATGCTATCAAATTGAAGCAGTCAGCCAACGAAATCGCGCGGGCTGTGTTCCTGATGGTTCAAGATTGGCATCCCACGGTGATAAGAGGAAGGGTCTTCAAATGGCCGAGAAAATTCTGCTCGTCGACGACGAGGAAATGATTGTCGAATCGATTGAATACGCGCTGTTGCAAGAAGGTTATGAAGTCGCACGGGCTTCGAATGGCCAGGAAGCCCTTCAACAAGTGCAGATAACCAAGCCGAACCTGATCGTGCTGGACTTGATGCTGCCGCAGCTCAGTGGTCTGGAAGTCTGTCGGTTGCTTCGTCGCGAACACAATGACGTTCCCATCATCATGTTGACTGCCAAAGGCGAAGAAATCGATCGCGTGATCGGACTCGAGGTTGGCGCAGATGATTATTTGATCAAACCGTTCAGTCTGCGAGAACTGGTGGCGCGTATCAAGGCTTTGCTGCGCCGGAGCAAAACCGGGGACACAGACAGCAAACAGACCAAGGTTTACACTCACCAGGACCTGATGGTGAACCTTTCCGAGCATCGGGTAACAGTTGGGGACCGGGTGGTTGAATTATCACCCAAGGAATTCAAGATTCTGGCAATGCTGATGTCGACACCGGGACGTGTCTTCAGTCGGGAAGAACTGTTGGAACAGGTATGGGGCCTTGATTTTTACGGCGACACGAAGACTGTGGATGTGCACATCCGCTGGTTGCGAGAAAAAATCGAAGCAGACCCCAGCGTCCCACGCTACGTGCAAACCGTCCGCGGCTTCGGGTATCGACTCGGCGCGTAACGACTCCAGTCGAAGATACGGTAGGGCCTGACCAGTCAAGTGTGGTCGGCCCTTTTTATGTTAAACGGGCTGAAATATGATCGCGATCACAGTCCAGATCGGTGGAAAGCGTTAACATAATGCGTTAAGATAAGCAAGCGGGATCAGGATTCGTCCGGCGCCGACGCCATCAGAAAGGAACCCACGTCCCATGTCGCCAGATCGAACGGGTATGCGTCAGGACCTAGACAGAATTGGTCCTTACGAAATTTTATCTGAAATTACCCGTTCGCAAACGGGGCGCGTCTATTTGGCGCAATCACCCGGTTCCAAGCAGATGTTGGCGATCAAGGAGATGTTGATTGAAGCCGAGTCCGGCCTTTCCGTGGCGGAACAGATTCAACGCTTTGAACGCGAGTCTGAGATCCACTTGGCATTGAAGCACGCGAACATTGTGCCAGCGATTGATGCCGGCGTGGAGACCGACCCTCGCAGTGGCGTGACGCGTCACTACCTGGTCATGGCGTATCAGGCCGGTCATTCGTGGCATTCGATGCTGGATGATGAACAGGAGCGCAAGGCATTGACCTTGCCGCGCATTTTGGATCTCGGCGCCCAATTGTGCAAGGCATTGCACTACATGCACGAGAATGGGGTGTTTCATCGGGACATCAAGCCGAGCAATTTGTTAATCTCGCCCATCGGTCAATTGAAGGTGACTGATTTTGGTATGGCGCGACGCGCTTTTGGTCCTGGGATCACGCAATCGAAAATGATAATGGGCACATTGAATTACATGGCGCCTGAGCAATTGGTGGATGCAACGGCAGTCGATGGTCGTTCCGATGTATTTGCAGCGGGTGTGATTCTTTACAAGACACTGACCGGTCAATTACCGTTCGCGGCGAAAAACGCGACTGAGGTGGCACACAACCTGCTGTATGCGGAGCCGCTTTCACCGAAAGCGTTGAACGCCTTGCTCCCCGACTCGTTGTGTGAAAAGTTGTTGAAGGCATTGAACAAGGATCCGGATTATCGCTATTTGTCGGCGGAAAGTTTGGCGCGCGACATTGAGGCGGAGTTACAGAATCCGCAACTGTATGTGTCGCAAGGCAAGTTGTATCAGATGGCGTCGAGCCATTCCGAAGCGAGTGCTGCGTTTCAGACGGCATTGAATCTGGACCCGGAGGCCGCGTGTGCGTGGTATGGTCTGGGCGAATCATTTGAGGCACTGGGTCAGGAAGAGCAGGCGCTGGAGTGTTTTTTAAAGGTGGTATCGCTGGATCCGGTGCGGGTTTCGGCTTATCAGAAGTTGGGTCACGGGTACTCCCGGCACAACAATGCGCAGGCTGCTTTGAAGATGTTGCAGCGTGCGTGGGTTTTGGATCCCAAGGATCGCGACACGTGTTTTTTGCTTGCGCAGGCGTATACAGAACTCGAGCAGTTTCAAGAAGCGTGCGATCAGTTCGTGTTGCTGGCCGAGCAATATCCGGAGTGGGCGCAAGCTCATTTTGAAGTCGGGCGCTTGCGGTATCGGATGGGTCAGACTGAAAAAGCGCTGGCTGCGTTCCGGCAGGCGTGTGCGTTGTCGCCAACGGATCCGGATATGTTGTTTAACCTGGCTTCGTTGTACCAAGAACGGGGTGATCTGATCCAGGCACGCAGCAACTACGAGGCTTTGGTTCAATTCAACCCGCATCATGGCCGTGGCCGTCATAATCTGGCGTGTTGTCTTCTGGCGCTGGGTTTGCATGCTGAAGCGGAAACGGAAACGCTGCAGACCTTGGAGGTCGAACCGGAGTGGAGTCAGACGTGGTACCTGTTGGGTCATATCTATGATGCATCGGGCCGGGGCGCGTTGGCACTCGAAGCCTATCACAAGGCTGTGGACTTTGACGCCGGCAACATGGATGCGTTGCTGACCTTGGGGCAGGCTTACTTTCGGCAATATCAGCCAAATGCGGCGGCGGATATTTTTGCTAAAGCGACCCAGCACAGTGGGGAGCATCAAGCGCAGGCGTTTTTCTTTCTGGCGCAGACGCACCGGGTGAGGGGGCGCGCAGACGATGCGATTCAAGCCGTGAATTGTTGCTTGCGCTTGCAACCGGAGCCGGAGTTGGCGCGTGCGGCACAAGAGCTGTTAAAAGCCTTGGGAGGCAACCGTAGCACGCCGTTTCCGACAAACCGTCCGGATCACCGTCTGGCGCGCTGACGGACTACACGTTTCGCCCGCCATCTGTCAACGACGCCCTTGAAGCTTGAGTCCTTTAGCGGGGCAGGTATGTCACGGTTTCAACCCATCGAAACCGACACAGGTGATGGACATACAGCAGGTGACGCGCTGCCCCCCAGAGGTGGTGGTCGCAACCAAAATCGGGTTAACGCCTGAATCGTGTCACAAGCACTGCTTTAGACAATCGAGAGGCTGTTCATCCTTCACGACCGGTCGAGACAAGCCGGTCGTGAACGGTGGTGATTGAAAGTGGGCTTAAGGCTGGGTAACAACAGTCGGTTTGACGATCGGTAACCCGGCTTCGAGCCAAGCGTTCATCCCGCCCACCAGCACGGCCAACCGACTGAAGCCGTGTTGTGTTCGGAGGGCTTCGGCTGCAGCGATCGCTGACGCCTCAGCCGGGCACGTGCAGTACAGCAGGACATAGCGATCCTTCGGCAACGCTGATGAGCGGGTCGCAATCTGGTCCAACGGAAGGCTGAGGGCTCCCTCAATGTGTTGCGTCGCATAAGATGCTGCTGATCGCACATCCACAACAACAAAACTTTCGCCGGCTTGCTTGCGGGACTGCACGTCAGCCGGTGACAACTTCAGGTATGTCCCACCTGCCGGCAAAGGGGCAGCACTGGCCTCGGCGGCTGTCACCGGCGTTTGCGGTACTAACGGTGCCTGACAGGCTGCGATACCGCCAACCAGGACCGTTCCCAAAATCAATCCCAACCATGCCTTGGCCATCATCTTCATCCTCACGTTCACGAATGCTGCTGGTTATCGGAACCCTTCCTCAGCCGATGTACCCATTCAAGGGGCATATTGAAACACAACCTGGCGGGAACGGTTCACTTCCACGATGCGGCCTTGGCCTGCGTGATGCACCACAATATGGCCATCGGGCAGCAACCACGCCGCAACCGGCGTGAGCATTTGCAAACCGAAGCGCCCCACGGTCGGCCAGCATTCGGCGTTGCCACCATATTGCCACGTCAGTTCGCGCTCTGGGTTCACTTCGATGACACGGTGGTTTTGTGTATCGGCAATCAAGGTGTTGCCATTACTGAGCCGTGAGGCGTGTTCAGGATGGGACAGCAATCCCGGTTCCACGCCGCTGCGGCCCATTTGGCCGTAGAACCATACGAGCTTCCCTTGCGCATTGAACTCAAGCACGGTGTGGCCGCCCCAATCGACAATCAGCACATTGCCGCCGGGGAGGAGTGTGGCGTAGGTTGGGGCGTACAGCGGTGTTTTGGCGCCGTCGAAACGCCAGACCAGTTCTGAGCGCTCATTGACCACCACAATGCGCCGGTTGGATTGGTCGGCAATCACGGTGTGGCCGTTGGTGAGGCGTTCCGCGCTACGGGGATTGGCCAGTGATTGCGATCCGGTGCCCAGTTTGCCTGCTTGGCCGAATTCCCAGATTGTTTGCCCTTGTGGATTGACCTCCAGAACACGGTGGTTGCCGGTATCGGTAATCAACGTATTGCCGTTGCGCAGACGTTTGACGTAGTGTGGGCGATCCAAGGCCAGTTGATTACCCAGGTGGGTGTTGAGTCCACTGAATTGCCACGTGAGCTGTTTTTGGCGATCCAATTCCCAGACGCGGTTGGACTGGCGGTCCGCATGCAAAAATCGACTCGGCAACTGAATTGGGGTTTCACTTTCGGCGCAAACCGTCAAAGGCTGACTGTTGGCTTTTGGGGCACCTTGGGTGAGTGTAACCGTGGTACGGGCAGAGACGTTGGGGGGGATCAGGTGGTATTCCCACACGATGTGCAAGTCGGGGGTCACTTCGCACAAGCCCTGACGCCCGGCGATTAGCGTATTGCCAGAAGCGAGGCGTTTCACCAGGTGGGGGTCCCGCACACCCAGGCCGCCTTGAACGAGGCTTGGCTTGTAGGTCCAGATAATCTGCCCCAGGAGATCAATCTCCAGCACACGTTGATTGCCTGTGTCGGCGATCAACGTATTACCGTCCAGCAACCGGACACTTGAGCCAGGGTCATCCAGTTGATTCACGGCACTGCCTTGCCCGCTTCCCAAGCGATTCCCGGCATTGCCATACTGCCAAACAATGCCTTTAGTCACATCCACTTCAATCACCCGATGGTTACCACCATCGGTGACCAGATAACGACCGTGGCCCAAAACATCGCAATAAACCGGTTTGAACAGACCCGTGCCGGAACAGCCCATTTCGCCGTGACTGAAGACGGCACGCCCTTCCGCATCCAATTCCACGATGCGATTATGCCCGGTATCCGTGACCAGGGTATGACCATTGGCCAGCCGAAGTGCATGGCGCGGGGCTTTCAACTTGGCGTCATCACGGGAATGCCAAACCGCCGTACGCTGGTTGGTCAACTCAACAACCCGATTACCACCGACATCCACGACCAGGGTGTGGCCGTTGCCCAAGCGCGCGGCGTGGGCAAAGCCCGTGAATTGACGGGCCAATGTATCACCTTCCGGTTGGTACGACCAGTGCACCATGCCGGTGCGGTCCATTTCAGCCACTTGGCGTTTCAGCGGGTTAATCAACAAAAAGCGATCCCCTGCCAGTTGGCCCCAGTCATCCGCCACGCGCGAACGATGCGGCTCCCCCTGACCGGGTGACTTTGTCGTTGTTGAAACATTGACCACAGCACCAACCCGCACGGTGGCACTCGGCGTAACCGGCGGGGGCGGCTTGGGCGTGCCCCCTGTTTCAACCTGGACAAAGTGCTGTTCCAGCAGGCGTGGATAGCGTTCGTCAAGGAACGCTTCAAATTCACCTGGCGTCAGCGGCAGGACGACCAAGCGGGCATCTTGGGCCAGGTCTTTGGCAAATTGCAGCACTTTGGGATCTTGGGGTTTGGATGTTGCGACAATAAACTCCCCGTTTAATAAATTGAGGGGCAAGCAATCGCGTTCGCGGATGAGCCTTTCTGGCAACTGCGCAACAATTGCGGGATTGATTGGCACCGTTTGCAAGGAAAGCAAGCTCGTCGATTGCTCACCACGCACCTGCATCCGGGCCGCGGCCACATTCTCCCGGCTTAGCAAGCCCATTTCAACCAAGACATCGCCAAGATCCGGCGGTTCCGGACACCACGTCGCCGGTGCGGGAAAACCCAACGTCAGAGGCATTGTTTTCAAGGTGGTTTGATGCACCAACCGATGCTGCCGGGTGCGATCAAACACCAGCAAGTGGTGACTCTCTCGTGTATCCGGCGCGTAAGCCAGCAAAAAGATATAAGGATCCTCGTCGGTGCCAACCAGCGCATTCAAGGGGCGATCGCCGATGCCTTTGCCCGGCAAATTGACCGTATGCTTCACCCGCAGGTCAGGCGCCGACAGCGCGATCATCCCGAGCTCGCTCGGTCCCTTCACAAAGCATACCAACAGACGTGTGCCGTCTGGAGAAAGCGTCAGCGCTCCCAAGGGCCCGGTCGGAAACATTTGATGCCGAACCTTGAAACTGGCGACGTCAATGATCGCCAGGCGCGGAGTCAGGCCGTCGGTGGCGTAAATTGTGCGGGCATCCGGTGAGATGACGCAACCGATGCCGCAGGTATGCCCTGCGGGCCGCAGTGCGATCGCCCCACGTTGCTCAAGCGAGGCCGTCAGCACCACATGCAGCGTGCCAAGCCCACGATTGACAGCGACGACAAACTCGCCGTGCGGCGCACAAATCAAATCCACCGGACCACTGGCACCGGGTGGGTTCAGCCAGGGGCTCGGCAAATTGGATAAAGACGGACTCAGGCTGCGTCTTGGCTCCTCACCAATGTACAGAAACCCGCCACGCGCCGTAGGGATGAGCCCCAATCTCGGCGCATGATCAGTTGGGAACCACTTCCGGGAACCGGCAGGGTCACCCGGTTCAAGTATCAAAATGGCGCCATCGCAATAGCGCGTCCAACCAACAGGCTGAAATGCGCCATCACCAGGGTCACCTGCAACCAACTCGAGCGTTTTGATGGTCTCACCGGTTTTCGGCGAGATGGCATGCAGCGACTTTCCATCCGCGCTGGGTACGAATGCAGCAGTGTGCGTGATGTGGTCAGGCGCATCGGCCTTGGCGAGGTGTTCACGGGCGTGTGCCAGTTGTTCCGCACCAATCAAGCCCTGCTGCAAGAGAAACTCCGCGAGGAGCTCCTGCGAGAATGGGCGCGCGTCTTGCGTGTTTGTTGGCAACTCACCCGTCATAGCCACCCCATCCAAAGCTTGAACGTGCAATCATAGCGCTGTTCCGGCGCACGGTAACCTCCCTGATTGACACCGAAGCCGGTCGTCTGTGAGGAACCCCTTGTTGGGATTGAAAAACGTGTGCTAGGGGAATTATAACTGAAGGAGGGTGTTGTCGTTGGATCAGTCGCCGGAATCCCACAATAAAAAAGGTGATCCGCGATCAGGTTGGATGGATCGCGCCGTCCCGGAAGTCGTGCGTCCCGACACCACAACGCCCGAAAAAGGGGCTTGGGACGCCCCCGTTCCCGCATCCGACCCGGTGGTGCGGGCCGCCTATTCCCGCACAGGCGCCCTTCCATCCCTGGATGCCAGACCCGCTACACCCGGTACGGACGCCTTGGTGATTCACCGCAATCACCGACAAGCCAGAGCCATAAACTTTGAAGTGGAAGGCATTCACTGGCGTGCAGGGTTCGCACCGGATCCTGGTCAATCCCCACTCAATCCCCATTATCTGGCCGCCACGCCGCCGGAAAACAATGTCTCAACGAGCACCGGCGTGCTCTTGCAGCCTGTAGAAGCCGCCTTGGAAAGTGTCCTGCGCGACCTCGTTCCCCCTGCCTTGCTCTCACTGGCAGATAACATCTTCGGCCCCAAGCGCATGCTGGGACGCTGTGTGCTTTACTACATTCCGACAGGACCCGGTGCGCAAGTCGGCATGATCGCCTGGTACATTGAAACGCCCATCGCCAAAGGTCATCTGCTTTTTTTACAGACCAACATCAAAAAAGCCAACCCCGCCATCATGGCTCAAATGCATCAAACCTTTCAAGCCTCACTCAAAGCCCGTGGCAGTGCACCTACCACGGCAGGCAGTTTCGATTTTTGGCGCGAACTATCCGATGCCTCACGCCAAATCGAGTTTTCCCTGCGCCACGCCGGTTGGGACCAAAACGAATTCAAACAAGCCATCCAAAGTTCACGCAGTGCCGCCGAGGCTCGGCTTTATGATTCACTCCTGCAGGTTGGGCGTCTGTTGTACGATCTCCTGGAGACGTTGCTGGTCAAATGGCCACAACGCCTGATCGTCTGGCTGGTCATTACCACAAGTCGCGCCTTGCTCCTCCTGATTAAACAACCACCGCAACGTAAATAATCGCCCCAAATGGCGAACAGCACAGACCCCGTGGGCGATACATTAGCGCATCGGTTTCCGTTCAATTTGTGCGACAAACGCTACAACATCAGGCCCCTCACCCCAACCATCAATTTTACTGATTGGACGCCGACCATCAGAACAAGACGCAAGCGTAAGCAGACCGTTTTCGGATGTTGCACGCGGCATGGCCACAACCAGCATTTAACGCACAATTCAGTTAATCTGATGGATGGCCTCTCACCTGCTGTTACTCAAAAACAATGAAAATCTAATCACCAATCAACGCGTTTCCGTATAACGTCGCTTGCGACCTGCAGCTTGCGCTCGCTGCTCCCTCCTTACCAGATACAGCAAGCAGATGGGACCAGGCAACAGGCACCCCGTTTCAACGGCAAACAGCACGAACTTGAGGTGGACCATTAGGTGTTATGACATACCTGTTGTGCTCGCTGTTCCACGCTTGCCCAGATAAAATTAACCCAAAATCTGTCATAGATTAAATCATTCTTAGGAAAGGAATCTGAAGCGAGCCAGGATAACCCGGTATGATGGTTCAGAGGGTTGTGTGTGTTTTACAAGTGTTATTATCACCCCAAAATTGACGGACTGCATTCGTGTCAGGGTTGTCGCCTGCCAATTTGCGACGACTGCAGGAATGATCTCAACTATTGTCCGGAGTGCGTGGAAAGGCAGGCAGCGGTGGCCCATTTGCGTTTGGTGCGACAGGCCCAAATGATCAGTGGTCATCACCATGTCAGTCGGTCAGGGCGTCTGCGCCTTGCCCTGCGTCAAGTGGGGGGAGGGCGAACCCAACAATTACAAATGGCAACGGCGATCCTGCATGGCGTCGTGGACGAGGCGCTGCCGCGTGCGGCCGCAGCCCGCACAGCGGTGCTTGGCAAGTCCGGGATACATGACGTGATGGCGAAGCCAAAGCAGCGTGTGAAGGCAATGCCGGACGTGCACGCGGCAGTAACCGTTATTCCGCGCAGATTGGGTACGTTGATGGCATTTTGCGCCAGTATTGCCGTGCTGCTCGGGCTACTATCTGCGGGTCGATGGGTGTATCATGATGGGCTGGAGGCTCACAAGCCGTTGTATGTTCGTCAGCGCCCCGTGCAGTAAAGGCCCGGTTAAAAGGCGAGTGCCAATCGTTCGATAGATCTTGGTCAAGTTTGAAAGTACCTCATTCACATGGCTCGAATTGCGCGTCTGCCGCTTCTAATCGCCAATCAGATCGCTGCTGGCGAGGTCATTGAACGTCCCGCTTCGGTGGTCAAGGAGCTGGTGGAAAATGCGATTGATGCCAAGGCTTCGCGCATCACCATCGAGGTAAAAGAGGGTGGCCGTTGGATCAAGGTGGTTGATGACGGCTTCGGCATTGCATCCGATCAACTGGCACTGGCCTTCGAGCGTTTCGCCACCAGCAAACTCCGTGATGAGGGTGAGCTGTGGAACTTGACGACACACGGTTTTCGCGGCGAGGCGCTGGCAAGCATCGCGTCGATTGCAAAACTTGTCTGTCAATCGCGTGCGAAAGACGAATTGGATGGCGCACTTATCGAAATTGCCGGGGGCGCGATCATTCGTTCGCGCGCGCAAGCGTGTGCGCAAGGTTGCAGCATCGTGGTCAGCGACCTGTTTTACAATACGCCGGCGAGGCTCAAGTTTTTGCGATCGCCACTCACAGAGCAAGGTCACATTTACGATGTGGTCTTGGGACTTGGTTTGTGCCATCCGCACCTCGATTTCAAGTTAATCATCAACGGGCGCGAAGCCCTTAACACCATCGGGTACGCGACGCTCCGTGAGGTAGTGACCCAGGTTTTCAAGGATGTCTCAGCGGACCACTATCTCGATGTCGCGCACGCAGATGCCTGCGGAAAAATCCATGGGATCATCACCAAGCCGGATTATGCGCGCTCCGACCGGGCCCGGCAATATCTCTTCGTCAACCGACGCTGGGTCAGGCACGCACTGCTTGCCAAAGCGGTTGAAGAGACTTTTCAAGGCCATTTAAGCGCCCCAATGTACCCCGCTTTCACCCTGTTTTTGGAACTGGATCCGCAACGTGTGGATGTTAACGTCCATCCAACCAAAAAAGAAGTTCGCCTGAATCAGACCCAGCGCACCCACTATCTGGTCAAAGAAGCCATCGCCAAAGCCCTCGGTTCCGCGCCCCCGCGAAACCATGCACCACACGAGGCGTGGACGAGCCGGCGCGTGGACTTGCAGCTTGCAAACGGTTCTGCGCCAAGTGGTCACGATGCTGCCGTTGAAGGGCATCCAGGCTTTTCACTCACGCTGCATACGCTGGCTTCCCTTCCTTGGCTGACACATTGGAAAAATCGTTACCTGTTGTGCGAACACCCTCACGGGTTGTTGATTATCGCTCGTCGGCACCTGCTGGAAGCCATCACCCGAGCAGCATTGACCCAACAACGCTGGCCATGGGATGGGCTTGATGAACCAATCGTGCTCCAGGGCACCCATGCGCATCACGCAACCCTCATCGATGACTGGAAGAACATGGGTATCCCCATCACTGTGCTGACGGCCGATTTGTGGCATATAGCATCGAAGCCTCAAGTCTTCGCCTGTGCGGCGTTTCGCCAGGCCATTCGACGCGCGTGGCGGCTGGGCATCGTGGCGGACGGCACAGGTGCCAATCACGGGCAAGAGCCGCTTGTATCGGCAATGGCCCTCCAGTTGGAGACTGCGTGGCAGCCAGACACGCTGCGGCGCTGGCTTGATACCTTCGCGATGAACCCGGGTGATGGACCCGAAGCCCGACTGAGCGGTGTCCTCATTTTCGCCGATGATATCGCATCCCAATTGGAGCCCGACGACCACCCGTTATGACCAAAACCCGGCAACGCGGGTTATGCCAAGTGCGCGTGATGCCGACAACCGTCGCCTTCAAGTCGGGTCACACGGGTAACCCGGTGACTTAATAGAGCCAGACCCCTTGAACGCGCGGGCCCCAAAACCCTTGCTCAAACGCGGCGTTAGTGCCACTGGCGGTATCACGCTGCCATTGCACGCCAAGATCCAGCGCAACGGGTCGCAGACCCACTCGCAGTGCCGCGTAAGCGCCAAATCGCGTCATCGGAAACACATTAACAACGCCCGGAACGGTCATCGCCCCCGTGAAATATTGTTGCCACTCGGTCTGAAGCAGAAACGCCAGACCCTTCGTGATACCGAAACCCGTGCCGAGCCCCAAATGAAAACCGTATCCAGTCGAACCACTGGAGCCGTAACGGGTCAGCACCGCTGCGGCGGGCGCGGGCTCGTCTTGCGTTTGAATCGTGCTTTGGGCGAACACCGTACGCAAGCTTAAACCAGGCTCCACCATCACTTCCCAGTCGTACGCAAGCGGGAGGCGTCCGCGCACGACAAAGCGCCCGTGATACTGATCCCTGCGATGCTCAAGCAAAGCGCCCGGAATCAATTCTCCCAACTCATCCACGCGGTAGGCCAAGCCACCACCACTTAAACCAATCCCCACGAAGGGCGTGAACATATGCATCCAATCGACGTGGCCGGCGATCGTGAATGGCACCGCGACTCTCCAGGCCCCTGCCGGTTGGTTTTCCAGGAAACTGAGTACCCCGATACCGCCAAAGCGAAGCGCTGACAGGAAAACACCGGCTCGCGGCGGCGTTGCCCGTGACTCCGGCGCACGGGTCGCCAACGAGGGTGACTCCTTTGTTGGAACGATGTCGCGGGGTAGCGGCAGTGGGCTCCGTGTGGGGCGCGGGAAGGGCAGCCACCGCGTTTGGAGCGCTGGATGCCTGACCGATTCCGGTGTAATGTGCACTTGCGGTCTTGAAGGGCTGGGGCGTTTGACAATGGAGCGGCGCGTCGAACGTGGCAATTTTCCCCGATAACTCAGACGCCAACCAGTCTGGGTGGCCGCGACACGCCAGTGTGTACCCCAAGGCACGCTCAAGCGTACCAGCACGACGGCATGACCCGATGGTTCGATGCGCCATTCCACCGATTCGAAAGGGGCATCGTGTTGATTGGTTCGCAGGTGAAAGGGGCCGCGACGTTTTGGGTCGCGCCACGCGAGGCTCAGAACCCGCGGGTCGTCAGTTTGGGTGATGAGCGGCGCAACCCGAACGGGCACCCCTTCGAGCAACAAGTGTTGCCCCGTGATGTCGTGGCGGCTGTGCCAGGGCACAGCCGCCTGTCCGAGTGCGGGCGTTGCCAGGTGAATCAGCCCCACGGCAACGACACACCACACACGCGGCCCACGTAACCAATCGGCCATGCTCACGGTGCGTTCGCCTCGCCGACATTCGGAGCAGCACCAGGTTTAAGAAACACCAACGACGCAAAGGTCTCCTCGCCATCATCGATAAACACATCCACCAGGTACATGCCACTGGATAACGAAGCGGTGTTAAACTGCACGGTAAAATCGTCGTCCGGGCTATCATCAAAGGGCTCGTCAAAGCCTGGTTGTGCCCCGCGCAATCTAAAAACTGCCTTTTTGGCACCTGCAGGTGCCTGTAAACGCAAGCTCACCAGGCCATCTAAACCGGGTTGGGCCAGCTTATCTGATGCCTGGTTGGCGCTCAACGGGCTGAGTACACAAGCGTTCAGGCACGCAAAACCCACAGCGAGTGTCAACCAACGGGCGGGCACGCGCGTGACTCCTCCCGTTTGGCGTAAAGACAGTAGTCCTTCAAGATGCACCCACCGCAGCGAGGCCGTTGTGCAACGCAACATTCGCGTCCGTGCCAGATTAACCAGTGGTGTGCCGCGGCCCACTTTTCTCGCGGAATGTGACGCTGCAGCTGAGTCTCGACCTTTTGGACATGATCAGCGCACGCCAGGCCCAGTCGATTGGCGACCCGAAACACATGGGTATCAACTGGGATTGCCGGGATCCCAAAGGCATTGCTCAGCACGACATTGGCCGTCTTTCTGCCCACGCCCGGCAAAGCCTCCAACGCCTGGCGGGTTTTGGGTACCAGCCCACCATGCCGAGACACCAGCAAACGTGCCGTTTCCGATAAATAGCGTGCTTTGGCGTGGCATAAACCAATTTTGGCAATCCAAGGTTGCAAGGACTCTGGTTCCTGCGTCGCCAACGCCTCAGGCGTCGGAAAGCGATCAAACAAAGGCCCCGTCACCACATTGACCATCTTGTCCGTACTCTGCGCGGACAAGATGACCGCTACGAGCAATTCATAAGCATTGCGATAATGGAGCGCCGTTCCGCGTCCGCCATAATGCCGCTCAAGCAAAGCCAGGACAACACTGCGTTGTTCGGGGGGTAAAAACCGGCGCACGTCACCTCAACCGACCACTGACACGCCACGCTGCAGGAGATGACAATGGCGAAGGCCCCGGCGTGGTTGTGGCACTTGGCGAGGATGCCGGCGTGGTTGTGGCACTGGCACTTGGTGAAGAGGCCGGTATGGTTGAGGCGCTGGCGACTGGTGATGGCGCCGGTGTAGTTGAGGCCCTGACACTTGGAGACGGCGCCGGTGTAGTTGAGGCACTCGAAGTGGGGGTGGCTGTCGGGGTTGCGGAGGCATCGGGCGCCGGTTCAGCGGAACCGGTGGCACTTGGATCAGCGATCACAAACGAGCGCGCCGCCGCGAAGACAGCCGCCTCCGCCTCCGCAGCCTCGATAAACATCTGAACCTCATAAAAATTCTTCGGCAAACCCGACGTGGGTATCTTGGCTACGAACCCATCCTCAGGATCCTCATCAGGGGGAATGGTCGGCGGGCTTGCCTCCACCCCCTCCGGGATCACCAACTCAAAACTGGCCTTTTTAGCCGCGGCCGGCACAACGAAAGACAGTTCAAGGGTCCCTCCGGGTGCTACCCGAGGAATTGCGCCGACCGCCTTATTGACGCCCACCGGTTCGAGCAGGCAGCCGGCGATAAAAATGCCGCCAAGCACGATGGCCGACAAGCCAGGCCTGGACAAACAAGCGTGTTGCAGATTCATTCGCTTCACAACCGGCTCCTAGTAACTGATGCCTAGCTTCAACATAGGTCCGTGCCATAGCTGAGACAACACACGATCCTCACCCTCTGAATAGCGATACGTGTTCACGGCATATCCAAGGGTCATTCCCACCATACCAAAATCAAAACGCGTCTCCAATGCACCACGCAAGCCGAGCATCGGAAAAATTCCCGGTACGTTGGCTTGCCCCATCGAGCCCGCCAACAAATAATTGAGGCCTCCCGTCAAACTGATGCCAAACATTGGGTTCAGCTGCATACCCGCCCCAAGCGTGGTATGGACCCCGTAAGCCTGCCACGGTGACGACAGATAATCACTGACAACCACCGCCTTGGGATCGCCTGGTGCCGCCTCACCTTCTGCCACCTGTTCCGGCCGAACCGTCGTCGTGACATTTACAAACCGGGCAGCAGGACCGAGGCGCCCCATCAACTCAAAGCCCCCACCCACAGGAAACCGCCCCTGCAAGGCCAGATTGCCCTCCATGTCCAACCGACTGCGCGTCACATCAAAGCCCGAACCTGTCAGGTCAGCATCGCGAAATGCGTAGCGCATGCCGCGCCCCTCAAGCGACACCCCCAAATTATTGGTGAACATGTGCTGATAGCTAACTGAGCCCGCCGACGTCAATCCGGTTTCAATATCCGCATTCCCCGCTTCAAACGTCTCTCGGATGGAAAGGGGCAACTCCGCACCGCCCGCGAAGCGCGACCCGAAAACCTGTGGTTCTTTGGGCACCGCCGGCACAGCGTCTGCCTGTGGCGAGGCGTCAGGGCCCGGCAACACCGGATCCGACAGCAACTGCGGGTCAAGCATCGGATCGACCGGGCGCTCAGGCAACCCGGGCGTCGTCTCTGGCTTCGTCGGCGCAACCGTCAGCGGT
>Ga0079301_1000376_pt1 | contig 21239 bp, 20 predicted proteins | sample Wag4_2014_7_11_3_FD_74797 | JGI IMG/M metagenome (GOLD analysis project Ga0079301, IMG submission 74797) | Fresh water mixed with fracking chemicals microbial communities from Ohio, USA - Utica-2 Time Series FC 2014_7_11 | ecosystem: Engineered > Industrial production > Chemical products > Input... | reverse complement strand
TTGGAACCGGCACTTGCATAGCCGATGAAAGATCCCCAAAAAGTGTATTGGTAGATCCTGCACTTAAACTTTGAAGTGCTTGTCCGTAATTGATAATTTTTTCAAGTCCCGAAACGCGCTCACCGTCAGGAATTTTAAAATATTGTGCTCTATGAAAATCAGTAAAGCAATCAAATGCGCCAGAGTAGGCTAAGCTTTCTAATGATCTTTTGTTCACGCTTCTACTAATTACCCTTTTGATGAAATCAAAAATGGTAGGGAAGTGTCCACCTTTTTCTCTTTCCTTAATAATGGTTTCAATAGCCGCTTCACCCACACCTTTGAGTCCACCCAGTCCAAAACGTATTTCGCCTTTTTGATTCACCGCAAAGCCGTTGAGTGATTCATTGATATCTGGCCCAAGTACTTTAATGCCCATGCGTTTACACTCTTCCATAAAGAAGGTGATTTTTTCAATGCTGCCTGCGTTGTTTAATACCGCCGACATATATTCTCCAGGGTAGTGCGCTTTTAAATAGGCTGTTTCGTATGCTACATAGGCGTAACAAGTAGAGTGCGATTTGTTAAAGGCGTATTGTGCAAAGGCTTCCCAGTCGGTCCAAATTTTTTCTAAAACTTGTGCGTCATGTCCTTTGCTCGTAGCGCCTGCCACAAACTGTGCTTTCATTTTATCCAGCACCGACTTTTGCTTTTTACCCATGGCTTTACGCAGTACATCGGCGTCGCCTTTTGTAAAGCCGCCAATTTTTTGACTGAGTAGCATTACCTGTTCTTGATAAACAGTAATACCATAGGTTTCAGACAATATTTCTTTCATTTCATCGAGGTCATAACTGATGGCTTCTCGGCCATGTTTACGGTCAATGAAATTGGGTATGTACGCAATAGGCCCTGGTCTATAAAGGGCGTTCATCGCAATTAAATCGTCAAATTTATCGGGCTTTAATTCGCGTAAATATTTTTGCATGCCCACACTTTCAAATTGGAAAGTGGCATTGGTTTCTCCTTGTTGGTAAAGCTTAAATGTTTTTTCGTCGTCTAATGGAATGGTATCTAAATCAATAACTACACCATGGTTTTGTTTGATAAGCGCAAGCGCCATTTTTAAAATGGAAAGGGTTTTAAGCCCCAAGAAGTCCATTTTAATTACGCCAGCTTCTTCAATAACACTGCCTTCAATTTGGGTAACCCATAAATCAGAATCTTTAGCAGTTGCCACCGGAATTAAAGAGGTTAAATCCTGTGGTGCAATAATGATGCCGGCTGCGTGAATACCCGTGTTTCTTACGGAGCCTTCTAATCTTTCTGCTTCTTTTAAAACCTGTGCACGAATATCACTACCTCTGTATATTTCTCGAAGCTTTTTGACATTATCGATGTCTTCTTGTTGATAGCCTTCTTTTTCTTCTAAAGATTTTGCACCTTCTTTGATAGTGATAGGCGCGTGTAGAACACGGCCAAGTTCGGTACCTGGTTTATCGGGTACAAGCTTTGCAAGTACGTTGCTTTCGGCAAGAGGTAAATCAAGAACGCGGGCTACGTCTTTGATACTCATTTTAGCAGCCATAGTACCGTACGTAATAATTTGTGCTACCTGATTTTTGCCGTATTTATCAACTACATAATCGATTACTTTTTGACGACCTTCATCGTCAAAGTCCGTATCGATATCGGGCATGCTCTTACGGTCTGGATTTAAGAAACGCTCAAATAGTAAGTTATACTTGATAGGATCTATGTTGGTGATGCCAATACAGTAGGCTACCACAGAGCCCGCCGCAGAACCACGACCAGGTCCCACAAAAACGCCCATTTGTCTACCCGCTTTAATAAAGTCACTTACAATTAAGAAGTAACCTGCAAACCCCATGGTTTTAATGGTAAATAATTCAAAATCGAGTCGTTCTTGAATTTCAGGTGTTACATCGTTGTAGCGCATGTTGGCGCCCTCACGAGTAATATGTTGAAGATACTCCCACTGGTTTAAGTTGGCATCTTTGTGTATCTGAAACTCTTTAGGAATAGGGAAGGCCGGTAATAGAATATCCTTTTTTAAATTGAGGACTTCTACACGGTCAACAATCATATTGGTATTGTCGAGTGATTCTGGGATATCGCTAAAAAGCTTACCCATTTCTTCCTGCGTTTTAAAATAAAACTGATCGTTGGGAAATTTAAATCGTCTATTTTTTATTTGCGTATCATCGTTTACAAAGTCATCAAAACCAGGCGTGCTTTGTTTTTCGCCGGTGTTGATACAAAGTAAAATATCGTGTGCGTTGGCGTCGTCCTGATCTACATAGTGGCTGTCATTGGTAGCAATGATAGGTACGTTGTATTTTTTTGAAAACTGTAATAACGTGTTATTGATTACTTCCTGCTCCTTAATATTGTGGCGCTGAATTTCAATAAAATAATCTTCTCCAAATAAATCTAGCCACCACTTAAATTCTTTCTCTGCTTTTTCGGGGCCTTCATTTAAAATGGCTTGAGGAACGTAGGCGCCAATACAACAGGTAGTGGCAATAATACCTTCGTGATACTGTTCAATTAGTTTTTTATCGATCCGGGGGTACTTGCTATACATCCCTTCAATAAACCCTAAAGATGTTAGCTTTACTAAATTCTCGTATCCCTTTTTATTTTTTGCCAGTAATACCTGGTGGTATCTTTTGTCTTTTAATTCTTTGGTAAAGGTTTTTATGTGCATGTCTTCTACCACATAAAATTCGCAACCCACCACCGGTTTAACAATGGGTTCCAAAATGTCTTTCCCAAATTCATCTTTACCAACAATCTTTGTTTTTTTCCATGCCTGACTTACAAATTCAAATGCACCAAACATATTTCCATGATCCGTAATGGCAAGAGCCGGCATATTATTTTCGATAGCTTTATCGTATAATTTTTCTACCGAAGCTGCCCCGTCTAACAGTGAATATTGGGTGTGAACGTGTAAGTGTGAAAAAGTTGGCATGGCCCAAATATCCTGACTCAAACGCAACCTTTTGGGGTGCAGTTATCCACAATTGTAGGTGAGTGGAATAGATTGTTAAAAAGTTATGCGCAAGGGCCCATTTTACTGGTTTTTAGGCCTATAATTGTTCCATATTTATGCGTAATAAAGTATATATATTTTCTGTTTTGGGCCTTTTGATGCTTTCTGGCTGTAAATCCCTAGGTAAGCTCACTTCTAAAGACCAGTCCAGCGCCACCAAAGTGCAGGGGAGTAGCTCCTCTATGCCCCGTGGTTTTTTGGATAATGTAGCCGTTTTACCCGGAGAAGTAAAGCTTGCGGGCGTAACAGTTGCGGCGCCACCTGTGGCGCCGGCAAATACCAAAACGTTATTTTATGACGCCGCGCTTACGCTCCCCAATAAATATGCAAACTTATTAGGCGTTGCACCCACCGAATTAACCAATACGCTTCTTTTAAGCCAAATGGAAAAATGGTATGGAACTCAGTATTGTTTTGGAGGTAGTACAGACTCTTGTATCGATTGTTCTTCGTTTACGCAAGTGATACTGCGTGATGTATACAATGTAAAAATCCCAAGAAATTCGCAACAGCAATTTGATGCATCCACAAAAATAGAAGTAGAAAATTTAAAAGAAGGCGACCTCGTATTTTTTAATACCGTTTCGGCGTCTATGGTTATCACGCACGTTGGTGTGTTTGTGTGCAACAATAAATTTGTACACGCATCCACATCAAAAGGGGTTACCATTAGTGATTTGTCGGAAAAATATTATGCTAAAGCCTTTAGAGGCGCCGGCCGTTTTATAAACCCGTAAGGGTCCTCTGCAACCAAATAGTTCCCGCCTCCGTTAACATGGCATTTTCATTTTGATCGGTGGCGCCAATACCCGCCTGCGTTACAATAATACTATCCGCGTTAATGGTTTGCTGTATTCTTTTGAGCGAAATATCTTCTATAACACTTGCTCCGCCAAATTCGTCGGACGCTACAATGCAATCGCGCACGTCCAAAAATTCATTGTCAACACCCTCCTCTAATAAAAAATGGTGAAGGAGGGCGGAGCCAAGAACGGCGCCGGTACATACAATTTGATCTTTATAATAAAGAAAAGAGCGAACGGGCTTGTCGTGTAGCAGCCACTCAATTTCTGTAAATAAATCACCTAAACGGGAAGCGCAAGCCTTTTTTTGATCCACCAATAAAGAATCAGCAAGGCCAAATACACTTTTTTTTACCGCCTCAAATAATTGTAAGGCAATGTCTTTGTTTCCATCGAAAAAAGCGCTGGACACCTCCGATAGCGCAGACTGGATAAGGGCAGGGGTTTCCACTAAAAAGCAGGTGCCGTTGGTGTTATGTGTTGTTGCGCTGTTTAAAGCGGGGGTTGTGCCACTAATGGAAGCATTGGTTGCCGCTTGATAGGCAGCAACGATATTTAAAAATGCTTCTTTAGACTGTATTTGTTGAGCTGGGATCCATTGTAATTGCATAAGCGCTAATTGGAGTGCAAAGGTACAATAACTTGCGCTTAAGCACTATCTTTACCTGACTTAAAGCGTAGCTATGTTGGACCCCATTATTAAAGTAGAAAACCTTACTAAAAACTACGGCGATTTTGAAGCCGTTAAAGGGCTCAGTTTTGAAGTATATCCTGGTGAAATATTTGGCCTATTAGGACCTAATGGCGCCGGAAAATCTACCACACTTGAAATTATTGAAACCCTGCGCGAAAAAACCAGCGGTCAAGTAACCGTTAATCGTATTGATATTGAAAAAGATCCTGCAGCGGTAAAAAAAATCATTGGCGTTCAATTACAAACAGCGGGTTTTTATCCGGGTCTTAATTTAATAGAGTTACTAGATTTATTTGCCGGACTATATAATGAGGAAATTGATTCCCTAGCAATACTTGATAGTGTAAACCTCAGGGATAAAGCAAAAGCAAAATTTAAAGAATTAAGTGGTGGGCAAAAACAACGTTTTTCAATTGCAACAACTTTAATTAACAAGCCAATATTAATTTTTTTAGATGAGCCTACTACAGGACTAGATCCACAAGCGCGCAGAAATTTATGGGACCTCATCAGATCCATCAGAGATAGTGGCACAACAGTGGTTATTACCACGCACTATATGGATGAGGCCGAAATTTTATGTGATAGGGTGGCCATTGTAGATAGCGGAAAGCTTATTGCCATTAACACCCCCGATCAATTGATTGATGATTTAGTAGCGGGTGGTTTTGAAAAACCTAAAGAAGTAAAGCAGGCCAATTTAGAAGACGTGTTTATTCATTTAACAGGACACGCACTACGAGAAGCATAAAAAAATACCATGGAAAAAGATCCTAAATATCCAATTGGAAAATACGAAGCGCGTCCTTTTTCGGAGTCACAAAAGAAAATATGGCTTGCTGATATTCAGTTTTTGCCAAATGAACTTGAGCAGTCTATCGAAAATTTAGACGAAGCACAACTACATACCCCATACAGAGATGGTGGTTGGACGGTGCACCAACTTGTGCATCATATGGCGGATAGTCATATGAATTCTTTTATTAGGTTTAAACTTGCTTTAACGGAAGATAACCCTACCATAAAGCCTTACGAAGAAAACGCTTGGTCAGAAACGGCAGATGTATTAAAAGAACCCATCAATGTTTCTATTACCTTACTATATGCGCTGCATAAACGCTGGTTAACACTACTTCATAATATGTCTGACTCAGATTTTGAAAAAACATTGTTTAATCCACAACGCCGTGGTCAAATAACACTTTGGGATATGCTTGGTATTTATGCATGGCATGGTAAACACCATGTAGCGCATATCAGAACATTAATAGAAAACAAAGGCTGGTAATATTTATTTGTAATGCATGAGAGAGCAGCGCTGGAAAAAGATTTCTTCTAAAAAAGTATTTGAAGACAAATGGTTTAAAGCTAGGGCCGACGCTTGTCAGTTTCCGGATGGAAGAATTATTGATCCGTATTATGTGGTTGAACTTCCTGATTGGGCCAACGCGGTTGTCGTAACACCAAACAATGAAATTGTTTTAGTAAAACAATACCGTTACCCTGTAGATGCAGTAACCCTAGAACTCCCTGGTGGTGTGATTAATGATGGCGAAGACCCTGCGGTAGCGGCACTTAGAGAAACCATCGAAGAAACGGGATATACATCGGATAGTATAAAATTTATTTGTAAGCTAGCTCCCAATCCAGCCATCAATGACAACACTGCTTATTTTTATTTAATTGAAAATGCAGTACCTACTAAACATATCAATCCGGATTTTTACGAAGACATTGAAGTAGTGTTGTATAGTAAAAAGGATTTTATTGAACTCCTCCAGCAAAATAAAATCATGCATGGTGTTCAGTTAGGGCCCATTTATGAAGCCCTTATTCAACTCGGTTGGCTACAATATAGTTGATGGAATAATGCCTTCAATTTCTCCCACTAAAAAAACACTTCCGCATACCACTATTAAATCATTGACATGTGCCTGGTTTTTAGCAGCAGTAATGGCTTCATTTACGGTTAAATAGGTGTTGCCCTGTAATCCATACGCACCTGCTTTTTCTTGCAGTTCATGCGCATCAATGGCCCTTTCAATTTGTGCCTTTGTAAAATAATAGGTAGCATGCGTTGGCAATAACGCAAGTACACTTTCAATGTCTTTGTCTTTTACCATACCAAAAGCAAGGTGTAAATGGCTGTTGTTTATAAGTGCTATTTGTGCGAGTAGTGTTTGAATGCCTGCTACATTATGCGCTACGTCTACAACAGTAGTGGGGTTATTTCCAATCACTTGCCACCTGCCATACAGGCCTGTATTTACTTTTACATGGCTAAGGCCCGTTGCAATATTTTCATTCGTTATTTTCCAGCCTTTTGTTTGTAAAATACCAACAGCAGTTAATACGCCTAAAACATTTTTTGCTTGATAGCTTCCATTTAAATCAAGTGAATAAGTATTGGTTGCTCCAGTTACATTATTTACAAGATCCACTTGTAAATAATCGTGTGCATATTTGGTGCCCTGTATGCTATATACATCTGGTGCATACGTTAAGGTCGTATTGCTAGCGGCTGCTTCAAAAACGGGCCTAGTATCAGCTGTGTTTTCACTAATAACACAAGGGATATCTTTTTTAATGATGCCTGCTTTTTCACCAGCAATTTCCGGTATGGTATTTCCTAAAAATTGGGTATGATCAAGTCCTATATTGGTTATAACTGAAACCTCAGGTGTGATAATATTGGTGCTGTCTAAACGGCCACCAAGGCCTACTTCAATAACAGCTATGTCTACTTTTTGCTCCGCAAAATAACTGAATGCCATAGCAACGGTTATTTCAAAAAACGACGGCTGAATGGCCTCAATAAGTGGCTTTATTTTTTCTGTAAAATCAACAACAAAATCTTTAGAACAATAGTCACCATCAATTTTAATTCTTTCTCTAAAATCTACGAGGTGGGGTGATGTGTAAAGCCCTGTTTTATAACCAGCGGTTTGAAGTATAGATGCAAGCATATGACTAGTAGAACCCTTGCCATTGGTGCCTGCAATATGAATAGATTTAAATTGGTGCTGCGGATTGCCTAGTGCCTCACAAAGTGCAATAGTATTGGTTAAATCAGCTTTGTAAGCAGCTGCACCAACACGACTAAACATAGGAAGTTGTGTAAATAAATACTCAAGTGTTTGTTTGTAATTCATTTACTCGTGAATCTTAAAACTAAATACAATCGTTCCCTTTTGTTCGGGATCAGTGCCTGCATTTAAGCGGAGCATCTTTGCTTTTTTGATGGCAATATTTCTGATACCTCCGTTTGTAGTTGTGGTTCCACGAGGGTTTACAGTAGCACTTATAACTTGTCCATTGCTATTTACCACAATATCTACCGCCACTTTTGCATTTTCATTAAAATCATCTTCAAAACTTGGAAGTTTTGTAATGCGTCTTCCATCAAGTCCACTTCTGATATTTACGCCACCGCCTGCACCAGCAGGGCCGCCTGTGCCATTGCCACCATTACCGGTGTAGCTATCTGAATTAGGATTGCCATTTGTTTTTCCTTGATCACCCTTTCCGCCCGCAATACCTTGGTCCGTTTTTCCATTATAACTATCAGCATTATTACCACTTGTTGTAGTACTAGCTCCTCCACCAAATACGGCTTTAGGTTTTGGTGGGGTAGGAATAGGAGGCGTTGTTACCGCTTCTTTTTTTACCGTTTTTGTAGCCACGGCTGCTGCCTCATTTGTTTCGTTTGCATCGGTTTGAATGGGCTTACTTGCTTCAACCTGAGCCGGTGGTGTTGTTTTGGAATTGTCTGTTTCAGTGGCCGCTTCTCCGGGTACTTGAGGTGGTTCGGCGCCAAAGCCAGTTTCTGAATTACCTAAATTAACTTCAATGCCTTCGCCAAAAGTTGGTGTTGGTATTTGAGGAAGTTCCCAAGTCAAAAAAAAGAAAATGCAAAAGAGCAACAAACAAATAACGGCTGTTATAAGTCCTGCTTTAATGTTTTTTTCTTTTTCAAACCCAATGGTCATATAAATAGGTATTAAGCTTATAAAGCTACGAGTTAAGGTGCCAATTCAAATGAATGTTGAAAATTAACGCTTATTGTGGGGAGTAATCCACCTTAATGGCCTAAAAAAAAGTTAAGAACCCTTATTTGAAAAATACGTCGTAGCCAAATCTTAAAATAGTAGCACAAATAACGAGTAAAAAGAAGACTCGGATAAATTGGTTGCCCTTTGCAATGGCCAGCTTAGCGCCTAATAGCCCCCCAAAAGCGTTGCAAATTGCCATGGGAATGGCAACACCCCAAATAATGGTTCCCTTTATAAAAAAGAGTACAATAGATCCAAAATTGGTGGACAAATTGACCATTTTAGCATGCGCGCTGGCTTGTAAAAAATCATACCCGAGTAAAGCAATAAAACCAAGTACTAAAAAACTACCTGTACCAGGTCCAATAAATCCATCATAAAATCCAACTGTGGCGCTTAACAGTAAACTGCGGAGTAAAAGTGATTTATTGGAAAGACTTTTTGATTTGGATTGCCCAAAACTTTTTTTGCTATACGTGTATATCGCCACAACAATGAGAACGCAAAATAAAATAGGTTTCATATGCGTATTACCCATTTTGCTTAATAGCTCGGAGCCTAAAAATGCAAATGAAAAGGCAACGGTGCACATGAGGGCCATTTGTTTCCAATCAATGGTTACTTTTTTTATGTATTGTTTAGCCGCAAAAAAAGTACCACTAAATGCAGGGATTTTTAAAGAGCCTATTACAGTAGCTACGGGTAAATTAGGCATTAATATAAGCGCAGTAGGCGTTTGAATAAGCCCGCCACCACCTACAATGGCGTCTACAAAACCTGCACCAAATGCAGCGATGCATAAAAAGAGTAAAGTAATCGAATCTATTTGATCAAACATGCTGCGACTGTTTTTTGTGTTGCCCTGAATTGGCTAGGATCAATCCAAAAATAACAATACCCGCACTAATCATATGAATTTTTTGGAATGGCTCATGTAAAAATAAAACGGCTTCGATGGTACTTATAATAGGGATAAGGTTGCCAAATAAAACAGTGGTGCCAGCGCCAATTCTTTTAATGGCTGCATTCCAACATAAAAAAGAAACCACCGAGGTTCCTGCACCCAAATAGATGAGTGACATTACAAGTGAATTGTTCCAAACAATAGGAGTAGCGCTTACTTGTTCAATTAAAAAACCGGGTAAAATTAACAAGCTGCCCAGTCCAAAAATGGCTAATAAAAAAGTTGTTGCAGAAATAGTGGCTGGCTTTTTTCGTACAAGAACATTGTACACCGCAAATGCAATGGCACCAGCCAGCGCCCACAAATCACCAATTGAAAAAGTAAAAGATAGTAGCGTTTGCAAGCTGCCTTTAGAAATCAGTAATAATACCCCTAACAAACAAACGAGCATGCCAGTGAGTCTAAATGCATTGATGCGTTCGCCTATAAAAATAATGGCAAAAATAGTAGCAAAAATAGGGGAGGAAGTAGTGCTTATCAGCGCCATATTAATGGCGGTGGTATAGTGCCCCGATATGTACAAACAAGTATTGAATATTGCAATACCTGAAAGGGATACCCAAAATAAATAAGCTTTATGTTTTTTTAAAATATGCCACTCTTTTGTAAAGGCCTTATATGCAATAGGAAGCATTAATACAGTCGCTAACGACCATCTAAAAAATGCAAGGGTAATAGGAGGTATTTGCTGGTTCACGCCTCTGGCAATTACAAAATTACCTGCCCAAATAATGGCTGCTACAGTAGCTAATAGTATTCCTATGTATCTATTATTACGGGCGTCCACCGGCAAAATCCATTTCGTAATTGCCTTTAATACGTTCTATTGGCGGATTAAAATACCCAAATTTTACTTTTGGAAATTCTTCAGCAATAAGGCTCATGAGTTGTTTAACACCCAACATTTCACCGGTTTCGTTGACGCCAATTTTACCCATGTACCAGTCCGGATCGATATTAAAATTACGCCACTGAATCATGGTCAAATCGGTATCAATAATAAGTTTGCGAAGCGCTTCATATTCTTCTACACTATCTGTCATACCCGGAAAAACAAAGTAGTTAATACTTGCCCATCCGCCATAACTGCGCATCACTTTTAAACTCTCAATGATATCTTCAAACTGATAATTGTTGGGTCTATAATAAGGCTCATAAATATGTTTACGCGCAGAGTTGGTACTTACACGAATACTATTTAAACCCACTTCGCACAAGGCTTTTACGGCGTCCGGTTTAGAGCCATTGGTATTGATATTGATACTGCCTTTATCTGTGTGTTTTCTGATTTCAATAATTGATTCTCTAATTGTTTCCCACATGAGTAGTGGCTCACCTTCACAACCTTGTCCAAAACTAATGAGTGGGAAAGGCGCATTTTTTAAATGCGGTACCGTAAATTCTACAATTTCTTCGGCAGTAGGTTTAAACGTTAAACGGTCTTGCGTAGAAACAATGGTTTCATCAGAAGGTTGAAAAGAAATACATCCAATACAATTGGCATTACATGCTGGAGAAGTTGGCACGGGACATTCCCATCTTGACATTGAAAAATTTCTAGCAGCAGGACAGTTGTATGTCATGCAGCAGTTTTCCATCAAATGTTTTACAAGTCTATTGTGCGGATAATTCGCTAATAATACCTCGGTACCAGAAGCTATTTTTTCATCGTCATATCCAGCACACTCTTGTCTAATATCTTGTTCAATTCTTACCGCGGGCACATAGGTTTTATTATCTAACCAGCCTGCTGCTGTGTAGCAAAATAAGGGTAGTGTAGGGGCTTCCGCTTCTGTTTCATAAGCGGCAATATATAAACCGGTATGTGCGGGTGGAATAAATGCGGCAACGGCCCAACCTTTGTCACATAAACGCATTTCACCTGTTTCAACATCTAGTCCAATGCCACGTCTACCAGGTAATTCATACAAATTACCCCCTTCAGGAAGTTCAATCCAATCGGCAGGATCTATGGGCATGGCATCCCAACCGGCACGACCTACCACATACAAACTCGTGTCTTCGTATATATTTCCTTCGCCGTCTGAATATAATATGTAGGGTGACTGTTGTAGTGGCATGTTATTTGTTTAAGCGTTCTTGACAAAATACATTAAAAGCTGCTTCGTCTTCTTTTGTTACAGCAGATTCTATTTGTTTTTGAAACAAGGTATTGTTTTTATAATCTAGTGTAAGCAGTCCGTCTTTTAAAACAATGTTTTCAAATGCGTCCCAGCTATGTCTCTTTTTAGGAAAGCTATTAATGACAACCTCATCGTCGTCAAAAGCAATCTCTTCTGGAAATTTAACTTGTTTTTCTATCACTGCGGCAGCCACATATACAAAAGCGAGCCATGATATATATGGTTGAATAAAAATACCCCATGCGCCTAGTAAAAGTGCTATCCTATATAATGCCGGTCTTCCTTTTTTTTCTTTTAAAATAGTAAACGCGGTCCATGCAATCATGGAAAGCATAATGGTAATATAAATAAGTGTTTGCTGGTAGCCGTGTAAAATAACTTGTACCGATAGTAGGAGCGCAGCAAGTGCGATCATTAGAATACTTACCCAATTAATAAAAACAAAAGAGCGTTTCTTTAAAACAATAATAAAGTCGTAAACTTTTCCTGCCATCTTAGCTATTTGAAGGGGTGTTTTTTACCATCAAATTACACATGCGCCATAATAAGTGAGCGCCTACATTGCTATCCCAGTCTGTTTCACCCACACCTACTTCTACAAAGTCAAAGCCAATGAGTTGTTTGCCGCTGGCTACTATTTTTTTGAAAAGGTAGAGTATCTCTTCGCTTTCAAATCCTCCCTGAACCGGGGTTCCTGTGTTTGGGCAAAGTTTTGGATCAAGGCCATCAATGTCAAAACTGATATACACCAGTTGAGGCAGTTGATTTACAATTTCATCCGTTATTTGCTTCCAGGTTTCGCCTTCGTATTGTCTGGTTTTAATGTCTTTATCAAAATAGGTAACAACCCTTCCGTTGCTATTATTAATGTAATCCCACTCTTCGCTACAAAAATCTCTGATCCCAACTTGTACTAATTTTTCAACGCCTTCAATTTCGCTCAGTACGTTGTACATGACAGATGCATGTGAATAGGTAAAATGCTCGTAGCTTTTTCTTAAATCGCAATGCGCATCAATTTGTAAAATACCAAAGCTGCCATGTTTTTTTGCTAAAGCTTTAATATAGCCTAGCGGGGTACTATGATCGCCACCAATAAGACCTACTAGTTTGCCTTGCTCGAGTAATTCGTTGGTTTGTTCGTACACCCAGTTATTAAGCATAACCCCGCCTTCATTAATTTCTTTGAGGCTCTTGCACATGAATTTGTTGTTGCCAACAATTTCACCTTTAGAAATATAGTCAATAAAGAGTTCGGCTTCTTTGCGTAAGTAGTCGCTTTTTAAAAGAATTTTTTTATTGGTTTCCCTTAAATAAAATCCTTTTTTCCAGCCATCAGGCACATCGGTATCTAATAAATCTACCTGAATACTTGCTTTCCAAATGTGTTCTGCAGCCCTTGAAGTACCGGCTCCATAACTCACGGTTACTTCCCATGGAACGGGGAGTAAAACGAGGGCTGATTCCGCTTCAGAAAAAGGGAGTCCAAAAATGTTGTTATTTGGGTTTCCGACCACATTTGGGTCAAAGTTGGATAATTGGCTCATACTGGGTTGTATTGCAAACAGGGCGCAAGTTAGCAGCTATTTTTCGAAATACGTTAAAGATTCTTGAATGCTTAAACAAGACCACCAAGATTATCCATTTTAGGCTACTTTTGTACTAGAAATCAGCGTATTTATGAAAAAGACCCATATTATCCTCCTGCTCTTAATTGCCGCATCAATCGTTGTGCTTATCAGCTATACTGGTGATTTAACTACTTACGAGACCATTGCGTCTGCGCGTGAAAAGGAAGGTAAATTTGTGAATTTGATTGCTAAAATTGATAAAACGCAGCCGCTCGTGTATGACGCTGTTAAAGATCCCAATTATTTAACGTTTACAGCAGTAGATACCCTTGGTAATTCTATCAAGGTAATTTACCACAACAACAAGCCCACCGACATGGAAAAAAGTGAGCGGTTGGTGTTAAAAGGTAAAGTGCAAAATGGACAATTTGAATGTAAAGATATTTTACTCAAGTGTCCTTCCAAATATAAAGACAATCCCAATTCAATAGACAAAAGTCAAACTACCTATACTAACTAACTGTATCCTTTAATTTTATTTCAATGAATTATATCGGCGAACATTTGTGGCTTGGTCAAGCAGGGCATATTTTTAACTTGGTTTCTTTTGTTGCTTCTGTTGTTGCAACCATCGCATTTTTTTTAGGTGGGGTAGCAGATCATAATGATCCCAATGCAAAAAGTTGGATTAAAATTGGTCGTATTTTCTTTATTGTAGAAGCCATCTGTGTTTTTGCAACATTTTCTTTACTCTATGTTATTATTTCGAATCACTATTTCGAGTATAAGTATGCTTACATGCATAGTGACAAGTCGTTACAGCCCGAGTATTTACTGAGTTGTTTTTGGGAAGGTCAAGAAGGAAGTTTTATGCTTTGGAGTTTTTGGCATTGTGTGTTAGGTGTTGTTATTATGCTCACTGCAAAAAAATGGGAGGCGGGCGTAATGTCTGTGATCTCTTTTGCACAAGTGCTTTTAGCATCTATGGTATTAGGCGTTTATTTATTTGGCCATAAAATTGGATCTAGTCCTTTTTCTCTTTTAAGAAATGAAATGGATTGGCCCATACTTAGTAGACCCGATTATTTAACGCTTATTAAAGATGGTACGGGATTAAATACGCTTTTACAAAATTATTGGATGGTGATTCATCCGCCTATTTTGTTTTTAGGATTTGCTAGTACCATTGTTCCATTTGGATACGCAATGGCTGGCTTTATGCGCAAGTCTCATGATTGGCTAAAATCTGCAATTCCTTGGGCTTCTTTTTCGGCGGCCATTTTAGGACTTGGTATTATGATGGGTGCCGCTTGGGCTTATGAAAGTTTGTCTTTTGGCGGATACTGGGCATGGGATCCTGTAGAAAATGCATCACTCGTACCTTGGTTAACACTTGTTGCTGGACTGCATACCAATATGATTGCAAAAAGTACGGGTTACTCTTTGCGTCCTACTTATTTCTTTTACATCGTTTCTTTTTTATTGATTTTATATTCTACTTTTTTAACAAGAAGCGGCATACTTGGTGACACTTCGGTGCACGCCTTTACAGATTTAGGCATGAACACACAGCTACTTGTGTTTTTACTCATTTTTGTAATACCGGCCTTTACCATTTTTGCTATTCGTTATAAGTCTATTCCTTCGATTGCAAAAGAAGAAGCCACCAGTAGTAGAGAATTTTGGATGTTTATTGGATCGTTGGTTCTCTTTTTAGCAGGTATGGTCATTATTGCTAAAACGTCTACACCTGTTGCCAATAAATTATTTGGCACCAATATTGCACCCCCCGAAGATCCAGAATTTGCCCACAACCAAATTCAAATTTTTGTAGCAATTGTTTTAGGGCTTTTAACAGCGGGCACACAATTTTTAAAATACAAGTACACCGATACCCAAAAGTTTATAAAAAATATTGCTTGGCCTGTATTAGCAGCAGCGGTTATTAGCTTACTTATTGCATTTTTTGGTGACGTGAATTATACTAAAAAAGGTCCTGTATTTTTATTTGCTATCCACCTAGCTATCTTTACAGCGGTATATGCGGTTACTGGAAACTTATCTTATATCTGGCTCGTGTTAAGAGGAAAATTAAAAGCGGCAGGCGCCTCTGTTGCCCACGTTGGCTTTGGAATGATTCTGGTAGGCATTTTAATTTCGTCAGCTAAAAAAACGGTATTAAGTTGGAATACAACAGGTATTTCACCACTTGCACAAGCTGCCCCTGGAGATAAAAATCCAGCGGGTAACCCAGCCGAAAACCTAACCCTTTTTAAAGGCGTTGAAACGGACATGGGTAAGTTTATGGTTAACTACAAACGAGATACGCTTAATGAAGCTGACCGTAAAAAATATTACGAAATATCTTTTAAAGCAAAAGACGGATCGGAGTCTTTTAACTTATATCCTGATGTTATTAAAAACAATAAAGGAATGGAAGGCTTTGCTGCCAATCCTGCAAGTAAGCATTATTGGTACAAAGACATTTTTGTATATATCACTTCGTTTCAACAAAATGACGCTTCAGATACGACTCGTTTTGTTGACAAAGACATCAAAGTGGGAGATACCATTTTTTACAGCAATGGACTCATGGTTTTAAAAAGTGTATCCATTAATCCAGCTTCTAAAAAAGATTTATTACTGCCTGGTGAAACTGCTTTGTTTTTAGATGTTGACGTTACAGCTAGGGATGGTCGAAAATACGCAGCTATGCCTGGTATAGCGATTGATAATTCGAGCATTCGTCAAATTTCTGATACGGTAGTGGCACAATCTTTAGTACTTCAGTTTAATAAAGTAATTGATCAGGATAAAGGGATACTGCAAATGGGCGTTAAAGAATCTGGTTCGATCACTGATTTGATTACGTTAAAAGTTTACGAATTCCCAATGATTAATATTTTATGGTTAGGCGTTATTGTAATGGTAATAGGTTTTGTGATGTCCATCATTCAGCGCTATAAAACTTTAAAAAACAAACTCACTATTTCTTAATTGAATACATGCAGCCAACACGAAAACATATTATTTGTTTGGTGCTTTTTGTTTTTGCTGCATGTACAACTATAACTGCTCAACAGCGTGGCCCACTCGATACCATGCGAGTACGTGCTTATATCACACCAGAAGGTGATACCATTCCTGAATCTATATTGCCGCCAGTAGAAGTATTTGCAAAGCTTACGGGGCATTGGAAAAACTATTGGGCCGATTGGACTAGGCTTCGAAATGCAGTATACGTAACGTATCCGTATGCTATTGCAGCGAGCCGGGTTATGAACGAAGTAAACGCCAAATTAAGTGGCGTAACCGATAAGAAAAAGCGTAAAGCTATTATCAAATCTCGCGAAAAGGAACTTAAAAAAGAATTTGCAGATCAACTGGTAAAATTATCTGTGTATCAAGGTAAAGTTTTAATGAAACTGATTAATCGTCAAACAGGTAATAACTGTTATTCAATTATTGCAGAATACAAAGGTTTTTTTAATGCAGCTTTTTGGCAAACTATTGCCTTTGTTTTTGGTAGCAATTTAAAGCAACCCTACAATCCATCTGGAGATGATGCCGACATGGAAAAAATTGTCAAGGACGTTGAAAAAATGTATGGCTATAAAAGTTAGCGGTACGCGTAAAGAATCTTTTTAAAATCTTCTCTGGGTATCATTTGAGCGCCTAAACTCTCTAAATGTTCGGTGTAAATTTGACAATCAATTAAAACAATTCCTTCTTGTACTAACTGGTTTACATAACTAATAAAAGCAAACTTGCTGGCATTGCTTTCGGTGCTAAACATACTTTCTCCAAAAAATAGTTTGCCCATTTTAATGCCATAGAGTCCACCCACAAGTTTGTCGCCTTTCCATGCCTCGGCGCTATGAGCAGTACCTATAGTATGTAAAACATTGTATGCTTTTTCTACTTCATTTGTAATCCAAGTTCCAGCCTGTCCCTCGCGCTTTATTTTTTTGCAATTTGCAATTACCTGATCAAAAGCAGTATTGGTTTTAAAAACAAATTCATTTCGTTTAATCACCTGCTTCATGGTCGCGCTCACTTTTAACTGTGCAGGATACAAAACAAACCTAGGGTTGGGGCTCCACCAAAGAGGCGTTTCACCTTCGTACCATGGAAAAATACCTTCTTGATAAGCCTTAATAAGCCTTTCGGTACTAAGGTCACCACCCATGGCAAGCAAACCATCTTCGAGGGCTGTTTCTATGGGCGGGAACCAAATATTTTCATCTAATACGGTTAGAGACATTAGCTTTTGGTAGATTCAATAGTGGCACTGATACCTCTTTCAGTAATTGCGTCACACATGGGCTTTAAGGTATCGTAATCACCATTTTTAACGGCGTATTTGCCATTGTAATGAATAATCATGGCTGATTGTTCGGCCTGTTCCTGTGAATGTTTACACACATCTATTAAGGTTTCAATCACCCACTCAAACGTATTGACTTCGTCATTCCAAACAATGAGTTGATAGGGGGTATCGGTTGCAGTTAGGAGGTCCGTTTCTTCTGATTCCCAAGGTTTTGTTTGGTTGTAGGTTTCCCTCATGGCGTAAAAATAAAGAATGTATCTTATACCAAAAAACCGCTTAATTTTAATTGTGTTAAAACATCGTTATGAAAAAAGTATTGTTCTTTTTGTTTTTAATTGTGAGTGTTCAAATGGCAGCTTGTAAAAAGCCTTACAAAATAATTGAACCACCCGTTACCGTTGATACAAGCTTCTTTGCAAAAGGGGCCGATATTGGATGGTTATCTGAAATGGAAGCCGCTGGGGTTAAATTTTATATGTCTAATGGAACTCAGTCCGATTGTATTTCAGTTTTAAAAAGCAAAGGGATTAATTCGCTTAGATTTAGGGTTTGGGTAGATCCAGATAATGGATGGTGTGGTCAGGCAGATGTGGTAAAAATGGCTGTTCGTGCCAAAAACGCTGGTATGCGCGTCATGATTGATTTTCATTACAGTGATTTTTGGGCCGATCCAGGTAAACAAAATAAACCAAAAGCATGGTTATCTTATAATGCGACAGGATTAAATCAAGCGGTTTACACACATACTAAAACAGTATTAACGGCATTATTAAATGCAGGTGTTGTTCCAGCATGGGTTCAAATTGGTAATGAAACCAATGATGGCATGTTGTGGGAAGAAGGAAGGGCTTCTAAAAATATGGCACAGTTTGCTGCCATGGTACAGGCAGGTTCAAAAGCTGTGAGAGAAACAAGTGCGTCTTCTAAAGTAATTGTACATATTTCTAACGGTTACGATAACGCCATGTTTAGATGGATGTTTGATGGCTTAACGGCTAATAAAGTAGACTATGATATTATTGCCATGTCTTTGTATCCGAGTGTGTCAAATTGGTCTAGTTTAAATATGCAATGCTTAAACAACATGAATGATATGGTGGCGAGGTACAACAAAGAAATTATGATTAGTGAAGTTGGTATGGAAGCGTCGGCAGCTACTGCATGTAAATCATTTATTCAAGATTTAATTTCAAAAACCAAGTCGGTGAATCAGAATAAAGGCTTAGGTGTATTTTATTGGGAGCCCCAGAGCTATAATAGTTGGAAAGGGTATAAGCTAGGTGCGTTTGATAACACTGGTAAACCAACTGTTGCGATGGATGCTTTTATAAATTAGTGCTTTCCTTTTCAACCCTTCTTGTGCCAGCATACATTTCATATTCTAGTAAACGGCAATCAATTTTGGCATTTAAAAATTCGATACGTCTGCTTGGCTTTAACCTTATTTTTTTAGCGAGTTCTAAATTGCCCGTAAAAATATAACCAGTGGCGCCTTTGCATTTACTTTTTAAAAAGTCACCCATTCTTGCATAGGTAGCTTCAAGTTCTATTTCTTCACCCAGTCTTTCGCCATATTCTGGATTAAATAAAATAACGGCGCCTTCCATATCCTCATGCATCTTTGTATTTTCAAAATCACATACTTGAAAAGTAATCAGGTCTTCTACGCCAGCAGCGGCAGCATTTAGTTTTGCAATATCAATGGCCTGTTTGCTTATATCTGATGCGATAATGGGTAAGCCCGTTGGCTCTTCAATTTGATTTTCTATAACGGCTCTTTCTTTTTCGTATACGGCTCTCTCATATCCAATCACGTGCATGAAAGCATAATTATGTCTAAGTAAGCCAGGCACGCGTTTGCTAGCAATTAGCGCTGCTTCAATGGCGACTGTACCAGATCCGCACATAGGATTAATAAAAGGCGTTTTTGTGTCCCATTTGCCCGATAAAATAGTGGCAGCGGCAAGTGCTTCGAGCATTGGCGCTTTACCAGGAATTTTTCGGTATCCATGTCTTGCTAATGAATCACCAGTAGTATCAATAAAAACTTCGGCCTCATCATATTTCCAGTACAAATAAACAACGGCGCCTGTTAGGCTTGATCCGGTAGAAGGTCTTTTATTGGCCACTTTACGCATACGGTCTACCACAGCATCTTTAACCCTAAGGTTGGCAAATAAATTGGTGGTGATGGTGGTATGAAACACATTACTGGTAACAGAAAAATACCCGCCCGGGTCAATTATTTTTTCCCATTCAATGGTAGCGAGGTTTTCATATAACTCGTCGGGATTGTTGCAGTTAAATGTTTTAATAGAATATAAAACCTGGCTCGCTGTTCGAAGATTTAAATTAAGTTTAATGCAGTCGTTTATTGTGCCCGATATTTCTACCCCTGTTTGAAAACTTCTGGTAACGGTAAATCCTAAAGCAGTTACTTCAGATGTTAGGGCAGGGGATAACCATTTATGGCAGGTTATTACAATTTTACTCGGTGTAGTGAACGGTTGCATGGTTACAAACTTAGTTTAAAAGACTAAACAGGGGGTACATAAAAAAAGCCCTCGATACGATCGAAGGCTTTTCTGTGTGGGAGCACACGGGTTCGAACCGCGGACCCTCTCGGTGTAAACGAGATGCTCTAAACCAACTGAGCTATGCTCCCTTTTTATTGGAGTGCAAAAATAAGGTCTGAAGTGAAACTGCCAAAAAAAACTTTGATTTTTTAGCGAATTAATTGAATTGAAGGGATGGAAACCTATATAATTGGCTATCATACACGAAAAGTTCCTCAATTTCATAGTCCCAATATTTATAAAGAGGTGACTTTTTGAGGTATTTAGCCGCCGCTTCCTTGGAATCGGTATTTAGGGTGATCCAGCAGGTTTGGCTCTCCATACTTACTGCATAGCTGTCAATAATGCTCTTATTAAATAAGAAATTGATATAACTACGATGCGGGGGAACCAGCGTCATAAACTGATCGTCCATGGTAAATTTGATAATTGCCTGAAACTTTTTCATAACGGGTTCTTTAATACTGCTCTACTAATTTACAATTTTCGTGCCTAATTGTTACAATCCTACCAAATTAATTTTGCGATCCTGCCTCGGCCACCGGCAAGGTAAACAGTGCGTCCATCTTTTGCCTTTTGTACCACATGAAAACTATCTTTAGATACGAGTTCCCAATGAATGCCACCATCGGTACTAATGTCTACACCCGATGTGCCACAGGCAATTAAAGTTTCATTGTCTATGTAAATGACACAAGAACGGTAACCGTGTGGCGGTACCAACGGATTGGTATAGGTTCTGTTGCCATTTTCAAATGCAAGTAAAATACAATTGAACCTACTAATGGTATCATGTGCAAAGTCGCCGCCAACAATAACGCCTTTTTGGATTTTATTATTAAATGCTATAGAGTTGGCGCCCGCAGAGCTAAAGCCTTGTAATAAAGGCAAGGAATCATTAAATGAATGTTCTAAAAAATCTTTTAATCGTGATTTAGTACCACCTGTAACCACTAGCCATGGAGATCCTTTGCTAAAATTTGTGATGGCGATATTAGTGCCACTTGATGCAAACATCGCTTCACCATCAGGTACGGTGGGTACATT
>Ga0079301_1000374_pt1 | contig 21290 bp, 18 predicted proteins | sample Wag4_2014_7_11_3_FD_74797 | JGI IMG/M metagenome (GOLD analysis project Ga0079301, IMG submission 74797) | Fresh water mixed with fracking chemicals microbial communities from Ohio, USA - Utica-2 Time Series FC 2014_7_11 | ecosystem: Engineered > Industrial production > Chemical products > Input... | reverse complement strand
GCATTGTGGCGCTGGCACGGGCGGTGGGAGAGCGAGCGGACGGTGGCATCAAATGCACCGAAAGGCTCCCATCCACCGTGCTCGCACCCACCACTATGGATAATATGTCGATTTGAACATATTATCGCAAACGGTTCGATATGAGACCCGTTACATACCGGAGTGTCGCCCCTGGCAGTCTGACGAAAGCGAACACGCGCACGGCTGTAGCGGGCGGCGGGAAAGCGGGTGCGCCGCAACAGTCGTTCTACGATGGAGTCCTACCAATGTTGGGGCAATGGTGGGGCAATGAAAAAAAGACGCCGATTTCCAAAAATCTGGAAACTGGCGTCATTACTAGAGCCGGCGAAGGGACTTGAACCCGCAACCGCCTGATTACAAATCAGGTGCTCTACCAATTGAGCTACGCCGGCCAGCGTGCTAAACGATACCAAGGCTGGCCCTGCTCGTCAATGAGCATTCATTGGTCAAATTTGTTCCGTTTTAGTCACATACCTGTGTGTCTGTGGTATATAATCCACCACGGTCCATTCCCAAACGTTGGCAAAGGCGCCGGCTTGGATCGTCAACCTGAAGGGTACCGCCGTCATTCGGGTCAAGCGGGCTGGTTTCGCGTCGGTGCGGGGCTTGGCTGTTGTTTTGCAAGGGAGCTCAGAGCGACGTATGGCAGATGTGTTGCTGCGCGATGTGGTCAAGCGTTATGGCCCGGTTGAGGTGGTCAAGCAGTTATCTTTATCCATCGCTGACGGTGAATTTTTGGTTTTGGTCGGGTCCAGTGGTTGCGGCAAGTCCACGACCTTGCGCATGGTAGCCGGGCTTGAGCATCCTGATGCGGGTGATGTCGTCATCGGAGACCGGCGGGTAAATGATGTCGCGCCCAAGGATCGCGATATCGCGATGGTGTTTCAGAATTATGCGTTGTATCCGCACCTGAGTGTCTACGACAACATCGGGTTCAGTTTGTCCTTGCGGAAGGCGCCGCGGGCTGAGGTTCAGCAACGGGTGACGCGGGCAGCGGATATGTTGGGGCTTGGGGCGTTGTTGCAGCGCAAGCCCAAGGAGCTTTCCGGTGGGCAGCGGCAGCGTGTCGCTTTGGCGCGGGCTTTGGTGCGGGAGCCGCAGGTGTTTTTGATGGATGAGCCGTTGTCCAATTTGGATGCGCAATTGCGTGGCCAGACGCGGACTGAGATTAAGCGGTTGCATCAGCAGATTCGCACGACGGTTATTTACGTCACGCATGATCAGGTGGAGGCGATGACGATGGGCGATCGCATCGCGGTCATGCGCGGGGGCGTCATCGTGCAGCTTGATACGCCCAAGCAGATTTACCGCAAACCAAACTGCGTGTTTGTGGCGGGTTTCATCGGCTCACCCAGCATGAACTTTTTGTCGGCTGGTGTCTCAAAGCGGGATGAGGCCAATTGGACCTTGACAGTTGAAGGACAGTCCATTGCGTTGGGTATGCACCCGGCGGGCGTGCTGGCTGATTGGGCGGGTGATCGGGTGCTGCTTGGCATTCGTCCGGAATCGTTGATTTTGCCTGACAGGCGTCGCCACGATCGCGTGGCGGAGCTTCGCACGGGCGTTGAAGTGGTTGAACCTGCTGGTTCACGCACCTACTTGCACTTGAAAGTCGGTACTCAACCGGTGATAGCGGAGGTTGAAACCTTGGCAGTGAGTTCGTTGGTGTCGGGCGACCAATTGACTTTGTTGATCGATCTCGACGAACTGCATCTGTTTGACCCGGCGAGTGAAGGGGCGATTTATCACGCTGATCCCACAACCGCTTGCCTGGGAGTTTGAGTCTTGCGCAAAACCGCTCTCCTTCGCAACGCTGCTCGCCTTGCACGGGGTCTGTGCCTCGTTCTGCTTGGTACTGTGAGCGCATGTTCCGGTACAGGCGATGCCACCACGCTGACGCTGTGGCATGCTTGGGGTGGGCAAGAACTCACGGCGTTGCGGCAGGTGATTCAACGTTTTGAAGCCGGCAACCCGGGCCAGCGCGTGATGGCCTTGCAGGTGCCTTACGACAAGCTGAAGGACAAGTTCTTGCGCTCAGCCGCGGCCAACGGGGGGCCAGACCTGTTGATTGGAGACGCGGATTGGTCCGGTAAGTTTGCCGTCGCCGGTCTGTTGCGGCGCATCGACACCTGGTTCAGCCCGCAGGAGCTGTCCCGGTTCAATCCACGTAGCCTGACATCGTTGCGTCTGCAAGACAAATTGTACGCCGTTCCTGAGTCCCGTGAGGCCGTTGCGCTTTATTACAACAAACGTTTGTTGCCCAAACCGCCCGCAACTGTGTCTGAGTGGTTTAACGCGGCGGAGCGTGTGTCGGTTCAGACCAACGGTCAGGTTTACGGATTGGTTTTTAATGCGGCTTTTTATTATGCGATGGGTTATTACTTCGGCGAGGGTGGAAAGCTGTTCGCGCCTGACGGCCAGGTCGCGCTCAACGGGAATGCCGGTCGTGCGACCCTTCAGATGCTGGACCAGATGAGTCGGGCTCCTGGCATATTGACCAGTCCGGAGTATAGCAAGGGTGATTCACTGTACAAACAGGGACAGGCGGCGATGATTCTCAACGGCCCTTGGGCCCTTGCGGATTACCAACGGGTGCTGAAAGCGGATCTTGGCGTTGCGCGCCTGCCGGCACTGGCACCCGGAAAACCGGCAGCAGCCTGGGTGGGGGTGAAATGCATGATGGTGAACGCCAATAGCGATGATGCGCAGGCCGAGCGGGCCAAAGCCTTTGCGTTGCATATGACCTCACCGGATGTGCAAAGGCTGCTGGCCCAGGAAGCGGGCCATATCCCCGCGATTGATGCCGTGCAGCTACCAATGGAGTCGCCGCAACATGTTTTTATGGCTGAAGCGGCGGTCGGTACGCCCGTTTCGATTCAATCGGAAGTGTCCCTCATCTGGGAGCCGATGGATAAGGCCATCCGGCAGGTGATTGCGCACCAATCCAGTCCGGAAGAGGCGTTGGCGGAAGCGGAGACGATTCTTGAAGCCAAGCTGGCCATTGTGAGGGAGCAGAAGCCATGAGCGTGTCATTGCGCAATCGTTTGCTGAGCCCGCAGGCCCGTTTGGCGTACCTGTACATTTTGCCGGCTGCGCTCGTGATGGGTGCCATCACGTTTTACCCCCTGGTGTACGGGGTTTGGATGGCATTCACCAATTTTTCCCCGATGCACATCCGGGCCCAGAACCCGGATTTTGTGGGATTAAGGAATTTCGTCGATATCCTAACCAGGGCGAGTTATCTAGATTTTAACCCGTGGTGGACCTTGGGGTTCAACCTGGTGTGGACGGTGGCCAACTTGCTGTTTCATGTCAGCATCGGGGTGGGGCTTGCGTTGCTTTTGAACATGGAGGGTTTACGCGGCAAGCATATTTACCGGGCACTGTTGATTTTGCCGTGGGCGGTGCCTGTGTATGTGACAGCTTTGGTCTGGCGGAACATGTTCGATGCGCAATCGGGTGCGTTCAATTTGTTGTTGCAGCAGTGGGGATTTGCGCCCGTTGAATGGATGAGTCAGTTTGGAACCGCGTTTCTGGCGGTGTTGATGACCAACGTGTGGTTGGGTTTTCCGTTTATGATGATGGTGGCGTCTGGTGGCTTGCAGGCCATTCCGAAGGATTATTACGAGGCGGCGAGTTTGGATGGTGCGAGTGCATGGCGGCAATTTTGGACCATCACGGTGCCGATGCTGCGGCCGACCATGGTGCCTGCGATTACGTTGGGTGCTATATGGACGTTTAATAATTTTAATGTGATTTATTTCGTCAGTAAGGGGGATCCTTTCGGTAAAACCGAAATTTTGGTTACGCAGGCTTACAAGTTGATCGATCCGCTCGGTATGTATGGCGTGGCTTCCGCGTTTTCGATACTGATTTTCTTCGTTCTCTTCGGTCTGACCCAGCTTAACATGCGCCTCAGCAAGAGTATGGAGGAGGTCTAACCCATGAACCCGGATGCGCGCGTGACCCGAGCGGCTGCTGACGTACAGGAATTGACGCTCAAGATTCCGCAGGCCGGTGTTTCAAAGCCTTCCGTGGGCCGCGTTGCCACGCGCCGGATGTCACGTTGGATGCGTTTGGGGTTGGCGCACGCCTTGCTTGTGACAGCGAGTCTGATCAGCGTGTTTCCGGTGTGGTGGGTGATCGTGATGGCGTTTGACCCAAGCTCGGTCGCCACACCCAAGGAAGTGGTGCTTATCCCGAAGGGCATCTCGTTTGACTCGTTTGCGCGCGTTTTAGCCAATCCAACTGAAGTGGATGGTTTGAGCTTTTGGCGGCTTCTTGGCAACAGCTTGTTGCTTTCGCTTGGAACTACAATGATTGGCATTGTGCTGGGTGCGTCGGCCGCGTATGCATTCAGCCGTTTTCGTTTTCCCGGACGCAAGGCTGGTCTGATGAGTTTTTTGGTATTGCAGATGTTTCCGGCTGTGGCGTCGGTGGCTCCCCTTTATGTTTTGCTGTCCGTGTTGCACATTCGCACAAGCCTGTTCGGCCTGGCGATCGCCTACGCTGCGGGCACGCTGCCCTTCGCCATCTGGAATATGAAAGGCTACTTCGATACCGTGCCAAAAGACCTGGAAGAAGCCGCGCTAATTGATGGTTGCACCACCACCCAGGCGTTCATCAAGGTGATTCTGCCGCTTGCGACCCCCGCCGTGGCGGTTACCGCTCTTTTTGGCTTCATGACGGGTTGGACTGAGATTGTTCTGGCCTGGACCATGCTTGAAAATCCCCAGACCTTCACCTTGGCCATGGCCTTGTATGGCATGGTGGGACAATACTCAACCACGCGACCGTGGAGTGAGTTTGCGGCGATGGCCATCATCATTTCGTTGCCAGTGGTGCTCGTCATGCTCGTGCTGCAACGCTACATCGTGTCCGGTTTGACCAACGGCGCGGTCAAAGGGTAAGTCGACACCGAAGCGTTTTACAGATAGGCGTCACACCAACTGCTCCAGGCTTGCATCGGGTTTTTGACGGGGACCGGGTTGGATTGCGTGGCACTGCTTGGCGATGGATTGGTCCCTTCCGGCAAACTGAACAGCTCTTGGCAATAAAATAGGACGCCTTCATCCATTTGATGCGCCAGATTGGTTGCCAGCAATTCGGCAATCGTGGCACGTTGGCCCAACCATTCGAGCAGCTTCAGCAAGTAGGGGGTTTCGCGTGGCCAGACAACCGCTTCATGGTATTGTTGATCACCATAAAAAATGCGCTCGGAACCATCTTTGGCCACGATGCCAAACGCCTTCAACTGCCCCTCATGCTTCCGCTTGACCAACAGGCGATCCCGCGCGAGTTGCCAGATTTGCTCCAACTCAAGACGACTGAAGACCTGCTCGCCAAGCAACGCCACCGCCTCGATGGCCGCGGCGCTCGGTGTTCCATCGGCACGCAAATCCAAATTCACAACGTTGTATAAATACCGGGTGTGGGGATTCCAGAAGATTGTCTTAAAATGGCCAATGGCAAGCGCGTGCAATTGATCCAATTCGTCTGAGAGTGCCTTGTCTGAAAAACGACGGGCCAAGCGCCGCCCACACGCCAGCATGCGAATCCACTGGGCGTTGATCTCAGGCAAATAATGATTCGGATATTGGTACGCCTCCCAGGTATAGTGACTGTCTTGCAACTGCGCGAGATCCTGTTTTTGCCACGCACTCGGACAACGTATCGGCAAATCCGCAATGGTATGACTGTCCGCATGCAAGACCCGCTTACCATTCATCCACGAGTGCGATGGCACAGACACCAGCAAACCGTTTTCCAACAAGACGGGATTGCCATGACGGGTCGTCAGACGGGCGGCCTTGAAAGCGGCAAACGCCTGTTTGAAGCCAACCCACAACGCTTCAAACAAGGAATCATCCATCAATTCCGGGTAGATTTCATCAACCAGGGTGAACAGCAAGGTGATGCCATCAGGGGCAACATAATAATCTGCCGGTAAACTGCCCGTTTTTTCCCAACGGAGGTGATCAGCTTCCACCTCCGGAACACGGTTGGGCAAGCGCCCTGTACCAGGTTCCTGATAACGCAGGGCCAAACGTAAACTCTGCTCGATTGTCCCCAGTTGTCCCAAGTGCTTCAACGTTTTCCGGTTATGAAGATAGCTCTCGAACACATTGCGAAACCAAGGTGTGCGAAACCACCAACCACCCGCATCCGGCAGGCCAGCTTGACCTGTCTGGTTGGTGAATTTGTAAGCCTGCACATAGATGCGGGCGCGCACGGCCTCCGGCAATCGCGCAAACAACGTATCGACGGACGCCAGGCGATCGCTTTGCTGCGCAAGCGCCTTTTCCCACGTCTGCTCAACCCCATCCAATGCGGCCAGTACCGCCGCTTCTTTCGTGCCCACAACGGCAGTCACGGTTAACGCCCCCGCTAAATCGAAGCGCCAGACACCGGGCGAAAAAACCTTGTAAACATCCGATTGGAAACAAACGCCCACCCGCGTTCCAATCCGTTCACCGCGCCCAAGCGGGTAGGTTCGGGTACGCTGCTCACGTTTGGGCACGAAACGACCAGCCCGACTGAAACCCAACCCGAGGATATGGTTGCGGTTCACGATGGTGACTTGACGCCCATCGATCGGGTTCACCCGATGGCGGCCGGGATCAGACGGCGCATACATGTGGCGGATGTCAACCCACGGTTTCAATTCCAGCTCATAGCCTTCAGTGGGACCGTCCCAATGCCACCGGTTGACCCACGCCCCGTGTCCGTTCGCTGTACCCTCAATGAGGGCGACAAGTACGCTTAAAACCCCAAATTCGGTCTCATAACGATAGGTCACCGATTCAGGTGTCGCAGCAACCGTTCCGGGTTTAAGTACCAAAGGGCCTTCGGGGCCATGTAGCTTGAACGCGAGACGATCCAGGTATTTCCAGTTTTCGTGCCCTTCCAGACACAACAGCCCTTGATAAGAGAACAAATTGTCCGGCGCCCAGAACCCGTCCGATTCTTCAACGGTGATGCTCGATTGACTCCACTCCGCCGCGGGGGACCTGAGCGCAAGTGATATCGTGCGCGCGTGGTCCCAATCGGGTTGCACAGTTGGCGTGAACGTGACGGCGTGCGACAGGAGTGAGTGGGACAAAGCAGCATCCTCAGGGTTGAAACCCGTTCATTGTAGCGCCCGCCACCCGGACCCGGCAAATTGAAGTGCCATCTGGTGTCAACGTTCAGGTATCACAGCCTGTGCGGTGCTTGCGCCATCTTAAGTCTGGAGCGAAGCGCGGGTGGCGTCAGGTGGTCTTTCGGTTCATTTTGATCGGGTCCCGGTTGGCCAGGAATCGTCTCTTTGGGGAGGAGTTGTGGTATGAATTTCGGGTGGGTTTTTTATGCCGATTGGTTTCGACCGGAAAAGAGGGTGGGTTGCCCGTCCCAATTCGCTTTGTGATGGCATGGACACTGGTGTGTTGGGGTGTGAGCGCAGACGCGGTCGCCGCCCAGACACTGGGTGCCGGGCAGAACTGGGCGATTGATTTTGAGACGTCGTTGCAAGCCACGGACAATGTGCAGCAACAAGCTGGCGGCACCTCTGACCTGATCGCACGCAACAGCTTGGAATTGAGTTATTTTCCCGCGGCAGATGCCGATAACTCGGCTTTGTTTCGGTTGCAGGCGCTGCAGTCCAGATTCCAGTTCAACAACGCGTTCAATTCCATATTCATTGTGGGCACCGGGTTGGCCTCCAGACGTTTGATTCACAATTCCTTCGGTTACGGGGGCTATCAGTTCATTCACAAGCAGGCCGAACAGCAAGCACTGGCGGCCCGTCAAGACAGTGATCTTTTTGGCGGTGCGGTGACTTATCATCCACTGGGCGCCAATCGCCTGATTTACCACGGCTACCAGATGGATTTTCTGCGCGCGGGTATCGCAGAAACGAGTTACCAAGGACATTCGCTGTACCTGAACTGGCGTGATGCGTCTTGGCCTCGGTTCAGTTACGGTGCCGGTGCGCGTTCGCAACTGCGGCTATATGATCAGATCGGCGCCCTGGAATGGCGCAACCAACTGACCTTGGATGCCCGTTACCGTCTCACTGACTGGATCAGCATTCAGGCTGAATTGATTCACATCAATGCCACCGCTTCGGTCCAGGCGCTGACGTTTAACACCTGGATGGGCGGGGTTTTCAGCCGCATTCACTGGTAATACGGTTGTATGAAGGAGATTCGGATGTCCAGGAGACCGCCGCTGGTAACCGTTAACATTTCTTTGCGTTCGATGGCGTTAACCCTCGCCGTGCTGGGCCTTGTCTACGTCGCCACGCTGATCCCCGCTTTGTTGCTGGTCGCCTTGATTGCACTGATTCTGGCCAGCGCGCTCGCCCCGGTCGTCAATGTCTGGCAAGCCCGATTCGGTCTGTCTCGACCGGTCGCGGTGGTGGCCATTTTTGCCAGTGTTTTTGGGACCTTGCTGCTGCTGGCCTTGCTCATCACGCCCAGTCTGGTGTCGCAAAGCCGCACGCTGGCCGCTGAGTTCCCGAGTTACGTCAACAAGCTTCGTGGCACTTACAACTGGTTACAAGGCTTGGATGCCACCTACCACGTGTTACCGGATATCGATAACGCAAGTCGCCAGATTGCATCGATTGCCGGTGACGCGTTGACACGCTCCTTGGGATGGGCAGGGCAAATTTTGGGAGGGGTTGCCACCTTGGGCCTGGTTTTGATCACCACCTTTTATCTGTTACTCGAGGGACCCAGCCTCAAACAAGGTGCCTTGCGGCTGATTCCGCCGGAGCACCGTGCCGTGATGGATGCGCAATTCGAGCCCATCACCACCAAATTGGGTGGCTATGTGCGCGGTGTTGCAATCAGCATCGGTTTTCTGACCTGCTACCTGGCGATCGCCCTGAGCGCTGCCGGGGTTCCCCTCGCCCTCGCGCTCGCCCTCATTGCCGGCTTGCTTGAGCTAATCCCCATGGTCGGCTCCTTGCTTGGCTCCATTCCCACCATCTTGATCGCCTTGACCGTCTCCTGGAAACTCGCACTCATTGTTGTCGCCATCTTCTCTGTTGGCAATCTCATCCAAGGCAACCTCGTTGCGCCCTACGTTTTCGCCCGCGCCGTGGCAATCTCCCCTTTGCTGATTATGTTTGCCTTGCTCATCGGGGGCCAACTGATGGGCATCGCCGGCGCGCTCATCGCCGTGCCTGTGCTCGCCATGATTCAGGTGTTGATCCAAAATCTCTACGTTGAGCCCATGGAACGCCAGTACCAAGCGCTTCAAACGGTTACTGAACCATCCGTACCTGAATCAGACCTGGCAAATCCTCACCCCACCGCTCACGACGCATCGAACTGAGCGCTCCCGATGACCATGTATCCCTTGGTGGGCAAGCTGTGGTATAGTGTTGAAAAATTGGGCGATTATGTCAGCGGTTAGACGGCTTGCTTTACACGCAGGAGGTCACTGGTTCGAATCCAGTATCGCCCACTACATTTGCTCTAAAATTTAAAAACCGATGGATTACGCGTATCTTTTGAAGCTCAAGCAGCAACATCCCGCTTTGCGTTTGTTGAATGCAGATTCGGCGCCTTTGATCATCAGTTTTTTGTATCGCGTGTTCATCCGTCCCAACGCGCGTGCGCTCAGGCAGACTGAATTGGTGGGGGCGTTGGATGATTACCTTTACCAGGTGCGGGAGGCCTATGGCGCGGCGTTTCCGCGTGCGGCGCAGGCGTATCTGGATGACTGGGCCAGCGGTGACAGTGCGTATCTGCGCAAGTATTACCCTCCGGGGAGCGATGAGCCGGAGTATGATTTGACGCCGGCGACCGAAAAGGTGATTGAGTGGATTCAGAGCCTGAGCCAGCGTCAGTTTGTCGGGACTGAGTCGCGGTTGTTGACGATTTACCAGTTGTTGCGTGAGATCGTGCATGCAACCGAAACGGATCCAGATATTCGGATTGCGGATCTCGAAAAACAAAAGGCGGCCCTGGATGTGCAGATCGCCAAATTGCGGGACGGGCGGCTTGAACCTTACAACCCGACACAGGTAAAGGAACGGTTTTTACAGGCTGAGGAGGGTGCCCGTCGGTTATTGGCTGATTTTCGGCAGGTTGAGGAGAATTTTCGCTGGCTGGATCGCGAGACGAGGGAACGCATTGCGACGCGTGTTGAACGCAAGGGTTTGTTGTTGGATGAGATTTTCAATGAGCACCATGCGATCGCCAACTCTGACCAAGGGCGCAGCTTTCGCGCGTTTTGGACTTTTTTGATGTCCCCTGGTCGTCAAGATGAGTTGAATGACCTGGTTCGTCGTGTGTTGACCTTACAAGCGGTGCAGTCCCTGGTTCCGGATGAGTTGCTGCCCCACATCAAGTTTCGCTTGATGGAGGCCGGTGAAAAGGTGCAGCAGACGAGTGCATCCTTGGTTGAGCAATTGCGGCGTTTTTTGGATGATCAGGTCTGGTTGGAGAACAAGCGGATTGCCGCTTTGATCCACGATGTTGAACGCCATGCAATCGCTGTTCGACAAGCGCCGCCGGCGGAGAAGGAATGGATGGTATTGGATGATTTCAAGCCCGCCATCGCGCTTGCCATGACGCGCTCGCTGTATGTTCCGACAGAAAAACCGGTGTTTGATTCGGCGGGCGTTGAACCTGGGCGAGCCGGTTTCAGTACGGATGCCTTGTTCGCGCAGCATCACGTGGATGAGGCAGCGCTCCGCGCGCGGATTCGACGCATGCTCGCTGAACGTTCCCAAGTGAGCCTTGTGGATGTCATCACCCACCACCCGGTGGCGCAGGGGTTAAGTGAAGTGGTCGCTTACCTTCACATCGCCTGTCAAGACCCAAAGGCGGTGATCGATGCCGCCTCGCGTCAGGAATTGATCATCACAACCGAAGCCGGTGCCAAAACGGTAACGGTTCCGAGTGTCATTTTCACCCGATGAGGACAAGTATGGCATCCATCACCGAAGCTGACTTGAGTACTGTTGTGATTCACCTGCTGAAAGCGCCCTTGGAGCGCGACGCGCATCCTGTGTTGTGGCAGGCTTTGCTGCGCCTCCACGCACGCGTGCATGATTACGTCGCCGTGATTGGTTTGGAACCGTTTGTGGATGAGGCAGAAGGCTACGCGTTTTTGCGTCAGCGTCCGGCAGACCCCGAGTCAGGCGATACCCTGCCGCGTTTGGTCAACCGGCGGCCGTTGGGGTTTATGGTCAGTCTTTTGTGCGTGCTCTTGCGTAAAAAACTGGTTGAATCAGATGCGGGCGGGGCGGAGGTGCGCGTCATTCTCAATCGCGTGCAGTTGCTTGACCTGTTGCGGGTTTATCTCCCGCAAACTGCCAATGAGGCGCGTATGCAGGATCAAGTCGATCGCCACATCAGCAAGGTTGTCGAATTGGGGTTTTTGCGCGAGTTGCACAACCAGCCCAACACCTACGAAGTCCGTCGTATCCTGAAAGCCTTCGTCGATGCGGATTGGTTGGTTGATCTCGAAGAAAAGTTGAGGATCTACCGTGAACATGGCGCAATTGACGCTTGATTTTGAACAAACGAACGCCAAAGCCGGTTTCCGGCTTGCGCGATTCGAAGTCTACAATTGGGGGACCTTCGACAACCACGTCTGGATCGTGCCCCTTGCCGGTGAAAACGGCCTGCTGACGGGCGACATCGGTTCCGGTAAGTCAACGCTGGTTGATGCCTTGACCACGTTGCTTGTGCCAAGCAATCGGATCATTTTCAACAAGGCCGCGGGGGCTGAAAGCAAAGAGCGCTCGCTCGCGTCTTACGTGCGCGGACACTACAAAAGTGAAAAGAATGAGCAGGAATTGTCTGCCCGGGCGGTTGCCTTGCGCGAAAAAAACACTTACTCGGTGCTGCTCGCATGTTTTCATCACGCGACGTTAAAACAGACCGTGACCTTGGCACAGGTTTTCTGGATGCAGGATCACCAGCACCAGCCCGAGCGACTCTTTGTGGTGGCGGATGCCGAGTTGACGATCGCGCGCGATTTTGCGGGTTTTGGCACGGATATGCGGGACCTGAGGCGTCAGCTTCGGCAGCGAGGTTGTGATCTGCCAGACAGTTACGTTCAATATGCCAGTGAGTTCAAGCGGCGCTTTGGGATACAGAGTGCGCAGGCACTGGACCTGTTTTACCAGACGGTTTCGATGAAATCCGTGGGGAATCTGACGGAATTCATTCGGCTGCACATGCTGGAGGCGTCGCCCGTGGCTGAGCGTTTGGATGCGATTCGGCGAGACTTTGACAACGTGAACCACGCTTATGAGGCCGTGTTGAAGGCCAAGGCGCAGGTTGCTGCATTGACGCCGTTGATTGACGCGTGCGATCGCCTCGAAGTCCAGCAAGCGGCTCATGAGAACTGGGTGGTTTGCCGGGATGCCTTGCACGCCTATTTTGCCGCGCTCAAAGGTGAATTGCTCAACGAGCGTATCACGCGATTGTCTCGCGATGAAGCCAGATACCAGGACGAAGCGGCAGCACTCGATTTGGCGCTTTCCGCCCTGGATGCCGAACGGCTGGACCTTGAGCGTGCGATTGCTGATCAAGGGGGGCGCCGCCTGGCGGATATCCGGAAAGACATCGCGCAACTGGAAGTGGAACGTCAGCGCATTGCGCGTGTCGCTGTGGGCTTCCGCGCGGGTTGTGAGCGTCTGACATTGCCTTTTCCGCTCACGGCGGAGGCGTTTCACGCCTTGCGTGCGGAATTGAACCACCGTCAGGCCCTCGTGACAACGGAACGTTCCAGTCTGGATGAGCAGTTTTTTGACGCTCGTAAGGCCTTGCGAGAACGCAACGACGAGCATGCACGCATTCAGGAAGAGATTATTTCCTTGCGTTCCCGTCTCAGCAGCATTCCACTGGATGCCTTGCGTTTGCGCGCCAGGCTGTGTGAGGCACTGGGGGTGGATGAATCGGAACTTCCTTTTGCCGGTGAGTTGATTGCGATCAACGATACGGAGGCTGAGTGGGAAGGCGCGGCTGAACGGCTGTTACACGCGTTTGGTTTGAGCCTGCTGGTACCAGAGGCACGTTATGAGGCGGTCGCGCGTTACGTGGATGGCACGCATCTGAAGGGACGCCTTGTGTATTTCAAGGTGCCAGCGACCGGGGCTTATAACCCCCGTTGGCCGGATGAACCGCGCTCGCTGGTGCATAAGCTGAAGCTGAAGCAGGATAGCCCGTTTTTGCCGTGGTTGGAGGCTGAGCTTGTGCGTCGTTTTGACGTCGTCTGTACGCGGGATTTGGCTGAGTTTCGCCGCTTGCCGGTTGCTATGACGCCGCAGGGGCAATTCAAGTCGGGCGGTGCCAGGCACGAGAAAGATGATCGGCATCGTCTGGATGATCGCAGCCGCTATATTTTGGGTTGGCGCAATCAAGACAAGATTTTGGCGCTTGATGCCAAGGGTAGGGCGCTGGCCGAGGAGGGTGCCGCTTTACAGGCGATACTCGTGGGGCTCGACGCCCGTTTGAAGTCGCTTGAAGCCACGCGCCTCATCGTTCACGATTTGCTTAAGGTCATGGAATATAGTGAGCTTGACTGGCAACCGCTGGCGCTTCGCATTGCGGCTTTGACGGAGGAGAAACGTGTTTTAGAGGCGGGTGCTGATGCTTTAAAAGTGTTAGAGGCGCGGCTTGAGGCGATCAAGGTTCAGCGTGGGGAGACTTTGGCGCAGGATCGCGCGTTGCGTGCGGAGTTGGCACGGGTGCAAGAGCGGCTTGAGCAGGCGCAAAAAGCCCTGGAAGCGGCGCGGGTTGTTGAGTCGGCCTTCGAACCGCGGTTGCGGGAAGCGGTGTTTCCGCGTCTTGATGCGATGCGGCCAGAGGCTTTGGGGGAGAAGCGTTTGACGGTTGAGAGTGTTGATAACAGTCAGACTGAGATGCGCACGTGGTTGCAAGGGCACATCAATGCGGTGGCCAAGGCTGTTGAGCGTCTTAAAGAGACGATTGTGCGTCAGATGGGGGAGTATAAGCGCGCTTTTCCACAAGAGACTTTGGAGGTGGATGATAGTGTGGCGGCGGCACCTGAGTTCAGGGCGATGCTTCACCAATTGATGGCTGAGGATTTGCCCCGTCACGAAGCCAGTTTTAAAGAGATGTTGAACCAACGCACGATTCAGAGCATCGCGATGTTTCAGGGCTGGCTGGATAAAGAGCGGCAGGATATTGAAGATAAGGTGGCCACGATCAATCGCTCGTTGCAAACGATTGAGTATAATCCGGGGACGTACATTACGTTGGTGGGCGATCGCACCCACGACCCGGAGGTTCGCGAGTTTCAGCGGGAACTGCGGGAGTGCCTGAGCGGCACGTTGACGGACAGCGATGACGAGCTTTATGCCGAGTACAAGTTTTTGCAGGTTCGGCGGTTGATCGATCGCTTCAACGGTCGGGAAGGTCAGACCGAGCTGGATAAGCGCTGGACCCAGAAAGTGACCGATGTGCGCAATTGGTTCGTTTTTTCTGCGAGTGAACGGTGGGGCACCGACAACACCGAAAAAGAATTCTATACGGATTCCGCCGGTAAATCCGGTGGTCAGAAAGAAAAGCTGGCTTACACGATTTTGGCGTCGGCCCTCGCTTACCAGTTTGGTTTGGATCACGATGCAGCACGCAGCCGCAACTTTCGCTTCGTGATGATTGACGAAGCGTTTGGGCGAGGCTCGGATGAATCTGCTCGCTATGGTCTGGAATTGTTCAGGCGCCTGGACCTTCAGCTTTTGATCGTGACGCCGTTGCAGAAGATTCATGTCATCGAGGATTACGTGGCGCACGTGCATTTGGTTCATAACCTTGAGGGTCGTCACTCCATGGTGCAAAGTTTGACCATTGAACAGTATCGTGAGCGCAAGGCGGCACGCTTGTCATGAACCTGATGACGCCGGCAGAGATTCGGGCCAAGGCGATGCGGCTGTGGACCTCCGGGCAGTTTTTGCGGGCCTGGCTTACCGGAGAGCGCCTTTTTCCGATTGATTTTCCGCTAAAAACACCGAGTGGTATCGAGCTGGTGAATCGTTTCACAGAGGTGAGTGTGTGGATCAAACGCCTCCACGCCGATAGCAAGGCCGAGGGTGGCGCTGGTTACCAAGTGGTGGAACGTGTCATCACCCATCGACAACTTGGCGCACAACGCTTGCCGGAACGGGTGCTGATTGAAGGTGTCGATGATTTTTTGGCGATCACGCAGAAGCGCCAGGCCTTTCAATTGTTCCAACGCCTGACCCGAATGACACGCGAGCGGTTGCCCGCGCTTGAGCCTTTTCTTCACAAAAAACCGCTCATCGCCCTCGAATTGGCCGGGGTGTGGGAGCAATTGTTGATGGTGTGTGGGTTTTTTTTGCGCACACCGCGACCCCAGCGCTATTTGCGGGAACTGGACATCGAAGGCGTTGATACCAAGTTTATTGAACAGCACAAGGCGATTTTGCGTGAGTTGCTTGCCCTGGTGTTGCCGGATTCGGTTGTGGATGCCACGGTGATAGGGCTTGCGGGCCACGGTTTTGAACGTTGGTTGGGCTTGCGGTATGACCCACCCTTGATTCGTTTTCGATGGTTGGATCGCACGTTGGCCCCAGCCGGATTAACGGACTTGAGTTTGCCATTGCAAGACTTTGCCGCCTATCAGCCTGCCGTTGCGCGCGTGTTTATCACCGAGAACAAAATCAATGGTCTCAGTTTTCCGGCCCAACCAGGTTCCATGGTGATTTTTGGACTTGGCTACGGCGTCCAGGCGTTGGCAGAGGTACCGTGGCTGAGCGATCGCCCAATCATTTATTGGGGGGATATCGACACACACGGCTTCGCCATTCTGGCTCGAATGCGCGCATGCTTCCCTCAAACACGCGCCTTGTTGATGGATCGTGAGACCCTGTTGGCCCATCGCTCGTTGTGGGTGCAAGAACCTGTCGAGCGTCAGGTGATCGACTTGGCACGGTTGTCAGCATCTGAACAAAGCTTGCTGAACGACCTGCAAAACAATACCTTTGGTGAGCGTGTACGACTGGAACAGGAACGTATTCCCTACGCGTGGTTATGCCAGGCTCTCAATGATCGATGAGTGTGTCTCGCCTGATGAAATCGTCGAACGCGGGTACTGTGCCTTGGCCCCAGGTCATCTTCTGCTTGCCTGGACTATATGGCCGTGCTAGGTGGCAACCGTCGCCTGGCTCACTAAGCATGACGGCAGTCCATCCTTAGATGGTCTGTCGACGGGGTGAGGGAATGGTTGGCCAAATGCGCATGGCCATTTTGGCCATCGACGCGCGCCTGGTGGTGGCGTAAGGGTTAAAGACTGCATTAAAGGAGCGTTTAAAAGCATGATGGGAAGGGGATTGGCCTTCTGGGCGCTGTTGATGGTCGGGTTTTGGTTTGATGCCGCGCCGGCGGAGGCTTGTTTGGGGTGTTCCTGCGGCGGCGGGAGTGGCACCACGGGTGATTTGAGTGCGACCGGGGGGCTTGCCGGACTGTTTGCTGAGGGCCAACGGTGGATGATCCAGGAGAGCCTTAGTTTCAGGAGTCTCAGTGGCTATGCCAATGAGCGGGGGGAGTGGTTTCCTTTGCCTGTGGACGGTCAGGTACAGGCGCTTGCTGGCACGTTGGGGCTTTACTTTTTCCCCCGTCCCGGGACGAGTCTTGGGATTCAGTTACCGACTGTGGGCCAGCGTCTGTCCAAGGCGACCTGGGGTTCGTTTGGTGCACTGATGCCGACGGCTGAGCCCGCTGCTCAGATGGGGTTGGCGCCTGGGGATGTTTTGCTTCAGGGCACGCACGTCTGGCATCAGGGTAGCAATTGGCTGTTTGGTAGTTGGGCGGGTTTGGGTTTGCCAACGGGCTACAGTGGCGACGATGCGAGTCGTTTGAGTGGTCTTGGTACCTTCAGTGTGCAAACGGGCGTGTTGGCCTTGGTGCGCTGGGGTGAGGCCGAATTCGTGACCAGTGTCGGGGGTCAAAGCCCCATTGGGGGTGCAGCGGGTGTCTCCGGTGCGTCTTATGCGGGTGAGTCGCTGATGTATCAGGTGTTTGGGAATTATCCGTTGGGCGATCGCTTGCGCGTCGGTTTGACTTTGGCCGGTCAAACGGGTGTTTGGCGGCAAGTGGCGCAAGATGGCCGTTTGCCCAGTTCCAGGCTGAGCATCATACCCGGTGTTCAATGGGCGTTTGGCGATCACCAAGGCGTGCGAGTGGCGCTTGCCACAACCCCGCCTTTGGGCTTGAGCAACACACCCACAGACTGGACCTTGTACCTGTTGGGTTACCAGTTTGTTCGTTAATGGCTGTAACCGGATCACGACGGTTCATCGGATGAGCCATTCGTGGTCGATTGATGAAAGGATTTGATGATGATGTTTTCCCGTTTGGGTTATTTCACGGCGCTCATGTTGTCAGCGAGTATGCTGCAGGCCTGTCAGACGATCGCAACCAGCGCCACCCTGGTGACGCAGCCCAGCAATCTGGTGGCTGACAAGCAGGTGTCGGTGGGCGCCAAACCACATGGCATCGCGACGGTTGGGGGGTATGTCTACAACGCCGATACCGGTGCGGCACAGATCTCCGTGATTGATGTGCGTAGCGACGAGGTGGTGACCCGCGTGGCCATGAAGCCTGGCGGGACGCCGGGTTACATCCAGGCGTTTCGAGACGGTCGTCACGCGCTGGCGTTGGATACCGCGCGGGGCGTTTTGCTGGTGATTGATCCACTGGTCGAACACCAGGTGGTCCAGGAGGTTCCGGTGGGCAAGGGGCCTGACAAAGTGGTGATTGCAAGCAATGATCGCGACGTGTATGTCTCGTTGACCGGCGAATCACAGGTCGTGGCGCTGCAGTTTGATGCTGACCGCAGCCAGGCACCAACCCGCAAATCGTACAGCGTGGGCGCTGTTGCGGGAGGGGCTCACAAGCATCGGGCGATCGCTGCGGGTGGATCCTGGCTGGTGGTGCCCAATTCGGCTGACAACCACACCTCGTTGATAAACACGAATGATGGTTCCATCCGACTGCTCAAAGATGGCAACGATCCGGGGCCCGTGGCATTGGGGCAGCAATTGGGGCGTCCCACGGTCGCGATGGTCGGTTACAAGACCAGTAATACCGTGGGATTGTTTGATCTTGCGGATGGCAGCCAAACCAGTCTGTCAGGCCTCGGTCAGACGCCAAGCGACGTGGCGGTTGATACCGAACTGAAACGAGCGTTTTTTAGCATGACAGGGTCCAATGAGGTCGCGGTGATTGATTATGAGGCCAAAACCGTGTTGGGCCGCATACCTGTCGGGAAGCGTCCCGTCCACACCTACATGGCGCCCGAGTGGTCTGACCAGGCGGTGCGATCGCTGCAACATGTCGGCATGCGCGGCGTGCACGAAGTCTGGGTCGGCAACGACGATGACGGCACGGTCAGTGTGATTGATGGCGAAGCCATGCGGGTGAAGGCAACCATTCAGACCGGTGCCGGACACCACAAGATGACCTTTTGGGGTCATAAGGCGTATGTGTCAAACATGACGGATAACACCGTCTCGGTGATTGATCGCGCGGTTTTACCTTAACGATTTTTGCATGGTCACGCAGAGGGGGCATCGTTGGATGCCCCCTTTTTGATGATGACGTGTCAAACACTCGCCGTTGGCGTTCACGTCATGTGCAAAAAAAATGCCCTCGCCTGATTCTGGATGATGACTGTATAATGTGGCGTCGTTGCGTGCTGGTTTGCGGTTGTCGTTGGTAACTGTGGGGTCGAGGGGGCATCGTGCCATCGCGTCAGGCATTTCGGTCGAAGTTTTTGTGATAAAGTGACGCGTCGGGTTCTGTTTAAAAATTGTTTGTAGACCAAAAAACATCAGGCACCTATGTGCTGTTGTTCAAGAATAGCCCGGGTTTGATCACCAATCAATCCTTTTCTTTATAACAATCGGTATCAGCGAATGACGGAGACGTTCGTCTCTCAAACGAAGTGGTGACCCATCCAACGGTCGCCTTGTGGCAGATAAGAGTTGGTTTGACAAGCAGCGGTATCCGAGTTGTGAAAGTGGAATGGTTTGGACTTGAACGGGTCACGCTTGATTAAAGGCAGCCTTAAAATTCGGGGTTCAGGTATGGCCGTGCCTGAATGCCAGGGGCCGGATCGGGTATACACAGCCATTTCCAATGCGGATGTATCACGCATCATTGCGGGTGGCACCGCTTCGGACCGAGAGGTGGCGGCGTTGACGCGCTTGATGGCGTCGAGTGGCGGCCATACGCGTTATTGGTGTGACTGGATTGGCGCCAAACCGGATGCGCAAGCCCCCGATGCAGTGGATTTGGCGCTGCAGGCGGCCAAATGCGCCCTGGAAGATGGGCAATTGGGTATTTCAGGCATTGATTTGGTCATTCTGGCGCTTAGCACGTCGACCTTGCCGACGATTGCTTCCACGTCGCCTTTGTGTGATCGCTTGGGCCATCGTGGCCCGAGTTTCGATCTCAAAGCCGGTTGTGCCGGAAGTCTTTATGCCCTGCACTTGGCCTCTGTGCTGCTGACGACTGGTTATCGTCGCGTTTTGGTGATTGGTGTGGATACGATGTCCAAATATATGGACCCGGACACATTGAAAGGATTTCCAACTGTTGGTGACGCTGCCGGAGCACTGGTACTGGAGGCTGGTGCTAGCCAAAATTTTGTATCATTGCTGGATGGCGAGTATTCGACCTGGGCGACCGCCGGGGTATTCGGCCCACTGCCTCCGCGTTTTGATCAACTCGATGCGTATGCGTTCCAAGGAGCTCCGACTCGCCTCAAGGAGCGCATTGCCGAGGCTTATTTTGAGAGTCTTAAGACACTGTTGCAGCAAACCGGCACCACACCTTCCGATTTGGCTGCCTGGGTGCCGCATGCCATGGCGTTGCCGGTGGTGCAGGCCGTGGCTGCGCGTTTTGATGGTTTGACGCTTTTTGAATGTTTCTCGCGCTACGGCAATACAGGCTCGGCCTCTTTGCTGTTGGCGTTGCATGAAGCACGGCGAGGATTGCAGGGCCCAATCGCACTGAGTGCGTTGGGGGCAGGCATGCGTTGGGGTGCCGCGCATTGGAGTGACTGGCAATGAGCAATCGATTGGATGGGCGACACGCATTGGTCAGTGGTGCGACAAGCGATATCGGGCTTGCGATCGTTGGTTCATTGCTCTCAGCGGGGGCCACAGTCCACGCCCTTGGGCGGCGGCTTGAGCGACTCGACACACTTCAGCACGAACGCTTGCACGCGCATGCGATCGACTTGGTGGATGAGGGGGCGGTGGCCAGCCTCGCCTCAATGGGTTCGATTGACATTTTGGTGCTGAACGCGGCCCATCCATCAGAACGCAAGCCGTTGCTGACAGGTGGTGTGTCGCTGGTTCGGGCCGTGATGGAAGTCAATTTTTTTGCCGGCGTCACGCTGCTGCAAGCGGTCTTGGGGGGGATGGTTGACAGGCGTTGGGGGCGCATTGTGCACATCAGTTCGTTGGCCGCTGCTATCGGGCAGGCGCAGGCGCCCGGCTATTGTGCGTCAAAGGCGGCGCTTGATGCGCTCTTGCGTAACGTGGCGATTGATTATTCGGCGTTCGGGATTACTGCCAATAGCGTTGAGGTTGGGCCCGTCAACACGGAGCGCCTGCAGGCGCATGGCCCGATCAAGCTGCGTCGACTGGCTTTCAGTACGGCGGTTCGTCGGCTGGGCAACCCGGAAGAGGTGGCACATGCGGTCAGTTATCTGGTGGGTGAACACGCGGGTTTTATCACAGGCGAAAGTTTGCGTGTGGATGGCGGCATTCACCTCGCCAACCCCATGTCAACGATGTATGTTAGAGAGGGTTCCGAATCGTGAACCACGTGCTCAAAGATCGTTACCTGGCCAAGTTGGCGCGTTTGGGACAGCTATCCTTCGAGGCGCGTTTAACGGGCCTGTTTGATCCCGGTACGTGTGAACTGCTCAATGTTCCGGACTGGGATGCCGCTTGGGAGCAAGCAGTTACAAGCGCGCGCGGTTTGGTGCATGGTCGTCCTTGTTTTGCTTATGCAACAAATTTTCTGGTTGATGGCGGCACCGTTGGGGCCAAAGAGGCGAGCACCATTGTGGCGTTGTTGGGTCTTGCGGCGCGTGAACGGCTGCCGGTTGTGGCATTGTTACATTCCAACGGCGCGCGGGTGACGGAACGCTATGACGCGATGGCGGGCAATGGCATGCTGTTTAAGGAGATGACCCGTTTATCGGGAGTGGTGCCTCAGCTGGCGGCTTGCATGGGGCTATGTTTGGGTGTGGCGGCGTATCTG
>Ga0079301_1000373_pt1 | contig 21400 bp, 18 predicted proteins | sample Wag4_2014_7_11_3_FD_74797 | JGI IMG/M metagenome (GOLD analysis project Ga0079301, IMG submission 74797) | Fresh water mixed with fracking chemicals microbial communities from Ohio, USA - Utica-2 Time Series FC 2014_7_11 | ecosystem: Engineered > Industrial production > Chemical products > Input... | reverse complement strand
CTGACACACACACCGGTAATGACTGTTTTGCAATCCCTAGAGCAAATGAGCCAGACCAAGGAAGAACGGTTACGGGCTTTGGCACGCGAACGGGCAGTGTGGGATTACAACACCGACATCATCACTGCGCGGGAAGAAGGTTTAGAAGAAGGTATGCAGAAAGGTATTCAAAAAGGCCGTGAAGATGGCATGCAAACCCTCCTCCGAACATTGATCGAGGCGCGGTTTGGTCAGCCATTGCCAGATTGGGTGTTGTCGCGGTTACGGACAACAACACCGGAGCAGTTGCAGCAATGGGGGGTGTCGTTAACGCAGGCGCAGCGGTTAGAGGATATTTTCGAGGGTTAGATTGGTAGGGTAAACAGAGTTTTCACCCATCACCAATCACATCCCAAAAAAACGCCCCACTCAATCAAGGGTGAGGCGGTTCGATGTTGTGTAAAGCAGATTCAGTCTAGCAAATGAGGTGGTGGGCACTACTAGGCTAGACTACCGAGCTAATGATACACACAGATAAACCAAATATACACCTGCAAAGGTGTATATTTCATGTTATGCCATTAGATGGCGCGGGTATTTCTATGAGTGATAACGTAAACTCCAAGCGAGATGCAATTCCGGCTGAACTACGACGGAAAGTATTAATTGAGGCTGGGCATCGTTGCTCAATTCCAACGTGTCGCGAGACAGAAATCGACATTCACCACATTACTCCGTGGGAAGAGTGCAAGACACATGAATTCGAGAACCTGATTGCGCTTTGCCCTAATTGTCACCGCCGCGCTCATAAGAAAGAAATTGATAAAAAAGCACTACGCCAATACAAAGCAAATCTGTCGAAGAACAACGCAATAAATACGTCAACCTATAGTCACGGAATCGTCTCTAGCGGTACGGTTGTCCTGCGGAGGACAGAGGGAAAAATTCATCTTCTTACTGTTGCTGGGAACATCTCTATAACGACGGCAGATTGGCCGTCTGTGGCTGACAGTTTGATCCTCAAAATCACCAATGGTGGTATGCATACCATCACGTGGGAGGGCTTTAATTCGCTACCTTTTGCGCATGGATTTACCTTCACTGCAAATGGTACTGATCTGGTTAAGTTGAACTACTACGACGGTGATGTTTTCTTTAAGTCAATTCACAATGCTATTCAGGTAGGGTAGGCACAGGTCTTGTGCCTACCAAACGACTGAAGCGGTATACGAACAACACACCATGAAAAAACAGCCATTCGCAGCGGTTCGATGTTGTAGGCGACATACACCGTGATAAGGTGGATTGCCTAGTGGCGAATCCGCTTACATCGGTTGATATTCTGGGCAATATATCGAAGAGCAACACATCATGGCACAGCTGACACACACACCGGTAATGACTGTCTTGCAATCCTTAGAGCAAATGAGCCAGACCAAGGAAGAACGGTTACGGGCATTGGCACGCGAACGGGCAGTGTGGGATTACAACACCGACATCATCACTGCGCGTGAAGAGGGTTTAGAAGAAGGTATGCAGAAAGGTCGTGAGGAAGGCATGAAAATATTCCTCCGCAGTATGATCGAAACAAAATTTGGTCAGCCGTTGCCGGATTGGGTGTTGTCGCGGTTACGGACAGCAACGCCGGATCAGTTACAGCAATGGGGAGTGTCGTTAACTCAGGCGCAGCGGTTAGAAGATATTTTCGAGGGTTGACCAGCGCCGTTGCGGGATGTAGGGGCTGGCACCTGTGCCTGCGGTGATATTTGTGTCGGTTCGTGTTATGTACGGCGATGTTTTGCCGTTTTTTACCGAAAACCCCTTGCTCAACACAAGGGGTTTCGTTTCTCTAAGACCGATCGTTAGCTCAATCAAATGGGCGTGGAGGCGGGGTTTTTTCACTAGACGGTGGCAAAATTGGCAATTTGAAATCAGGTTGTTTACCCGTCAATGTTTTGAGGAAGGCAACAACATCTTCTACTTCCTGCTTACTGAACTGACGGCCCAACTGTAACCGCCCCATGATATCGACTGCCTGATGCAAAGTAGCCGCCTCACCATCATGGAAGTAGGGATAGGTCAATTCCACATTACGCAAGGTAGGTACTTTGAAATTAAAGCGGTCGGCATCCTTCCCCGTCACCGCCACTCGGCCTTCTGCTGGGCTGGTCGACGCATAAGGCTGCACTAAACCCATCTTCTGGAAAGAATTTCCACCGACAGCGGGTCCGTTGTGACAAGCAACACAACCACTGGTTTTAAAAGTTTGATAACCGCGCAACTCTTGTACCGTTAAGGCTTTTTTGTTGCCTTTCAGCCACTGGTCAAAACGGGAATCAGGTGTCACCAAAGTATCTTCAAATGCTGCGATAGCCTGTGTCACACGGTCGATGTTGACATTCTTGTCACCAAATACCGTTTTAAATTCATTCACATATTGAGGAATCGAGGCCAATACATCGACGGCCAATTCGTGGGTAAAGGCCATTTCACCCGGATTGGCGATTGGCCCACCGGCTTGTTCCTTCAAATCTTTTGCGCGGCCATCCCAAAATTGAGCCAAATTAAGACTGGAATTCAGTACAGTCGGCGCATTGATCGGCCCCTTTTGCCAGTTGTGGCCAATCGATGTTTTCAGGTTGTCCGACCCACCCATCGACAAATTGTGACAGGAGTTACAGGAAATAAAGCCAGAACGCGACAAGCGAACATCAAAAAACAATTTCTTGCCCAGCTCTACCATAGCGGGGTTTTTCACCTTCGCGGGCTGAATCGGTTGAATTGGCTCATTCATCGGTGCCGCCACCACCGAGCCCCCCATCAACAGACTACAGCCAATGGCCACTGCGATTTTTTTCATCATGATAAAGCCCTCACTGATCGAGATGAGACAGTGATGAGTGTAGAGATACACTACCTAAAATATTTGAGCCATATCAAATAAAACGACATTGTGGCGATTTTTTACGTTTTTGTTGTTTTAGAAAAAAGGTTAGAAGTCTTCCAACTCACTGATCGGGTGCATATCGTGATTGAAAAAGCGATAGACATTGCGACCTTGTGCTTTGGCATGGTACATCGCAGTATCTGCTTGTTTTAACAGCGTATCGGCCTGATCAGCATCAGTGGGGAACAAACTGATACCGATACTGGGCGTGGTATAGAGCTCGTGACCTTCGATGTGATAAGCCGCGCCGAGGCGATGCAAAATTTTCTCCGCGACAGCCGCTGCTTCATTGACATGCCCCAGTTGTAACAACTCCACCACAAACTCATCACCGCCCAATCGCGCCACCACATCATTACGGCGGACGGTTTCCTTCAACCGATTCGCGACTTCAATCAACAACTTATCACCCACTTCATGACCATAGGTATCGTTAATCGGTTTAAAACGGTCTAAATCGATAAACAGCACGGCCAACATGGCACAGTCTTGTTTCGCTTGTCGAATATCCTCAGCCATGCGCTGATGTAGCGTAAAACGATTGGGCAAGCCCGTCAGATAATCGTGATGAGCAAGATGACGAATTTTTTCTTCATTGCGTTTTTGATCGGTGATGTCGGTGAAACTGGCAATGTAATAAATCACCTCGTGCTTACTGTTACGCATCACCGAGATGTTAAGCCACTTCGGATAAATCTCGCCGTTGTTGCGTTTATCCCAAATCTCACCCTGCCAATGTCCATGCTGTTCCAAACCCATCCACATTGCCTCATACACCGAGGTGGGGGTTTGTCCTGCAGATAGTACGCTTGGGTTCTGCCCCAAAATTTCTGGCAACGCATAACCCGTCAGACGGGTAAACGCGGGGTTGGCTGCAATAATGCGGTTTTCGGCATCACTGATAAAAATCGCCTCGGCACTGTGCTCAAAAGCACAGGCTAGTAGCTGTAATTTATCGTCTTGCTCACGTAAACGGCGCAAATGGGTTAACCACAAAAATGCCATGATGCCCACCATCACCGCAAGACTGATACCGAGAATGCGATAGCGCAATAAATTCGAGTCCGCCCACACCGCATGATGCCAACCTTGTTGCGGCGCCAGCCCCAATTGCCATGTCGAACCACCGGGAAGATTGACCTCTAGCAACACAGGTCGGTGCTCGAAGACCTCGGCCTTACCATAAATCATGCCACCTTGAGCACCGAGACCATCACGACCGCGCAAACCAATTTCCAATCCCAGATAAGGTTTATCGATACCTGTAGCATGTAAAAGCGTGGTGCTATTCATCACCACCGACAACAAACCCCAATATTCGCCATAGCGAGGGTGATCTTCGTTAGAAATAAAAATCGGCACTCGATTGATAAAGGCCTGTCCCCCTTGTACCAAGTTCACCGGCCCCGCCACCATCGGCTTACCTGTACGCATAATTTGCAACACGCTATCGCGTTGTTCGGGATGGTGCATATAGGCAAGGCCCATGGCCTTTTCATTCCCTTTTAATGGCACCACATACCGCACCACATTATCAGGGGCGGCCACAATATGGCGAACATGGTTGTTCACGCGCAACATCTGTTGCGTCATACGAGCAAATTGGTCTTCGGTAAATTCGGGATTGCCACTGATAAAGGTGCTCAGGCCAAAACTTAAATGCAGCGGCGCGTTGATTTCATGTTCAATGCGAGCACGTAATTGACTGGCCTGCGTCGTGATGTCACTGCGTAGGCGATCGATTTCGCGTTGTTCTTCCGAACGCTCAATCAATAAACTCATCACCAACACCACCCCTGCCACCAACCCCGCCCCCAATAGCGGATAGACCCGCCAGCGGCGTTGCATGGCACGCCAAGACTGGATGGAAAATTGTTCCGACTTTAGCGGAGTGTTGGTAGGCAAGCGCGGCATAGCAAGCTTTCAAGAAAAACCACAGCAGATGCTTAGGCTTGAACGGCTTGGATCAGGATTTCCACTCGACGATTGAGGCGTTTACCTGCCTCGGTAGCATTTGACGCACGGGGTTGTTTTGCGCCTAAACCGTAGTACGACAACCGCTGTTGGGCAACATTGCGCCCTTCGAGGTAGTCATTGACCGCTTTTGCCCGATTTTGTGACAACGGTTGGTTGATTCGATCGCTGCCACTGCTATCGGTATGACCCGTAATGGTCAGCGTTGTTTTGCCGTACTTGTTCACAATATCGGCAATCTTATTCATCGTTGGATAAAAACCGCCTTTAATCGCATACGAATTCACATCAAAAGCAGTGCTATCCGTCATGGTCACCACGATTGAATGATCGGCGTTTTTGACCACGGTGATAGCGCCTGATTGAATCTCAGACGTCAAACTGCGGGTGAAGTCTTTGGCTTGGTTATCCATGTACGCACCAATGGCAGTACCGGCCAATCCGCCGCCAATCGCACCAATTAACGCACCTTTACCCCGATTTTTATGGTTGATTAACGCACCAGCCACAGCACCACCCAAAGTGCCCATGATGGCGCCTTTTTCGGTGTTGTTCATATCGCGTGGACGGCCATATTGATCGGTTGCACACGCACTTAACAACAGTGAACTGATCACTAAGCCAAGAACAGATTTCTTTAACATCACAAATCCTCTAGTGGAATGGAAGGTCGAGCAAGGCAACATGTGTTTGGCTTAGCCGAGGCAAAGTCAACACAGCCTACTTTTTTTAGGTATCGCTGTGTTATTTTGCGCGCATTGCTGATATTTATGCTAGCTCACTGACGCAGAAAATAAGCGTTCTAATGCCATTCCCGGGTCGTTTTCTCGCATAAATGCCTCACCCACCAAGAAAGTCTCTACCTTTTGTTGCCGTAGCTGTGCCACTTCCGTCGGCGTCCGAATACCACTTTCTGTGACCACAATCCGCTGAGGCTGATAATCTGGCAGCAAATCAAGGGTGTGTTGAATACTGACTTCAAATGTGCGGAGATTACGGTTGTTGACCCCAATCAGCGGCGTTTGTAAACGCTGAGCGCGTTCCAGTTCTGCTGCATCATGGACTTCGACCAACACCGACATCCCCAAGGCAATGGCTTGCGCTTCAAAATCTTGCAACTGAGCATCGTCTAAAGCCGACACAATCAACAAAATGCAATCGGCCCCCATCGCCCGTGCTTCAAAAATTTGATAGGGATCGACCATAAAATCTTTTCGCAACACCGGTAAGTTGCATGCCGCCCGTGCCGCCTGTAGATAAGCAGCTTGCCCTTGAAAATATTGCTCATCGGTCAACACCGACAGACACGCCGCACCATATTGGGCATAACTTTGTGCAATCGCCACAGGGTCGAAATCAGCACGAATCACCCCTTTTGAAGGGCTGGCTTTTTTAATTTCTGCAATCACTGCCGGCTGTTGTGCAGCGTGCTTAGCACGAATCGCTGCCACAAAATCACGCACATCGTGCCGCTCTTCGGCTTGGGCGCGAATTTCGGCTAAAGGCAATCCAGCACGGGCTTTAGCGACTTCTTGATGTTTCGTTTGCAGAATGGTTTGAAGAATATCTGACATAAGGGTTAGCACGAAGAAAGAATGAAAAATTATCAAAACTGATCATAGCAGAGCCACCCTGTTTCGGTGCTCTGCCACAAGAAAAATAGCCAATTTTAAAAGCGACGTTTGAGATGGGTTTGGTGCATGATGGTGGTGGCGATTTCCTCAATCGATTTGCTGGTAGTGGTGATATACGGAATGCGGTGATGGCGGAACATCGCCTCTGCTTCAGCCACTTCAAAACGGCAATTGTCTAACGAGGCATAATGACTATTTGGCCGCCGTTCGCTGCGAATTTGTACCAAACGATCCGGTTGAATGGTCAAGCCAAACAATTTACTGCGATAGGGCAACAAGAGTTTTGGCAAAGTCGGTGCCCCAAAATCATCAGGCGTGAGAGGGTAGTTAGCTGCTTTAATGCCGTATTGCAAAGCAAGGTATAAGCAGGTCGGCGTTTTTCCCGAGCGCGACACCCCAACCAAAATCACATCCGCCTCATCCAAATCACGCGGCTTTACCCCATCATCGTGGTTGAGCGAGAAATTTACCGCATCAATGCGGTGGCCGTATTTTTCGTCATTACCAATGCCATGAGATTTACCCACTTGCCGCGAAGCGGTCATACCCAATTCTTGCTCAATCGCCCCAATAAAAGTTTCAAAGAAATCCACCACCACCGCATGATCTTTGATACTCAGCAAAGCATGTTGTACCGCACGGTCAACAATACTGAGAAATACCAAGGGTTTGTGATGATCATATTCTGCCCGATCTCGAATCAGCCGAGCCGTTTCCTCGGCTTTCTCGACGGTGTCGATAAAAGGTAAAGTTTCACGTTTAAACTCCAAGGTATCAAACTGAGTCAGTAGGGTATGACCCAGCGATTCGGCGGTAATTCCAGTGCGATCTGAGATAAAAAAAGCAGAGCGGCGGTGTGGCATACGGGTGCTTTCCTAACAAAAAGTGAGCAAGATACAGGTGAAAAGCTAAAAATTTTGGCTTTTCTTCCATTTTGTGCACTGCAAAATGTTACGTTTTAGCTGCGGTTTCGGCTAGAATGCGGCCTTTCTTAGTCCCCCTCATCGTCATCCCCCTCCAAAACAGGAAGCTTGATAATGGCAGAGAATTACGTTGTCTGGTTCGACAAGCTACGTATGACCGACGTGGAACACGTTGGTGGTAAAAATGCATCGCTTGGCGAAATGATTAGCCAACTTGCCAGTTCCGGTGTGCGTGTCCCCGGTGGTTTTGCGACAACCGCCCAAGCGTATCGCGATTTTCTGGCTCACAACGGTTTGTCGGATCGTATCAACGAGATGCTTGCCAAGCTCGACGTCGAAGATGTCGTGGAACTGGCCCGCGTTGGTAAAGAAATCCGTCAACTGATTGTTGATACGCCTTTCCCCGCTCAGCTGGAAAACGAAATCCGCACTGCTTACGAGCAAATGGTAGCGGATTCTGGCGCAGAAATTTCGGTTGCGGTGCGTTCGTCCGCCACAGCCGAAGATTTACCTGACGCTTCGTTTGCAGGTCAACAGGAAACTTTCCTGAACATTCGCGGCTTTGACAATGTGATGGGTGCCATCAAACATGTCTTTGCTTCGCTCTATAACGACCGCGCTATCTCGTATCGCGTCCACAAGGGCTTTGCTCACGACGTGGTCGCCTTATCCGCCGGTATTCAGCGCATGGTGCGTTCCGACTGCGGTGCCGCTGGCGTGATGTTCACCATCGATACCGAGTCGGGCTTTGACGATGTGGTGTTCGTGACAGCCTCGTATGGCTTGGGCGAAACCGTGGTGCAAGGTGCTGTCAACCCTGATGAATTCTATGTTCACAAACCAACGCTACAAGCAGGCCGTCCTGCTATTTTGCGTAAGAACATGGGTTCGAAGCTGATCAAAATGGAGTTTACCGAGAACCGCGAAGCTGGTCGTTCGGTACGCACATTGGACGTTGAGCCAGCATTGCGCCGCCAATTCTCGCTGTCGGATGCCGACGTGGAAGAATTAGCACGCTTTGCCCTGATTATCGAAAAACACTACGAGCGTCCAATGGACATCGAGTGGGGTAAAGATGGGGTGGATGGCAAGCTCTACATCCTGCAAGCCCGTCCAGAAACCGTCAAATCGCAAGAATCGCGTGTTGATACCCTGCGCCGCTATCGCTTGAAAAACAAATCGCCTTTGCTGGTTGAAGGCCGTGCTATTGGTCAAAAAATTGGCCAAGGCGTGGTGCGTTTGATTCAAGATGCCAGCGAGATGGATCGTGTCAAACCAGGCGATGTGTTAGTCACCGACATGACCGACCCCGATTGGGAGCCGGTGATGAAACGTGCAGCCGCCATCGTCACCAACCGAGGGGGTCGTACCTGTCACGCTGCGATTATTGCGCGTGAATTAGGCATTCCAGCGGTTGTTGGTTGCGGTAATGCAACAGAAATGCTGAAAGATGGCATGCAGGTCACCGTGTCTTGTGCCGAAGGTGATGCAGGTCATATTTACGACGGTTTACTCGACATCGAAATCATTGATCTAGCGCTGGATAAAATGCCAGAAGCCCCTGTTAAATTGATGATGAACGTCGGTAACCCTGAATTGGCGTTTGACTTCGCCCAGTTGCCAAACGAAGGCGTTGGCTTGGCTCGGATGGAGTTTGTGATTAACCGTCAAATCGGTATTCACCCGAAAGCCTTGCTCGAATTCGATCGTTTAGATCCTGAATTACAAGCCACCATCACCGACCGCATCGCCGGCTATGCCAGCCCAGTTGATTTCTATGTCGACAAAATTGCGGAAGGGGTTGCCACGCTGGCTGCCGCTTTCTGGCCGAAAAAAGTGATTGTGCGTTTGTCCGATTTCAAGTCGAACGAATACGCCAACTTGATCGGCGGCAGCTTGTACGAACCACACGAAGAAAACCCAATGATTGGTTTCCGTGGTGCGGCTCGCTACATTGCACCAGAATTCCGCGATTGCTTTGAGCTGGAATGCCGTGCCATCCGTAAAGTGCGCGACATCATGGGTCTGACCAACGTGGAAGTGATGATTCCATTCGTGCGGACACTGACCGAAGCGGCCAAAGTTGTCGATATTCTGAAAGAGTTTGGCTTAGAGCGCGGCAAAAATGATCTGCGTTTGATCATGATGTGCGAATTGCCAACCAACGCCGTGTTAGCAGAACAGTTCCTCGAATACTTCGATGGCTTCTCCATCGGTTCCAACGATATGACCCAACTGACCTTGGGTGTGGACCGTGATTCCGGTGGCCCTATCGCCCCGACATTCGATGAGCGTGACCCCGCTGTTAAAGCGATGTTGCACATGGCAATTTCGACTTGCCGCCGCTTGAATAAGTATGTCGGTATTTGTGGCCAAGGCCCATCCGATCATCCTGACTTTGCCAAGTGGTTGGTTGAAGAAGGCATCGAAACTGTGTCGCTGAACCCTGACACCGTGGTTGAAACATGGTTGTATCTGGCCAAAGAATTGGGCACTCAAGCTTAATTTCTGCCGTTGCAACAGAAAAAAGGGCGCATCTTACGATGTGCCCTTTTTTTATGTTTGCTGTGTTGAGATTATGTCTCTGGTGGCTGCGGTGCGATTTCCAATGGAGGCAAAGGCGAAGCCAACACCTTATCAATACGCTTACCATCCATATCAACCACCTCAAAACGCCAGCCATGCCATTCCGTGTAATCGCTGGTTTTTGGCACTCGCCCTAACAACAACATCACCATGCCACTGAGAGTGTGATAACGGCCTTTATCTTCTTCTGGTACCAATTTGAGGGCAAGACAGTCTTTTAATTCCAAAATCGGAATGGTGCCATCTAACAGCCACGAGCCATCCTCACGTTTCACCGCCCATGCATCTTCACCATTTTGTGGCGTGAACTCACCCGTCACCGCTTCTAACACATCTTGCAGCGTCACAATCCCTTCAACTTCGCCATATTCATCAATCACAAACACCATCTGCATATTGTTGGCACGGAATTGGTCTAATAGCTCCATACCAGTCAACGTTTCTGGGACATAGACACATGGCATTAAGTCTGCGGAATAATTTGGTTGCTCGCCACGGGTAATCTGTGCCAACGCTTGTTTGGCATGTAATACCCCAACGGCTTGATCCAAACTGCCTTGACACACGGGGAACCGAGAATGTTTAGAATCGACCATCCGTTGCAAGTTTTCCTCTGACGACAGCGTGGTGTCAATAAATACCACTTCAGAACGAGGAATCATCAGCGAGCCAAGTTGACGCTCTTCCAACCGGAACACATTGCGTAATAAATCGCGTTGGTTTTCTTCAATCACGCCAGCTTCTGAACCCTCTGCCAAGATCGCCTGAATTTCTTCTTCGGTGACGCTACTTTGGGTGTTCTGTTTCACACCGAGCAACTTCAACAAAGAATGGGTTGAAAGACTCAATAACATCACAAATGGGCGGGTCAACATCGCTAACCATTGCATCGGACGTGCAACAAGGCAGGCAATAGCCTCTGGACTCATCTGCCCTAATCGTTTGGGGACTAATTCACCCACCACAATCGAGATATAAGTCACCAATACCACCACAATGGCGGTTGCACTAAACGAGGCAAGGGCCGCTTCCACACCAAGCAACTGTAACGATTGGGCTAATGGTGCAGCTAAGATCGCTTCACCGAAAATACCGTTCAATACACCAATCGATGTAATACCAATTTGGACTGTTGAGAGAAATTTGGTGGGGTCTTCACCGAGGGTTAAGGCAATACGCGCCGAACCATTGCCTTCTTCGGCTAATTTGCTCAGACGCGCTTTGCGCGCGGTGACCAAAGCAATTTCTGACATGGCAAACACGCCATTGAGTACGATCAAACCGAGCAAAATTAAGATTTCCATTCTGTGCCTCCATCAACAGCAACAGAATAGACAAACAGTGGAAAGCATGAGGGAAAAAAAGAAACAACCAGCGGCAGGGAAAGTGAACGATCACACAAACTAGAACTGTCCATAGGAATTCGAGCCAAGCTCGGCAAACCTCCAAGTCATAAAAGGACAGTCATCGTAGCAGATTTTTTTGTGCAGCAGCTACCGTGTGGGATGTTTATCCCACCAGTAAAGTTTTCTCATCGAAGAAGTACACCGAAGACCTCATCTCACAAGATGAGGCCACACAAGATGCCTTAACTGTGAATAATCCCACCACCAAGACAGATATCACCATCGTATAACACCACAGACTGCCCCGGGGTAATGGCCCACTGTTTTTGTGGGAAATGAACGGTTAATCGGCCATTCACCACGGTTTGGATGTCACATTCCGCATCGGCCATCCGATACCGGTTTTTAGCAGCATAATGGCCAGCCGTAGGCGGCTGATCTAACGTCCATGACAGTTGTTCTGCGTGTAAATCTGCTTTCAGCAACAGCGGGTGGTCATGGCCTTGCACCACAATCAGACGATTATTCGGAATATCTTTTGCCGCAACAAACCACGGCAAACCCTCACCACCAATACCTAAGCCCTTACGTTGACCCAAGGTGTAATACATCAATCCAAGGTGTTGCCCCACAACACGTCCGGTTTCTGTCACCATTTCGCCGGGTTCAGTGGGCAAATAATTCTGTAAAAACTGACGGAAAGGCCGTTCGCCGATAAAACAAATTCCGGTCGAATCTTTTTTTGCTGCATTGTGTAAACCAATTTCTTCAGCAATCTGTCTGACCGCTGTTTTATGCAGTTCGCCCAAAGGAAATAAGGCTCGCGATAATTGATATTGGTTGAGACGATATAAAAAGTAGCTTTGGTCTTTGCTGGCATCCACCCCTTTTAATAGGTAATGCTTGCCGTCTTGTTCCAATTTTCGCGCATAGTGTCCAGTGGCAATACACTCCGCCCCCAGTGTCAATGCATAATCAAGAAATGCCTTAAATTTAATCTCGGCATTACATAATACATCGGGGTTAGGTGTCCGGCCTGCACGATATTCTTGTAGAAAATACGAAAATACGCGCTCTTTATACTCGTGTGCAAAATTGACAATCTCAATATCAATACCCAGCCGATCGGCCACACTCATCGCGTCGAGGGCATCTTGCTTAATCGAGCAATATTCATCGTCGTTATCATCCTCCCAATTTTGCATAAACACACCGACCACTTCATGGCCTTGCTGTTTTAGCAAATGGGCAGTCACCGAGGAATCCACACCACCGGATAATCCAACAACAATACGTTTTTTATTCGAAGTTAACATGGAGGAAATTCTTGAATCAAAGACAAGGGATAATGTTTGCCAGCAAGCGCATCTTCAACACACTGCAACACAATATGACTGCGGTGTTGTGATTGGCAGGCACGAATTTGTTCTAGGGTCAGCCAGTGAGCCGCAATAATGCCGTCATCCAAGGTGGCATTCACCGTTTCGGTGATAGGGCGACATAAAAACGCAAAACGCAGATAGGTACATTGTTCTGCTGCTGGAGCGGTATAGATGCCCAATAGCGCGTAGGGCTCAACCAACCAGCCTGTTTCTTCTTGTGTTTCGCGAATCACCGCTTGTTGCAAGCTCTCGCCATATTCCCAATGACCGGCAGGTTGGTTAAAGCGAATCCCCTGTTTGGTATGTTCCTCAACCAATAAAAAACGTCCATCGCGTTCAACAATCGCTGCCACTGTGGCATTTGGTTTCCATTGTGTCATGTTGATCCCCCGTCTCAACTCACCGCAAAAATATGATTATACGCCCAACCTCGTCGCGCACTGGCAGCCAGCACACACAATGTGTCATCACAGTAATTGACATCGATTCTCAAATAAACCACAATGCAGTTGATATTGTTTCTCATCTCTAATTTTTGAGGGCCGCATCATGTATGTTTGTTTGTGTCATGGTGTTACAGATCATCAAATCCGTGCTGCCGTTACCGAAGGCCACGCCACACGCCTGCGCGATCTCAACCGGTGCCTTGGGGTTGCTTCAGAATGCGGTGCCTGTGCGCGCTGTGCTCATGAAATTTTGCAAGACACACTGGCCAACCAACACAACACAGCCAAAGCCTTGCCTGTCGCGGCCTAATCCTCGTTTTAGTGGTTATTTCTCAACTTGCCTCTCATTCCGACATAAACGGAAAATTTTAGCGTAAGCCTAGCTTTTGCCTGCAATAACGAATAACCTTAACAGGTGAATCCCTGTTAGGAGGTCGTGTGATGCAAGGCGATAAAAAAGTACTTAAGTTCTTAAATCAGATTCTGAAAAACGAACTGACAGCCATCAATCAGTATTTCTTACATGCCCGTATGTATAAAAACTGGGGCTTAAAAAAACTGAACGAGCATGAATATCATGAATCCATCGATGAAATGAAACATGCCGATAAAATTATCGAACGTATTTTGTTTCTCGAAGGCCTGCCTAACTTGCAAGACTTGGGCAAGTTGTATATCGGTGAGAATACTGCAGAAATGCTGGCCTGTGATCTCAAACTCGAGAATGAAGCTATTCCATTACTGCGCGAAGCCATCGCCCACTGCGAGCATGTCAAAGACTATGTCACGCGTGACTTATTAGAAGACATTCTCGAAAGCGAAGAAGAACATCTCGATTGGCTGGAAACACAGTTAGAACTGATCGATAAGATCGGCTTACAAAACTATCTGCAAAGCCAGATGGATGAATAATTTCATTAGCTAGTCACAAAAAACCCCGCTTATCACGGGGTTTTTTGTTGCCTGAATATTGCGTTTAATTACTCAAAGAATTCACGCAATTTATCCATAAATGACTTGGCACGCGGATTGTGTTTCGCACTATCGCCTTGGCTAATCGCTTCAAATTCACGCAATAGCTCTTTTTGCCGCTCGGTTAATTTAACGGGGGTTTCTACTACCACATGGCACATTAAATCACCATAGGTTGTGCCACGAACCGCTTTGATCCCTTTGCCGCGCAAGCGGAACACCTGTGCCGATTGTGTTTCTGGCGGGATTTTGAGCTTGGCAGCACCATCGAGGGTTGGGATTTCAATTTCGCCACCCAACGCTGCTGTGGAAAAGCTGATTGGCATCTCACAATGCAAATCTTGTCCTTCACGCTGGAAAACCGCATGTGGTTTGATGTGCGCCACCACGTAAAGATCGCCGTGAGGCCCACCATTGACCCCCGGTTCACCTTCACCCGCTAAGCGAATGCGATCACCTTCATCAATCCCTGCCGGAATTTTGACGTTCAAGGTTTTGTGTTTTTTCACGCGGCCAGAACCATGACACGCTGAACAAGGCTCAGGAATCACCTTGCCGGTACCATGACACGTTGGGCAAGTTTGCTGGATCGAGAAAAAGCCCTGCTGCATCCGCACTTGGCCGTGACCACCGCAGGTGGAACAGGTTTGTGCCTGTGTCCCCGGTTTAGCCCCACTGCCGTTGCAGATGTCGCATGTTTCGACAGCCGGAATCCGAATCTGTTTTTCACAGCCTTTGGCTGCTTCTTCCAGCGAAATTTCCATGTTGTAACGCAGGTCTGCACCACGATAGACATTACTGCGTCCACCGCCGCTGCGCCCGCCTCCGCCAAAGATATCACCAAAGATATCAGCAAAGGCATCACCAAAGCCACCAAACCCTGCGCCGCCACCGCCACCAAAGCCACCGGCTTGTGGGTCAACCCCAGCATGGCCATACTGATCATAAGCGGCACGCTTTTGACTGTCAGAGAGAATTTCATAAGCCTCTTTGACTTCTTTAAATTTCTCTTCTGCTTCTTTACTGTCCGGATTGCGGTCCGGATGGTATTTCATCGCCAGTTTGCGATAGGCTTTTTTAATTTCATCATCAGCGGCATCACGGTTGATACCAAGGATGTCGTAAAAGTCTCGTTTGCTCATAGGGGGTGTGGGACGCGAAAGAGTTCAAGAAAAAGGAAGGAACGGCCCGTCATCCGACAAACCGTTCCCTCCCGATGACGCGTCTTACTTGTCTTTTTTCACTTCTTCAAATTCGGCATCAACAACATTGCCATCTTCTTTTTTATCAGCCTTCGCGCCACCTTCGGGCTGAGCCGCACCGGCTTCAGCTTGCGCCTGAGCATACATGATTTCGCCCAGTTTTTGGCTCGCAGTCATCAACGCCTCGGATTTGGCGTCAATTTGTGCTTTGTCATCGCTCTTGACGGCTTCTTCAGCTTCTTTGATTGCGCTTTCGATTTTGGCTTTTTCATCGGCACCAATCTTATCGCCGTAATCAGTCAAAGATTTTTTCACCGAGTGGATTAAACCTTCTGCTTGGTTCTTGGCTTGAACCAATTCGGCCAGTTTTTTATCTTCTTCCGCATTCAGCTCGGCATCTTTCACCATGCGTTGGATTTCGTCTTCCGACAAACCAGAGCTGGCTTGAATGGTGATTTTGTTTTCTTTGCCAGTCGCTTTATCTTTGGCCGAGACATGCAAAATACCGTTCGCATCAATATCAAACGTCACTTCAATTTGTGGCATGCCACGTGGTGCAGGTGGAATGTCCGACAGATTAAACTGACCCAATGATTTGTTGGCGGCTGCACGCTCACGCTCACCTTGCAACACATGGATAGTCACTGCGTTTTGGTTGTCATCGGCAGTCGAGAATACTTGCGATGCTTTAGTGGGGATGGTGGTGTTCTTTTGAATCAACTTGGTCATCACACCGCCCAAGGTTTCAATCCCTAACGACAGTGGGGTCACGTCCAACAACAGCACGTCGGTACGATCACCAGACAACACCGAACCTTGAATCGCTGCACCCACGGCAACCGCTTCATCAGGGTTGACGTCTTTACGTGGGGCTTTGCCAAAGAAAGCTTCAACCGCTTCTTGGACTTTTGGCATCCGGCTTTGACCACCAACCAAAATCACATCGTCAATATCCGATACCGACAAACCGGCATCCTTAATGGCGATTTTACATGGCTCCATCGAACGAGTGATCAGGTCTTCCACCAGCGTTTCGAATTTGGCGCGGGTAATTTTCATCGCCAAATGTTTAGGGCCAGTTGCATCCATCGTGATATAGGGCAAGTTGATTTCGGTTTGTTGGGCCGAAGACAACTCAATCTTGGCTTTTTCTGCGGCTTCTTTCAAACGTTGCAAGGCCATCACATCGTTTTTCAGATCCACACCTGCTTCTTTTTTGAATTCATCAACGATGTAATCCATCAAGCGTTGGTCGAAATCTTCACCACCCAAGAAGGTGTCACCATTGGTTGCCAACACTTCAAATTGTTTTTCGCCATCGACATCAGCAATTTCGATAATCGACACGTCAAAAGTACCACCGCCCAAGTCATACACGGCAATTTTGCGGTCGCCTTTTTCGGATTTATCCATGCCAAAGGCCAAAGCGGCGGCAGTGGGTTCGTTGATAATCCGCTTCACTTCCAAACCAGCGATACGGCCAGCATCTTTGGTGGCTTGACGTTGGCTGTCATTAAAGTACGCCGGCACCGTGATCACGGCTTCGGTCACTTCTTCGCCCAGATAGTCTTCTGCGGTTTTCTTCATTTTACGCAGCACTTCGGCGCTGATTTGTGGCGGAGCCATTTTCTTATCGCGCACCGAGACCCAAGCATCACCGTTGTCAGCTTTCACAATGCTGAAAGGCATCAGATCGATGTCTTTTTGGACTTCTTTTTCTTCAAACTTACGACCAATCAGACGCTTCACCGCATACAAAGTATTTTTTGGGTTGGTCACGGCTTGGCGTTTTGCCGGTGCACCCACCAAAATCTCGCCATCTTCCATATAAGCAATAATGGAAGGGGTTGTACGTGCGCCTTCGGCGTTCTCAATCACTTTTGGCTGACTGTTTTCAATCACTGCCACACAAGAGTTCGTTGTACCGAGGTCAATACCGATAATTTTTGCCATAATTTTTTTGTCCTTACTTTGTTTTTACGGCACCGATCGAAACAAATCGCTGCCGATATGTGAGTGTTAATGCTTGTTCTGCTAAATAGGGATGAGTGTTGCCGTTTCAAGAGAAACTTAATACAGGCTTAAGCACGCCCTTTGGAGACCACCACCATAGCGGGACGTAAAACACGATCAACCAAGCGATACCCTTTTTGCATCACATGCACCACCGTATTCGGTTCTGCTTCATGTTCAATCATGCTGATCGCTTGATGTTGGTGAGGATCCAGTTTTTCACCCAATGGATGAATGGCGACTAAATTCACCTTTTCGAATGCACTGTTGAGCTGTTTCAAGGTCATATCGACCCCGACCTTCAGGGTGTCAAACTGACCGGACGTGTCGGATAAAGCCATCTCTAAGCTGTCATGCACCGCCAATAGTTCACTGGCGAAACGGCTAATCGCATATTTATTGGCCGCTTGCACATCCTCAGCAGCGCGGCGGCGCACGTTTTCCATCTCGGCCCGCGCCCGCAAAAACTGATCGTTTAGCTCGGCAATTTTGGCTTCTAGTTCGGCAATCTGTTGCGCTTGATCATAGTTTGGCTGATTAAAACTCAAAGTCTCACCAGTCGCAGCGGACACTTCATCATTAGCAACAGGAATTGGATCGGGTTGTTCTGCTTGAGTCATAACATACCTTAATGAGTAAGAGGGTTCGATGATATCGATGTGGCGGCGATAGTCGTGGCAACAGTAGGGGTTTTCAAGAGCCTATGACATAAGGTTTAAAAAAATCTGGCTGGATAAATTGTGGAAGACAGGCTGGTTTTTCGTTTTTAACCGTAGAAGTTCGGAAAAACAAGCTAGCAGGTGTGCAAAATGACAGTTTTTATTTTGCATTTTTCACTATTGAACACCCCAAAAAAAACTCAGCATTTTTTTGTTGTGCGGTGCACACAGACGTTTTTTTTTATGCTCTAATCCTCTCCGCAATGCCGTTAAATCGGTCTGCACAGCAACGAATCACATCGTCTGCTGCGCTGAGGTAAAGGCCAGACTCACTATCAGAGTCTGGCTTACACAGGGGTAATCCAACCCTGTGTTGCGCTCTTGTTTAGTGCAAGAGGCACACGTTAGGGCTTAGGCTCGCTTTAGCAACATTATTTTTTCTACACCTGAGGTTTTACACATGACAACTCGCGAACAACGTATCGCCGCTATTGAAAAAGATTGGGCCGAGAACCCACGCTGGGCCGGTATTAAGCGTGGCTACACTGCTGCTGACGTGGAGCGCCTGCGCGGCTCCTTCCCAGTGGAATACACTTTGGCTCGTCGCGGAGCTGAAAAACTGTGGAACCTGGTACACAACGAACCTTTCATCAACTGCTTAGGCGCATTGACCGGTGGTCAGGCCATGCAACAAGTGAAAGCTGGCATCAAAGCCATTTACCTGTCCGGCTGGCAAGTTGCTGCTGATAACAACAGCTACATGTCGATGTACCCAGACCAATCGCTGTACCCAGTGAACTCGGTGCCTGCAGTGGTTGAGCGTATCAACAACACCTTCAAACGTGCAGACGAAATTCAACACTCCAAAGGCGTTGATGCAGGTCAAGAAGGTTACATCGACTACTTCGCACCTATCGTTGCTGATGCTGAAGCCGGTTTCGGTGGCGTGTTGAATGCCTACGAATTGATGAAGTCCATGATCAAAGCCGGTGCTGCTGGCGTTCACTTCGAAGACCAATTGGCTTCGGTGAAAAAATGTGGTCACATGGGCGGTAAAGTGTTGGTGCCAACACAAGAAGCTGTGCAAAAACTGATCGCTGCTCGTCTGGCTTCCGACGTGTTGGGTGTTCCAACCCTGATCTTGGCTCGTACCGATGCTGAAGCCGCTGACTTGCTGACCTCTGACTACGACGAAAACGACAAACCATTCGTGACCGGTGAGCGCACCGCCGAAGGCTTCTACAAAACCAAAAAAGGTCTGGAACAAGCCATTTCCCGTGGCTTGGCTTATGCACCTTACGCCGACCTCATCTGGTGTGAAACAGGTACCCCAGATCTGGAATTTGCGCGTCAATTCGCAGAAGCAATCCACGCTAAATTCCCAGGCAAACTGTTGGCTTACAACTGCTCGCCTTCCTTCAACTGGAAGAAAAACTTGGACGATGCTACCATCGCCAAATTCCAGCGCGAACTGGGCGCAATGGGCTACAAATATCAGTTCATCACTTTGGCTGGTATTCACTCCATGTGGTACAACATGTTCGACTTGGCACAAGACTACGCACAACGTGGTATGTCCGCCTACGTCGAGAAGGTGCAAGAGCCAGAATTCGCCGCTCGCGATCGTGGCTACACCTTCGTGTCGCACCAACAGGAAGTCGGCACAGGTTACTTCGACGATGTGACCACTGTGATCCAAGGCGGCCAATCCAGCGTGACCGCGCTGACCGGCTCGACCGAAGAAGAGCAATTCCACTAATCCCAACGCCGGTTTAAACCGGTGAATTAAGTGGGATGGACAGAAAACACCCCCGCCTAGCAATAGGTGGGGGTTGTTCTTTTTTTGGGCTTAAAACCACGCTGATGGCGTTTTGTGAATAGCAACACCAATCAGATAGAGCACAACACCTTGAGCCAGAACAAAACAAATCAGTTGACTCGACTTTGTCTGAAGTCGCTTATAGGCCAAACTCGACAACACAATATAAAGCAGCAGAGCAACCACTTTCGCTGTCAGCCACGCACTTTGCCCTGGCCATTGTTTTGATAACCAACACAAACTGATAGCAGAGGATAACAACAAGGTATCGATAAGATGAGGCAACCAACGTAACCAGCGCGTCTGGTGAAGTTTGATAGGTTGCAACCAACGCAAACCCATCCGATACCACATTAAACCAATACTCAAGACAACAAAACTGAGATGGATGTGCTTCAAAACTAAATAGACATTCATTGCTCAACCTAACTGATAATCGCAAGCCACCACATTCCGCTGTTCACGGCTAAACTCAACCCCGATTAAGTGAATCGGCTCACCTCGGCTGCGGTATTTCTCGGCATAGCCTCGGTCTTGCAGTTGTTGTAAGGCTTTGCCTTGTGGTGTCGCTTCGACGACTTTGAATTCAAACAAATAGACTTGTTGGTTAAACAACACCGCCATGTCAATGCGGCCTTTATTGGTGATGTCTTCAAGGCGGATATCTAAGCCAAGGGCAGCGAAGTAGCTGTAGAACACGCTGGCGTAATAGCCTTCGTATTGGGCAATGGCGTTGTTGCGTTGCCAGTCATAGGGAATGCTGGAAAATAGGCTATGAAATAAAGCTTCCATGCCAGCAAAGTCATTTTTCAGTAACAGTTGGCCCAGTTGGTGTTTGGTGCGGCTGCTTTGACCCGCATCGGGTTGGAGTACATACAGCACGCTATTGTGAAAGCTTTGGTAGACCTCACGGTTTGGATAACGCAATTGGTACAGATATTCGCCAAACTGATACTCGCGTTTCGCAATCGTCAGATAACCTGTTTGGAACATCAAGGATTCCGTGAGCATCATGTCAACATCAAACGCTTGCAACAAATCACCGCTGACGCGCAAAGCGGCCAGTTCTGGCAGCCACACATGATGTGCTTTAATCCAATCGAGTAAGAACGTCGGTGTGCCGGTTTCAAACCAATAGGGCCGGAAATCGCGTTTTTGAAACAGCAACAGCACATCAAACGGATTGTAGACCGATTCACCCAGCCAGTTATAACCGTTGTACCACTCACGAATCTGCTCTCGGTCTAATCCAGCTAATTCCGGTGCAAAAACCGTGTCAATATCGTGGTCGGTGTAACCACAAATCGCTGAATACTCAGCATCAAGGGTGATGTCATTCAGGTTGTTCAGCCCAGAGAACAAACTGACTTTGCTGAATTTTGATACCCCAGTCAGAAACACGAACTTAATCACCGCATCCTGACCTTTTATCACTGAATATAAATTTCTCAGTTCATCACGCATCGCCTTGGCAAGTTCTGGATTGGTCAGATTGTCGAGAATCGGTTTGTCGTATTC
>Ga0079301_1000371_pt1 | contig 21453 bp, 19 predicted proteins | sample Wag4_2014_7_11_3_FD_74797 | JGI IMG/M metagenome (GOLD analysis project Ga0079301, IMG submission 74797) | Fresh water mixed with fracking chemicals microbial communities from Ohio, USA - Utica-2 Time Series FC 2014_7_11 | ecosystem: Engineered > Industrial production > Chemical products > Input... | reverse complement strand
GTATATGACGGCTGGGGTGATTGGTCTGGTGGGGATTATTCCTAATATGCCGCACGTGGCTTTCTTGCTGATCGCGGCGAGTTTGGGTGGCTTGGCCTATTGGTTAGAACAACGCAAGAAACAGAAGGAACAACAAGTCGAAACCGACACTGCTTTGGAAGAGGTGATGGAAGCGCCTTTGGCCGAGGTCAGTTGGAACGATGTTCAACCCGTCGATCCGGTCGGTTTGGAAGTGGGCTACCGTTTGATTCCGTTGGTGGATCGCTCACAAGATGGCGAGCTGTTGCGGCGGGTACGTGGGATTCGTAAGAAAATCGCGCAAGAAGTCGGCTTCTTGGTGCCGGCGGTGCATATTCGTGACAACCTAGAAATTCGGCCGAATGCCTATCGTATTTTGCTCAGAGGGGTGGAGATTGGCGCGGGTGAAGCTTATATCGGTCAGTTTTTAGCCATTAACCCCGGGCGCGTGTTGGGCCAAGTGCCGGGTACACCGACCACCGATCCAGCTTTCGGTTTACCGGCGGTATGGATCGAGTCATCCAATCGCGATTTAGCACAATCCCTTGGTTACACCGTCGTGGATGCCAGTACGGTGGTGGCAACACATATTTCCAATATTTTACAAACACACTCCTCTGAATTGCTGGGACGCGAAGAGGTACAGGCCTTGCTCGACCATCTGTCCAAAGAGGCCCCGAAACTGGTGGAAGATTTGGTACCAAAAGTAGTGTCGATCAGTACCTTGCAAAAAGTGCTACAGAATTTGCTCTCGGAAGGGATGCACATTCGTGACATTCGCAGCATTATCGAAACCCTGTCTGACCATGTATCGATGACACAAGATATTGATGATCTCACTGCTGTGGTGCGGGTCTCGTTGTCGCGTGCTATCGTGCATCAGCTGTTCCCGGGTATCCAAGAGCTGCCCGTGATGACACTCGACCCTCAACTGGAAAGTATTTTGCTGTCCGCAGTACAGAGCAAAGCCGGTGGTGGATTAGAACCGGGCTTGGCAGAAAGTTTATTACAGTCGGCATCACAAGAGGCTGAGCGTGTGGAACAACAAGGGCACAATCCTGTGTTGTTAACACCGACAGCCCTACGGCCTTTATTGTCAAAATTCTTACGCCGTGCCCTGCCGCAGTTGGCAGTTTTGGCACACAATGAAATCCCTGATAACAAAACCATCCGGATCATTGCAGTTGTTGGCGGCAGGGGATAATTCATCATGTTGGTAAAAAAATACTTTGGACGCACGACCCGCGATGCCCTGCGTCAAGTGCGGGAAGAACTCGGCGCAGATGCCCTGATTCTATCGAATCGCCCCCTTGCCTCGGGTGGAATAGAAATTATGGCGGTAGCCGATGGCGATGTCAGCGCTTTGGCACAGTCTTTGGCAACAGCGGCAGTCAATCGACATGCACCAGAAGCGGCCGAGAGCTTAGCTGCCTTTACGGGTAGCGGTCTAGCCACCCCCGCCACAGCACAAGCCAAACCATTAAACAGTGCGGTGATGGGACACGCTTTGGCGCGAACCTATGCTGTCCCTGTTGAACCGCTTGATGAACCAGAACATATTCCCCCTGCGGCGCGGCCTTTGGTCACGCCTGCTGCATTTCAACCAGACAATCCTTCCCCAAACGCTGAACTCACATCGGCTGTTGCGAAAGCTGGAGTTGCCGAGGTAGAGACTGACGAAAGCCCCTCTGAAACAGCTGAGCCAGAGGAAGAAGCACCGCCTAAGGCCGTGCCATTCCGTGAGTCGGTGATTGGTCGTTATGAAGAACGAGCCGCAGCGGAAATTGCCCCATCTGGACATTTTGCCGATCCAGCGACGACGGCGTTGGCGCAACAAAAAGACAGCCAATCGGTGATACCTAATCATTTGCGGGCACCGGAAACTGACAGTGAGTTGCTTGAACGCAAGGAAGAACCTGATCCTGCATTAGAGAAACTGGATCTTCTGAATGAAGAAATCAAAACCCTGCGTAGCATTTTACAGGGGCAGTTAGCGAGTTTGGCATGGGCGAATTTCGAGAACCATGAGCCAGTACAAGCTGAATTATTTCGGCAGCTCTTGGCGGCAGGGATGAGCCCAGCGCTGTGTCGGCAGCTTGTCGCCAAGTTACCCACCCAATTTAGTGATGAAGCAGCCCTAAAGTGGGCGAAGTCTGCCTTAGCACACAATGTGTTGACCATTCCCGAACAAGAGGATGTGGTTGCGAAAGGCGGCTTGTATGCCTTAGTCGGGCCCACTGGCGTTGGCAAAACCACGACTGTAGCGAAGCTGGCTGCGCGTTGTACGATTCGACACGGCGCAGATCGGGTCGCTTTAATCACGACCGACAGCTATCGTATTGGCGCTCAGGATCAGCTGCGTTTATATGGCAAAATTTTAGGTGTCTCTGTCTATTCGGTACAAAATGAAGCAGATCTCAATCTGACCTTGGCCGATTTGGGTAGCAAGCATCATGTGGTGCTGATTGATTCTGTTGGCATGGGGCAGCGTGATAGCCGTGTGAATGGTCAAATCGAGATGTTTGCTAACTCAGTTGGCCACGGTGGTAAAACCATTTCGCGTATTTTAGTGCTGGCGGCTAACTCTGATGGTCATACGTTAGAAGACGTGGTCCGTCGCTATCGTGGCAATGGTTTGGCCGGTTGTATCATTTCTAAACTGGATGAAGCTGTATCGGCTGGTCCTAGCTTAGATACCTTAATTCGACACCGCTTGCCGGTGTACTACGTGACAAATGGCCAACGTGTGCCTGAAGATTTGCATCTACCGAATGCTCAATTTTTGGTGGATCGTGCTTTTAAAGCCACGCGAGAACCCGGGCCCTACAGCTTGAAACGGGACGAATATCAACTGGTTCAAGCGGCACAAGCGAGTTGGTCATGAGTATGGGGATGGACGATCAAGCAGCGAGTTTACGGCGCCTGTTATCAGCAGGGCGCAAACCGTGTAGTTTTGCCTTTATTGGCGATCAAGGCAGTGGTGTAAGCACTGTGGTCGCCGAGTTTGCGGCTGTGTTGGCATCGGATGGACATCGGGTCATGATATTGGATGCCCATGCAGATATGGGGCAAGCGCGCCGTCTCAAAGTCAATCATGCCCGCCATCTTGATGAAGTCATCGGCTATCAAGGGGCATTAGAAGATGCGATTGTCAGTTTAAGTTCCGGTGCTGAGTTGTTGAACTTGTACGTCCGGCCTTTTACCCTCGCCAATCTGCATACTGGTTTGGCCCACCGTTTGTCACAAGAGTTTTCTTCACGCTTGCGCGACTCGGAATGGATTTTGATTGATGCTTTGCCGCCGCGACAAGAACCTGCCTTGAGTGCCATTGCAGATCATCTGATTTTAGTGTTAACGCCAGAGGCAAAATCGTTGACTGAAGCCTATGGCATCATCAAACAACTATCGGGTGAGTTTGGTCGCCGAGCCTTTAATGTGTTGATTAACCATGCTGAATCGCTGGAAGATGCACAGCATATCTTTCGCCGTCTCACCTACGCTGCCAGTGAATATTTAAATGTCTCGCTGCGTTGGGTCGGTTTTATTCCCGAAGACTATCACTTGCGGCGCGCTTTAGTGATGAAGACTGCCGCCACTTTGGCGTTTCCGAAAAGTGAAGGGGCGATTGCCTGCACTCAACTTGCGCGTGCATTGCCGTTGTGGGCCGGTCGTACACCGACAGAAGGTGATACCCTGTTTGCGCGTTGGTTAGAAACTGTACGTCATCTGCAAGAAGCGGTGACCGCAGACAACCCCCACCCTTAAATCCTCTTACTTTTTCTCTCTATGTCCCGTATCCCAAAACATCTTGCTTATCAAACAGATCAAGAGCCTGTCGCTGAGGATGTCTCGCGGCATACCGGATTGGTGAAACGTATTGCTTACCAAATGATGAGCCGTTTACCCGCCAGCGTTGAAATTGATGATTTGATTCAAGTTGGCCTTATTGGTTTGATGGAAGCGGCCCGACAATTTGACCCTCAGCAGGGGGTATTATTCGAAACCTTTGCCACCCAGCGGATTCGTGGGGCGATGTTAGACGAATTGCGCCGCCTCGATTGGCTACCTCGCCAAGCACGCAAGCAGGCAAAGCAAATTGAAGAGGCCATTTTTCGGCTGGAAAATCAGTTGGGACGCAGTGCACAGGAATCAGAAATTGCGGCTTTCCTTGAGATGGATCTAGAAAGCTACCAACAAGCTTTGTTTGAATGTAAAGGCCATCAAATTGTGTATTTCGAGGACTTTGCGACCGACAGAGAAGAATCCTCACATCCTGCAGAGATGTTGCGCGATGAAGGCCAAGTCAATCCCATTGATATTTTAGGGGAAGATCAATTTCGCTCTGCCTTGGTGGAAGCGATTAAAACCCTGCCAGAACGTGATCAGATGGTGATGAGTTTGTATTACGAACAAGAGCTCAATTTGCGAGAAATTGGCGAAGTATTGGGGGTAACCGAATCTCGGGTGTGTCAACTTCATACCCAAGCGGTGTCTCGTTTGCGTAGCAAACTCAAAGTGTGGTTATAAACACAGATGAAGGTAATACAGGCGATGTATCGTTCTTGATCGCTGTATCAAAGGAGTCAGCAGGGATGGATTTAATCAGTATTTTCGGCATTATCATCGGGATTAGCGCGATCTTGCTGGGGCAGGTGTTAGAAGGTGGGCATATCTCATCCCTGCTACAGATTACTGCGTTTTTGATTGTGATTGGGGGTACGGTCGGCGCAGTGATGTTGCAATCGACAGTATCGCAATTTACTGCTGGTTTGAAGTTGTTGGGATGGGTGTTCAGCCCGCCGGAATTAGACGAAAAACGGGTGATTCGTGATGTGATTCACTGGAGCCAAATTGCGCGAAAGAATGGCTTATTAGCACTAGAAGACAATGTAGGCGGGGTGAAAGACCCTTTTACTAAAAAAGGCCTCCAGATGTTAGTCGATGGGGCAGAACCCGATATCTTGCGCGCAGCTCTCGATCTTGAAATCACCGCTTATGAAAATCAAAAAAAGCAAGCAGCTAAAATTTGGGAAGCCGCCGGTGGATATGCCCCGACGATTGGTATTATTGGTGCGGTGTTGGGGTTGATTCATGTGATGGAAAACTTAAGTGATCCATCAAAATTAGGGAGTGGTATTGCTGTGGCGTTTGTGGCAACGGTCTATGGTGTGGGTTCTGCCAACTTATTTTTCTTACCCGTTGCCAACAAACTGAAAACCCTGATTGCGGCACAGGTGGTGGCAAAAGACATGATGGTCGAAGGGTTGATCTCGATTTGTAACGGTGAGAACCCGCGGATTATCGAAAGCAAACTACAAGGCTTTATTGCCCGTTAGCCGTGGCATTAGGGGCCTGTCGCCGTTGTTGGCAGCGCCCGACTTTCTCGCCTTCACGGCGATAGTTTTCCACCGTGTCAATTTGCCCTTGGTCACGTTCAATACTGGCAATCGCTGTTTGCATCCGTTTTTGCCAGATTTCTAAACGCGCCGTCAGGACTTTCTTGGCGGCGTCTTCATTTGCATATACCCCAACTGGCAGGTGTTCGATTTCATGGCGCAGTGCTTGCCCTTCGGTTTGTAATACCCGCCGCAGGCCACGTTGAAAAATCGCGACATGCTGCATTTCATGGGTGTAAGTCACCTGATACAAACAACTATTGGCTGGCGCATCTTTCGGCATATACACCACCGCCTTGGGTTGGCTGAAGGTTAATTTCACCGTGCCTGCGACACACAGCCGGCCATCCACAGTGGGCTTGGCGTGAAAATTCATATCAAAGCTGGTCGAGACCGACGTTTTGGTAAAGCCACCGACAAAGGCATTCGGCATCCCTTGTAGTGGTTTGATACCAGATTCTTGCTGAATACCGGCATAGTCTAGGCTGTGATTGACTTCAATCACGGTGGGTTCGAGTTGTAACAACAGCCGATTTTTCAGCCCGCTGTTGTCACAACTGACAGCCCATGCTGTGTGGCTCACCATACCGCAGGCCAACGGTAAGAGCAGTGGTAAATAACGACATAACATGGGCGTTCTTTCCTTAAGCTAACAAGCGTTCCATCACTCGCCGATAGACCGCCGATAAACGTGGAATATCTTCGATGGCAACGTGTTCGTTGATTTTATGGATGCTCTCGTTAATCGGGCCAAACTCGACCACTTCACGACAAATATCTTTGATAAAGCGCCCATCCGAGGTGCCACCGGTGGTAGAGAGCTGGGCTTCTACACCCGTGACATCATGAATCGCTGCACAGACGGCATCGGTTAATGCAGCCGGTTCGGTTAAGAATGGGTTACCAGATAATTTCCAATCTAACTGATAGTCGAGCTGGTGGTGATCTAACACCGCATGTACCTTGGCTTTTAATTCATCGGCGGTGTGCTCGGTTGAGAACCGAAAATTAAAACGCAGCTCGGCTTCGCCCGGGATGATGTTGACGGCACCGGTGCCAGAATGGAGGTTAGAAATTTGAAAGGTGGTCGGTGGGAAGTAGGCATTGCCTTGATCCCATTCAATAGCACACAACTCAGCGATAGCAGGGGCAACCAGATGAATCGGATTTTTTGCTAAATGTGGATAGGCAATATGGCCTTGAATACCCTTAACAATCAGATGCCCATTTAACGAACCACGGCGGCCGTTTTTCACTGTGTCGCCAAACACATGCACCGAGGTCGGTTCGCCGACAATGCAGTAATCTAATTCAATATGACGTTCTGCCAGCGTTTCTACCACGGCGCGGGTGCCATGCGTCGCAACACCCTCTTCATCGGATGTAATCAGAAACGCAATCGAACCCCGATGTTGTGGATGTTTTTGCACAAACACTTCACAAGCAGTGACAAACGCCGCCAGTGAGGTTTTCATGTCCGCTGCACCACGTCCATACAGTTTTCCATCACGGACGGTGGGCACAAAGGGGTCGCTCTGCCATTGCGACAACGGGCCCGTTGGCACGACATCCGTGTGACCAGCAAAGCAAAGCAAGGGGCCTTCTGTGCCACGGCGTGCCCAAAGATTATCGACGTCAGCAAAGCGCAGCATTTCAATATCAAAACCGATGGCAGCCAGTCGTTCTGCCATCAATTTTTGACAACCCTGATCTTCAGGGGTGACCGAGGGACGACGAATCAGTGCTTCTGTCAGTTCGCGAGTGGGATCATTGTGCATGGGGGAAACATTCCTGATAACGAGATTCTGAAAACCCAACTTCAATCCGTTGTGCTGTTTGTAGCACCGGACGTTTAATCAGCGTTGGGTATTGTTGTAAGACATCGAGCAGGGTGGCAGGGTTGTCTGCTAAAGCCTGTTGTTCTGCGCTTAGCTGACGCCACGTTGTGCTCTTGCGATTGAGCAATGACAAATCAGGCTGTTGTGCTAACCAACTTTGTAGGCAAGCAAGGCTGAGACCGTCACGGCGAAAATCATGGAACTGATAGGGAATTTCACGTTGATCGAGCCATCGACGCGCTTTTTTCACGCTATCACATTGGCTAATACCATATAAAACATTGGGCATGGCAAGTTGAGAAGGGTGACAAATAGCAACAGTCTAACATACCGCAGAGAGGGCTTTTGTTGTGCTGATAGAGAAAGGGGCTTGACTTATAAATGAGAAGGCTTATCATTTACGTATGGATACACTACGCACCACTTCCCCAGCTTTGCCATCGGCCCTGACACCGCCGGCACCATCGACACCGATGCCACCGGCGTTAGACAGCCGGCATTTGTTTGCGAAAACAAAAGAGATTCTCATCGAGCATCACGGTGAGCTGTATCGCCTTCGTTTAACGCGAAATGACAAAATTATCTTAACCAAATAACCGATTTTGATGGCTGCGTGCCATCGAAAAGCAAGCTCGCCAAGTCGCCACCGGCTTGGCTTCGCCAGCCCACCGCCTTTTGCGGTTAGCCAGCCAGAGCACGATTCCGAATTAAGGAGATGCTATGACTGGCGGCCATTTTTCCCGCTCACATTGGACACTGTCACAGATTGCACTGTGTCTTGTTGCTGCTTTTCCCCTGTCTGCAGCAGCAGATAACGCCACAACCGAACCGCAACAGGTCAAACGCCTACAGGCGGTGTCAGTGGCGGCTTCGCGGACTGAGCAAGCTCTAGATGAAACTGCACCCTCGGTTGATGTGATTGATCGACAACAACTCGACCGCCGGATTGCAGCAGATTTGCGCGATTTGGTCAGTGATGAAGCTGGGGTCAGTGTCAGTCGTGAACCCGGGCGGCGTGGTAATGCCGGCGTAACGATTCGTGGGATTGGTGGCAATCGAATTTTGACCCTGATTGACGGCGTGCGCCAACCCGATCAGTACGGCGGTGGCGGTGGGAATGGTGCAATCTCTGGTGCTGATTACACCGAGCCAGAAAGCTTAAAGGCGGTGGAAATCATTAAAGGCCCTGCTTCTAGCTTGTATGGCAGTGATGCGATTGGCGGGGTGATGGCTTACCGCACTTTATCGGCTGCTGATTTTGTCAGCGCAGATAACCCTTTGTACTTTGGTGTGAAATTAGGCGGTGACAGTGCCGACCAGAGTACAGCAGCAACCTTGACCTTGGCTGGCCGCAATGATCTGGCGTCGGCATTATTGATGTATACCCGTCGTCATGGCCATGAAACCGACAATCAAGGACGCGATGACAGTAGCGACGGCACAGCCGCCAGTCGCCGGACGACGCCTAATCCACAAGCTTGGGACAGCGATAATGTCCTGTTGAAGCTGGGCCTACATCCAAATCCACAACACGACTTATTCTTTACCTATGAGCGTTTCCAACGCCAACAAGATAGCAATGTGATTTCTGCGCGCAGCAGTGGATCACCGACAACTGGCAGTTTGTTAAGTCAAATGGCCGATGATGATCAAACCCGCGAACGTTTTACCTTAGCACATCAATGGCAAGATAAAGATCACCCTTGGATTCAAGCAGCAAAGTGGCAGATTTATCACCAAACGCTCGATCAGACCGAAGATGTGCGTGAGCATCGCTTAGGGCCGAGTAATGCCCGTTTACGGACCTCGGACTATCGCTTTGCACAAACCCTCACCGGTTTGGATGCCCAACTCGAAAGCCGGTTTTTTGCTTTGGGCGCTGCGCATCGCTTGATTTATGGTTTTGATGCTTCGCGTACTGAAACAGAGCGTTTGCGTGATCGTACACAATGGAATGCTGATGGTTCGACGACCAAAACCGTAGGCGGCGAGCCCTTCCCACAGAAAGCGTTTCCAGACAATCGCACCGATCGTTTTGGTTTATTTGTCGAAAACCAAATGCGGTGGGATAACGGTTGGACCGTGACACCTGGGCTGCGTTATGACTACTACCGTTTGAGCCTGCAACAAGACGCGCTATCGCAAAAAATTAACCAAAATGGCCCGCAAGCCAGCGATCTGTCTGACAGTGCTTTATCCCCCAAATTGGCATTAGCGTATGCCTTTAACGACCAAATCACAGGTTTTGCCCAGTTCTCAACCGGCTTCCGTGCACCGCCATTTGATGATGCCACCATGGCTTTTATGAATGCTGCTCATGGCTATGAGGTATTACCCAATCCAAACTTAAAAGCAGAAACCAGCCGTGGGATTGAGCTGGGGGTCAAAGGCCGTTGGCAAGAGGTTGAGCTTGATGTCAGTGTGTTCGCCAATCGCTATCGTGATTTCTTAGAACGCCAATTAGTCGGTCAACGTAGTGTACAAGGCCGTCCCTTGGCAACCTATCAATATGGCAATGTCGGCAAGGTGAGTATCCACGGTGCGGAAGTGAAGGCAGGCTGGCGCTTCGCGCCTCATTGGCAAATCAGTGGCGCGCTTGCTTGGGCTGAAGGGGATAACGACAGCGAAGGTACCCCATTAACCTCGGTAGAACCGTTAAAAGGTCATCTGAAACTGGCCTATAGCACGGAGCCGTTTGGTGCCGATGCCAAGCTGCGTTTTGCTGCGGCTAAGAGTCGCGTGCCGCAATCGACGGATAGCCGAGGTCAGGCTACCGCTGGCTTTGCCCCTGCAGGTTATGGCGTTGTCGATTTAACTGCGTATTGGCAAGTCAATAAACAGCTACGCATCAATGCGGGGGTGTTCAATGTCTTTGATAAAACTTATTGGAATTGGAGCGATGTGAAGGGCTTTGCTGCCAATAGTGCAGTGTTGGACTTCTATTCCCAACCCGGTCGCAGTGTGGCGGGTACAGTGGAATATCGCTTTTTCTAATCGCTATCCATTCACAACATGATAAGGAAGAGAAACTATGGAACGTGCGCCAGAAGCGTTATGGCAAGCTTTTGCTACTTTAAAACGAGATATGCCACAGATGCGAATTCGCGATGCGGCACGGCAGTTAGCCATCAGTGAAGCAGAGTTGGTGGCTGCCGACCCTGATGCGGTGGCATTAAAGGCGGATTGGCCAACTTTGTTGATGGCTATGCGGACACTCGGGCCTGTGATGGCATTAACGCGCAATGAGGCTTGCGTCCACGAAAAAATTGGTTTGTACGACAATATCAGCATTAACGGAAATATGGGTTTGGCATTAAACCCAGAAATCGATTTGCGGTTGTTTCTCTCTCATTGGAAATATGTTTTTGCGGTAGAGCATCGTCAAACTGACGATAAAGTACAGCGCAGTATTCAAGTATTCGATCGCTATGGTGAGGCAATCCATAAAATTTTCCTGACACCGCAAAGTGATGTGTCGGCTTTTAATAGCGTCAAGCAAGATTTACAGACAACCTTGCTGCCATTGGTGATTGATACCGTCCCTGCTTCCTCAGTAGAACTCCCTGATGACGCCATTGATGTGGTGGGGCTACGGGCGGGTTGGTTGGCGTTAAAAGATGTACATGATTTTCATGGTTTGCTGACACAGCATAAGGTGTCGCGGCAACAGGCGTTCCGTCTGGCACCAGAAGGCCATGCGTGGACGGTGGCAAAAGATGCCATCGAGCCGTTGTTACATCGTGCCAGCGAAACTGAAACCCCGATTATGGTGTTTGCAGGCAATCGCGGCTGCATTCAAATTCATACCGGCCCTGTTCATCGTGTGGAGCGTTTAGGGCCATGGTTGAATGTCTTAGATCCTAATTTCAACCTTCACTTGCGTACTGATTTGATTCAAGAAGCGTGGGTGGTCAAAAAGCCGGGTGACTGCGGCATGTTGACGTCGCTGGAACTGTTTGATGCGCATGGTCAATCGATTGTCACGCTGTTTGGTGAACGCAAACCGGGTAAGCCAGAGCTGGCCAGTTGGGTGAAGTTGGTCAGTGAGTTGGCGGTGGAAGATGGTGATGTGGCGTAAGTCTCTTTCGACAGCACTGCTGGCGCTGTTGGCATGTCCTGTATGGGCTGCCGCGCCAGAGCGGATTGTGGTGATGACGGCCGATGTGGCGGATGTGGTGGTGGCCTTAGGCGCCGCGCCAACAGTCATTGGTCGAGATCGCTCTAGCCAACACCCTGCTTTGGCTTCGGCAGCGGTGATTGGTTTTAATCGCTCCTTGAGCGTTGAACCGATTACCCGCTTAAAGCCTCAGCTGGTGTTAGGAAGCAGCTTGGCACAACCGGCGACCATTTGGCCTCAATTACAAAAATTGGGCATTCCTGCGCAACAAGTGAGCCAACATGAAGATGGGCGTGATTTTGCAAATAGTATTCGTGAGATTGGCCGTTTGTTAGAACAGTCGGCGCGTGCGGAGCAGCTGGCGCAGCAATGGCAACAGGGGATGACGGCAAAGACGGCAACGGGTGTGCGCTATTTGTTCACGTATGACGGGAGTTTGGTTGCCGGTAAAAACACTGCTGCCGATACTCTGATTCGTGCTGCTGGTGGTATCAATATCGCCGAACATGATGGTTTTAAGCCCTTATCGCGTGAGGCTTGGCGTAGCTTGAAACCGGATGTGATTGTGGTGGCCGATCACAATCGTGCTATCACTGGCGGTCGTGCCGGTTTGTTGGCGCGTCCTGAAATTGCATTAACACCGGCCGGACAAAAAGGTCGGGTGTATGAATTGCCGGCTGGGGAAATGTTCCGCATTGATTTGGACAGTCCGAAAGCGGTGAGCAAGCTAGGGCAACTGTAATGCGTCATCAAGCCGTGGGGTATGGGTTGGCGGTAGCCGTCAGTGTGTTGGTGGTGATCGTGGCGATCACGGGGCAAGGGGGGCTGTGGGCATGGCCGGATTGGCAAGACCCCTTATTACAAGAACTCCGGTTGCCACGCATTGCCAGTGCTTTGCTGGTTGGTGCGGCATTGGCGGGCAGTGGTGCGGCGCTACAAGCCTTGTTTCGTAACCCATTGGCCGATCCAGGTTTGATTGGGACGTCAAGCGGTGCGGCGTTGGGGGTGGTGTTACTCATTGCGTGGGGTGGGGCCGCCAGTTTTGGCTTACCACTGGCTGCATTTGTCGGGGGCTTATTGAGCACTGGCCTGATTTTATTGTTGTCGCGAGTAGCGGGAAACAGTGAAGCGGCGTTGTTGCTGATGGGTTTAGTGATTGCAGCTTTTATCGGTGCCATTACCAGTTTAGTGCTGTTCTTATCCGATGATCTGACCTTGCGTGGTGCAATGGCATGGCTGGCGGGTAATTTGTCAGGGGCCAGTACCTCGCCGTTAGGTGTATCTGCCGCAGCGATTGCGCTTGCTCTGCTGTTATTGATTGCCTTGGGACGCGATTTAGATTGTTTGGCATTAGGTACAGACAGCGCCCACGGTTTGGGATTGTCTTTAGCGGCAACCCGCGCTTGGGTCATTGTTGCAGCAGCATTAGCAACGGGGGCTGCGGTGGCGTTGTCGGGGGTCATTGGTTTTGTGGGCATGATGGTGCCCAATGCGCTTGCTTTGGTGGTGGGGGGAAGTCGGCGGCGGTTGATTGCGCTGTCGGCTTGGCTGGGTGGTTTATTTTTACTGGCGATGGACACGGTATCCCGTCTGGTGGTGTATCCCATTGAGATTCCCGTCGGCCTGCTGACTGCATTCACTGGGCCACCGTTTTTTATCTGGTTGTTCTGGTATCGGCAAAGAAAGGTCAACTGATGCAACGCGATGCAATTCCCCTGCCTGTGGCCCATGAAACAGCACTGTCTGCATTTCAAATAGACCAACTCTCTTTGCAAATGGGTCATAAAACCATTCTGCAATCTGTCAATACAGTGATTCCCCGTGGCAGCTTGTGTGTCTTGATTGGGCCCAATGGAGCGGGTAAAAGCACTTTGTTACGCCATCTAGCGGGCTTATTACCACCGCAACAGGGCGAGGTGATGTATCACGGCCAGCCGGTCACTCAATTAAAAGCCCGACAACGTGCCCAGCAGATTGCTTGGGTGGGGCAACATCCGCCGAGTGATTGCAGTTTGAGCATTGAAGATTTCGTGATGTTGGGGCGCCGTCCTCATCTTGGCCGTTTTGCGTTGCCGAAGGCAGACGATCGGCAACGGGTACAACAGGCTTTGCAGGCGCTAGAGCTGACCGCTTTGGCTGGACAGCGTTATCAACAGGCGTCTGGGGGGGAGCGTCAGCGTGCAGTGATTGCACAGGCTTTAGCCCAAGATACGCCAACTTTATTATTGGATGAACCGACGAATCATCTTGATTTACGTCATCGCCAGATTTTAATGCAGCGGCTATTTGCCTTGACTGCGCGGGGAAAAACGGTGGTGGCGGTGTTACACGATTTAGAATTGGCGGCAAAGTATGCTGATTGGCTGGTGTTATTGCATCAAGGCCGTGTTTTGCGCGCTGGCCCACCGGCATGTGTACTCGACAGCGAAGCGTTGAGCATTGCCTACGATTGGCCGATTCGTGTGGTGCAAGAAAGTCATGGTTGGCGTTTTGATGTGCTACATGAGGTAAATCATGTTAAAGCCTCTGCATAGTGCGCCTGTCTCGGCATCGGTCACACCTCGCGCCGCCAGTGCTGCTTTGGGGAGTGTGTTATTGCATGGTGGGGTGATTGCACTGTTGACTTGGGGTGTGCAACACACTCGGGTTCCGGCAGTGGCTATCACGCCAATGGTGGCACCCCTGACCGCACAATGGATTGAATTGTTGCCCGCACCGCCTGTTGCCGTTGCTGACACTGTTCCCACTCCAGCCGCGAATGCTGCCCCCTCACGTGCTGCGCCACCGGTGGTTAAGCGTTCAACACCCGCGCCAGCTGCAGCACCAGTGTCATCTACTGCACCTTCTGTTCGTGCACAGACTAAAACCGAGCCTGTGACCAAGACGGTTGCAGAATCGCCACCGGCTGCCTCGGCCGTCCCTGTGGTTGTGACAACTGAGTCATCCTCACGGCCGAGTCACTTTCAAGCACCACGTTTTGATTTGGCCTATTTAGACAATCCCCCACCGCGCTATCCACGGACTGCCCGCCAGATGGGATGGGAAGGCACCGTACTATTGCGGGTAAAAGTCAATTCACAGGGGCGTGCCGATGTGATTCGTCTTGCCCGCAGCAGTGGTTATTCCCCGTTGGATGAAGCTGCGCAAGAAGCGGTGGCGCGCTGGCGTTTTGAACCCGCCCGCGAGGGGGAACAGGCGGTGTCAGCATGGGCGGAAGTGCCGCTTGTGTTTCAATTGCACGCCAGTTAAAACCACACCATATCTGTCCACTGTGGCAAATCACTGCTGCTGGCGAAGCTCACCACTGAAACCGCAGCAAATGCACTGCCGCTGCCATCGGCATCGTAGTATAAGGTTCGCGTTTGGCTATCGAGCAGGTAGCGCGCTGGGCTGCTGGTGGTCAGTGAGGAGACGTTTTGCCAGTCTTGCTGGGTTGCGGCAATAAATACTTTGCTGCTTAACGCGAGTTGATCTTCACCGGCGCGAAAATCCATGAGGGTGGCGGTATCTCCGCTCGCTGCCGCGCGCGTGATTTCAAAGCGATCAGCCCCCGTTCCTCCGCCTAAGGTATCGCGCCCGCCACCGCCATCAAGAGTTTGTGTACCTTCACCAAAACGGATGTTATCGGCGTATGGGCTACCTATTAGATGTTCCACTTGCAATAGCACATCTTGAAATTCACCATGTTTAACCTGCCATAAGTGCGTGTCACCACTGGCTGTGATGGCAGTGCCCACGCCACTGTAGTTCACCTTATCGAGGCCGCTGCCGCCATCGACCATCTTATTGCCTAGGCCAAGGTAAACTTCATCATCACCACCACGCAGCATTACATTGTCTTGCCCTGCTTCGGTGTAAAAGAGGTTATTTTGATCATTGCCGATCAAAGTATCGTCATAGCGGCTACCGTTTATTGCTTGGATGTGGCGGAATAGGCTGACACCGCTTTCATTCCACACCACCCCCACGCTGTCGTTATCGGTTCCGAAAAATACGGTGCTGCCACTGGCGGAGGATTGCAATGAAAGGGTGTTGTTACCACTGCCGCCATCAATCCAATGAGATCCACGTTGTAAGGCAATCCGATCATCGCCTCCACCTGCTAAGACCGCTTGCCCCGTTTGGTTGAGTAAAACCAACTCAGCTGTGTCTTTGCCGATAAGCCACAGATCAGACTGCCAGCGGCCATCTAATAACTGTAAGGTGGTTGGCGGTGTGTCGGCCTGAAACCACTGTGTGGCCGTTTGGTAAGCCGGTTTCCCTTGGACGGTATAACCGCTGTCGCTGTTGTTAAAATTAACACTGGGTTGTGTTTCCCAATTCCACAGATGGATGCCTTGTAAGCCGCTGGTGTGAGTGGAAAATTGACTGAGTGCCGATAACATGCCTTGTAGAGCGGCTTGTTGTTCCTGCACATCAACGGTGGTGTTTTGTTCGTAGTCTTCCGGCTTGAGTGCTGCACCGTCGATGCTACGATAGCCTGCTTCGGTGATTAACACACGATGTCCGGTGGCGTTTTGCAGGGCACTGATTTGGGTTAAGGGTGCTATTTCCCCTCCTACACCAAGGTACCAGCTTTCCATGACTTGTGCTGCGTTAACCGCGTAACTCCCTGCGCTTACTGGATAGGCAGTCACGCTGGCAAAATCAAGCTGATCCCAAAAAGGTACATTCAGGGCGGCGCTCAAGGTGGAACTATAGGTGAGTTGTCCTTGATAGACTGCCCGAATCGCTTGGATGATGTCTGTCCACTGTGTTTGATAACGACTGATAGCCAAGGAGCTGAATTCTGTTCCTAACACAAACACATCCACCTGATTGGCTTGTGCCAATGTTGCTTGTTCAACAATCCAAGTGCGATAGGTCTGAAACCAAGCCTCGGGATCGGTTGGTGCAAAACGGCCACGCCAATCATCAGTTTGTGGGCTGAAATGCGGCTTATAGATGACTTCTACATTCGAATAGCGTTGTGTAGCTTGTAAGATTGTGGCGATATTCGCGGCTGATTCGGTGCGGCCATCGGCAACGATCGTGCTAGAAAAACGATCTTTGGTGTAAGCCGTTGCTACGATAGAGATGCTGTTAGCACCACTGGCGATCAATTCGCGTAGTGATTGTGCGGTATCTTGACTGGCAAAACGCCCATTCCACCATGAGGGTAGGGCAAAGCCTTGGCTAGTAAATGAAGTCATGGAGACAGTCTCGGTAAAGGCCAGACGAGCAAACGCCCCCGAGGTGGGGGCGTATGAGCAAACAACTGTGGTCAGCTTAGCGGGCTTTTACAAAATCTGCACCCATTTCGCGCCGGTAGTATTCATGGAAATGCTGCATTCCATCTTCGGTTGGCGATTGGTAAGGGCCGACTTCGGATTCACCACGTTGCCACAGGGCGCGGCGGCCTTCGTGCATCCGGTAGCAAATCTCATCATCTTCAACAGCGGTTTCAAAGTAAGCTGCTTTTTCTGCTGCGATAAAGTCAGGCTCAAACCACACGATTTCTTCTGGGTAGTAAAACTCAGTGATGACGGTGGTTTTTTCTGGGCCACGAGGAATCGCGACACTGACCACTAACACATGGGGATACCACTCCACCATTATGTTTGGATAATAGGTCAACCAGATTGCGCCAAACTCGGGTTGTTTTTCTTGGTACTGTTTGAGCACTTCTTGGTGCCACTGGCTGTAAACCTGACTGCCTGCCCGTGCCAGACGATTTTTCACGCCAACCGTTTGCACATGGTATTGTCGGCCCCATTCCCATTTCAACTCGCTGCAGTCAACGAAGTTGCCCAAACCAGGGTGGAACGGATCAACATGGTAGTCTTCTGAATACACCTCGATAAAGGTTTTCCAGTTGAAGTCGTATTCAGTGGTGACAGATTCTGAGTAGGCGTATTGATCAAAACTCAGATGTTGGGCGACACCTAGACTGGCTAAATCCTGTTGAATGTCGCGTTTTGCGTCAAACAACAAACCATTCCAAGAGACCAACTGTGTTTTACCCAGATTTAGACAAGGATTATCGGCGAAATGAGGTGCACCGACTAAAACGCCCTGATTATCATAAGTCCAACCGTGGATATTACAGGTGATAAGATCACCATTGCCGCGACCCTTATGGATGAGGGCTTGCCGATGTCGGCAGACATTCGACAATAGCTGCACACCGCTTTCTACTCGTTTGAGCATTTTGCCGTGATCCATCCACGCCAAAGTGTGATAGTCACCGATATTCGGCACCATCAGCTCATGTCCATAGTATTGCGGAGCGTTGCGGAACAAACGTTCTTGTTCCAATTGATAAATGGCCGGATCGAAGTAAACATCGACCGGAAGTTGCGTGGAGGAGGCGCGCAGAGTATGCGCGTTCGCCAGATCAGACATTATTCCCAATCCCCAATATCTGAAGAATCAAGACCAGCCGAATCTCGCTGAAACGAGTTTGCGGATACCTATTTCTTACTTAGCCAATTCAAAGTTGTGGTGTGAGTTGGCTTGAAAGCAAGGGGCCGGATTGTCGCCGTAAGCGTATGGAGATGCAAGCCTTTTGTGAAAAAAACTTGCTAAAAGTAGTTTTTCATCAAAGTTTTAGTAAAAAGCAGGTTAAATCGAGGGATTTTGCTCACATATCTTTAACATCCATGTCGTAAAGTTGGCTTTATCTTCTTGGCATGTCTGGTATCCTAGGCTGGTTGTGCCTTTGGCCTATCCGCCCCCTTTTTGGAGAAATCGATGTCTTCTGTGTTGGTGATTAACTGTGGTAGTTCCTCTCTGAAATTTGTTTTGTTAGACCCAGAAACCGGCGAGGTAGCATTAAAAGGTTTGGCTGAACGGCTGGGACAGCCGGGGGCACATGTGCTATTCAAGGGTGATGAGGGCTACGAATTCGATCTGCAGCAAGGGGCTCACAGTGAAGCCATGCAGGCCGTGTTGGCTGAATTGGACAAACGCGATTTGATGACCAAAGTGCGGGCTGTAGGACATCGTGTTGTTCACGGGGGAGAGCGTTTTCAAGGGGCTATCACCATTGACGATGACGTGTTAACGGCAATAGAGGCGTGTTCTACTTTGGCACCACTGCATAACCCTGCCAACTTAATTGGGATTCATGCGGCTCGCCAACATTTGCCTCACCTACCTCATGTGGCTGTTTTTGACACTGCTTTCCATCAAACCATGCCATCACATGCCTATTTATATGCAGTGCCGATGTCCTTGTATAAGGAACATGGTGTGCGTCGCTATGGCTTCCATGGCACCAGCCATCGCTATGTGTGCCAACGTACCGCTCAATGGTTACGCAAGCCAACCGATGAAATTTGTATGATCAGCGCGCACTTGGGTAACGGTTCGTCTGCTTGTGCGATTGTGGACGGCAAAAGTGTTGATACCACCATGGGCCTGACACCACTAGAAGGTTTGGTGATGGGAACGCGCTCGGGTGATATTGACCCAGGTATTTTGCCGTTCTTATGCGAAGTGTTGAAAACCGATGTGCAGGGTGTGAATGAACTGTTAAACCGCAAGAGTGGTTTGTTGGGGTTATCTGAGTTGAGCAACGATTGCCGAGAATTGTTAGAGGCAGAAGCACAAGGTCATCAGGGAGCTCACTTGGCATTGGAAGTGTTTGTTCATCGTTTAGCGAAAGCAATTGCCGGTTTGATGACCAATTTGCCACGGATTGATGCTGTGGTCTTTACGGGTGGCATTGGTGAAAATGCACCAAGTTTACGTGCTCGTACCTTACAGCGTTTGGGTTTATTTGGTTATCGTGTTGATGCCCAGGCCAATGCAGTGTGCGTGGGAGGTAAAGAGGGGCAAATCACAGCGGCTGGTAGTCCGTTGGCGCTGGCACTTGGCACGGATGAGGAACGCACGATTGCACGTGATACGTTAGCACTTTGCTAGTCGTTGAAAGCTTGTTGACCTGCGGCAGAGACGGTTAACCATTGTAGATGACAGTCCGCCATCGCCGTTTCTGTTTCCAATCGTTGTATATGGCAGCGCGTGGGTGATAACACACCTTCGCGTTGCGTTAAAAAGTCAATTAATTCAAATAGTTGCTTATCTTTTTGTAAGCCAATTTGTAAGGTAACGGTCGTGGTTTGCCACAGATCTTGTTTGTGTCGATCTGCTATTGAAAAACGAAGTTGCCAATTTGCTGAGATCACTTTTCTTTGTTCCAGCTTCTCTAATGTTTGTAAAAGAGAGACTCGGTTTTCTGTTTCGAATAAACGGCTATTTTTCAATTTGTATTTTTTTAGGGACATATTTTGCTTAGTCGAAACAGTAGTCTGTTGATACTGTTGTAACTGATTTTTTAAGTCATAGACTTTGTTATAACAGTAAAAAGCATAACCGGCGAAAAAAATCGACAGTACCATACAAAAAACCAACAACCTGATAGTATTTTTTGGTGGTAAATGTTGATTAATATCTTTGATGTTAAGTAAGAAATACATGGTCGCACTCGCAATAAAAAATCACTGACATTTTGTTATATCTTCAACATCGATAGTCAGTTTGAAAGCGGAATGATTTTTGACTTGATGACTTGTCCAATCTTGATCTACTCGTAGTGGTAGGGGCGATTGCTCAATAGCTGTTGGTAATCCTTGTTTTTTTAGCGAGCTAGTCACGGCTTGTGTCCATACCATTGCATGATGTGGAGTAATATCAGTGATAGTGTCAAGGTCGAGAGTGATTTTTAACTGCGATGTTTTTTCCGTAATCTCATATTGCCAAGTGTAGTGTTTGATTTTTAATGGCCATGCTTTTTTGATCGTCTTTTCAATAATATTAAAACACTTTTCTGGTGGCCTAATAGAGTCGAATTGTTGTAATCTTCTTAACACCTGATTTTGCTGTTGCTGTTTAGCCTTTTGCCTTTCAGCTGTAATGAATTGCTGTTTTTGTAACGCAATCGCTTTTGTAAGTTCTTGCTCTTGTTGGTACAAAAAGCCAAAGCTAGAAATAGATAAGATACTGATAAATAATGTGAGCCAGATGCCTCTATTGCCTCTCTTTATAGCCTGACGATTAAAAAACATCTTGCGTAAATCAGGTAAAGGATAACTATTGATTTTTTTGATGGCTGGATTGAATAAAATGACTATCTCGGCTTTTGATGTAATGGTCAGTATCTTGTTTGTTTGTCCAGTGGACTTTTGCCAGTTATCAATCTCCTGTGTTAACCATTCTGGTTCTTGTTGTAAGTATAAATCTCTCTTCGCTTTCAAGAGGCCATCTTGATAAGTGTAGAAGTGTAATAGTCTCTCGGCTTGATAGCAAATATCGGTATGTTTTGAATTTTTTAGAATCGTATTGGTAAATAAATCGAAGATATTGATAACCTTTGATACCTCAATCCCTACCTCGCTTGCTACTGTAAATATTTTTTCGATCAACTCGTCTTTTTTAATACTATAACAGAACAAATGCTCTCCTTTTAATTGATAGATAGTATCATCTTGTTTTTGAGCATGTCGAAGCCGATATAGTACTCTTTTTTGATCAATGACACTCATTTTAGGCAGTTGTTCTACCTTGCAATCGATTAGCGTGCTACTTAATACAAAGTAAAAAATTGTTCTTTTATTGTTTTGTAGTAGATTCTCCCAATCGTTGAGCCAGTTAGATTGTTGCTGGTTATTTATTGATAAAGCGGCTATTTGATCAATCTTACTGCTGTTTCCTTGAAAAAAGAAGGTTTCTATCTGATGGGGTTCAATAAAAACAATCGCTTTTTTCATTTTTATTGTCCTAATTGGCCACCAAGTTCATATAATGGGCCAAGTGTTGCTACAATGAAAAAAGCGAGTATTGAACCAATCAATAATGTTAAACAGGGCTCGATAAGTTTTTGTATCTTTTGTAGTCGTCGATTAGCTTTTTGACGGTAAAATTCAGAAATGTAATCCAAACAAGGGATGATCCGACCTGTTTTTTCTGCGTTATAAATTAGAGAAACGACAACCTTCGGTAGCAACTGTGACTGGTTTAAAGCGTGATGAAAAGAAAATCCTTGCTCTATCTTCTTATAAATAGAATCAATCTGCTGTTCAGCAAATTTATTTTTACTGAT
>Ga0079301_1000370_pt1 | contig 21459 bp, 17 predicted proteins | sample Wag4_2014_7_11_3_FD_74797 | JGI IMG/M metagenome (GOLD analysis project Ga0079301, IMG submission 74797) | Fresh water mixed with fracking chemicals microbial communities from Ohio, USA - Utica-2 Time Series FC 2014_7_11 | ecosystem: Engineered > Industrial production > Chemical products > Input... | reverse complement strand
CGCCCGCCCCATATAACAGTTCGCCACCTGATACCGCGTCATATCAATCGGATGCGCACTCGACAACTCGCTATACACCCGCTTATCCGTCTTGCCAAACTTCACTGCGTCATAACCCGACGCATGCACCTCGGGTAACTTCTGCTTGATGATATCCGCCTTGATCGTGCTCCCCAGATGACACGCCTGCGAAGACAAATCCATCGCCGTATGATAATCCTTGTCGCCCTGCTTGAACGCATTGTTACGGGTGTAACACCACAAAATGGTGGCCATCCCCAACTCGTGTGCCCGCGCGAAAGCCTCAGCCACTTCCACGATTTGCCGACGTGACTCGGGTGAACCAAAGTAAATCGTCGCCCCCACAGCCGCCGCCCCCATCTGATAAGCATCCTCGACCGTGCCGAACATGACCTGATCATAGGTGTTGGGATAACTCAAAAACTCGTTGTGATTAAGCTTCACCACAAACGGAATCCGGTGCGCATACTTGCGCGCGAGGCCCGACAGGACCCCAAAGGTCGATGCCACCCCGTTGCAACCCCCTTCGATCGCCAGACGAATAATGTTTTCCGGGTCGAAATAAATCGGATTCTTTGCAAAAGACGCCCCGGCACTGTGCTCGATGCCTTGGTCTACAGGAAAAATCGAGAGGTAGCCCGTTCCTGACAGGCGGCCGGTATTAAACAGGCGTTGCAGATTGTTCACCACCGGTTGTGGGCGATCAGAGTGAAGAAAGATCCGCTCCACGAAATCAGGCCCTGGTAAGTGCAAATGCTCCTTGGCAATATGGGTCGAACGATGGTTCAACAAGGCCTCAGCATCAGCACCAAGCAATTCCTCGACCCAATCAACCGTCCGTTTTTCCAGATTGATCATGTTTAAAGCCTTTCTCTTGAAAAACGCGAGACGCGCCTGCGTCCCCATTACAGAGCTCGCACGCTACCTTGATACCACATTTACCCAGTTCAAAACAAAAAAGCCGCCGCGAACAACCCGTCGCAGCGACCCGTTTGGGTTTTAAAACCCACTTCATCCGTTACTTGATGATGTCACCTTCAACGATCAACGAGTTCTGCGACCATATAGCCGGTAGTAACCCTAAAACCCCGATAAAGGGTCTCGTCGCGTCTGATGCGTTCAGAACAAAGGAGCCCCCAGCAACCACCAAACCAGGTAGAATCATATCACCAAAGGTATTGACCGTTGTCATGCGGAGATTCATGACGCCTCTGCCGCCTGCACGCTTGACCTCCGTGTCAATGGCTTTGGTGACATTGGGGTCACCAGCAAGGTTAAACAACCCGAAAATGAAATGATGCGATTTCAGTTCGACCTTAAACGGTTTGACATAAGTGCCTCGCGGCTTAGAAGACAACGAAATCGGGTACTCCGCATCCATCGCCTTCATGTGAGTTGCCATGCACCCACCCAAAAACGTCGATGCAATGAGCAAAGTGCCCATTAAAAACTTCGTATCACCCCGTGAACGCATACAAAACTTCTTCATTTCTGTCAATGCTCCCTGTCCGTATCGTCTACTACAAACCAACCTTGCAGTCAGATTACAGCACAAACGGTGCATACGCCAACGAGCCCTACCTATCGCCTTGTTACACGCAATCGACGCCGTCGTCGATCGCGATTGCCGGATCGCTATCAAGCAACCACGGCATCGGGTTATCCCGAAAGAACTCAGCGGCAAACGATGGCCGGCTCAAGGGTGTCAACAGCTTCTTACGCTCGGACGCTTCCAACAGCACCCGCCCGAAGCGATTCTGTTCCAGGTTGGCGGCCTCCCATCGAATGGGCTGACGGGATGTTCGATTGCGCATAGGCACCTCCTGAGCTGAAAGGGCGACGGCCCTTGGACGCTCGGGTATCCTAACACTGAGCCCGTACCGGCTCCACGGTGCCGGCGACCAAATTCCTCAGCACCCCTTGTTGGGTTTAGTTCGCATTGGCGACGAATTCAGGCCACTTCAGGCCTGCACAGTGGGGGATGCATGAAGGGCAAAATCGTGACAATGGGCGCAGCGCGCGCCGCCTGAACCAAGAATGAGCGCCGTGTCCCTTTGACACCGGGCGCAGGGGGCACCAACAAAAAATCGCCCATGCGGCGCCCCGTGCTGAAGCAGCAACAACCCTTTCAGCGATTGGGCGTTAGCCGGGGCCCCGACTAATGGTGCCTGACACGCATCACATCGTGAGCGGGCGTCCACCAACTGCGGCTTACGGCACGGCATGCAAAACGCGGTGTTGGCCTGAGACTGCAAGGTGAGCCAAGCCCGTGCGATGCGGCCAAGATCGGCAACGTCCGCAGCAGGGGCTTGCCTGTAAAGCGACTGCGCCCAATGAAACGCCCACCCCACGTAGCCCGCTACCCACGCGTAATGCATGGCGAGACGCTGCACACTGACTTCCCTTGGACTCAGCATCACCGCCACCACCGCGTGGTGCAGCGCATCCCCGCTCGCGCGGGAAGCCTGCAGGCACTGCGCCATTAACAGATAGGTATCACTTTGGGCCGGGGCGTAATCGAGCGAAGCCTGCAGACACTTTAGCGCATTTACCCATTGCCGTTGTGCCAGATGCGCCCGCGCTTGCTGTACCAAAGCGGCCCCTTGCTGGACGTCACGATTGACTGGGGCGGCAGTGGGCCTGCTCAACACTGCGCGCGAAACGAGTTGCGCGACCCACGAACGGGCGGTATCCGCTTGATGTGGGCCAGTCGCAGCGCCCTTGACAGACGCGCTCTCCGGACGCTGGGAGGCTCCGGTCGCTGCAGTCTCTGAGCCTTGGGACACTCCCGTCGCGGCCACGGAAGCCTGTCGCTGGGGTACTCCGGGGGTGGTAATCTCCTCGTGGCCCCCAAGGGTTTCGGCGCCGGGATGTTCCGAGGCAGTGATCGAAGGCAATGCGCTTGGTGATGCATTGGTATCCGACGGCCCGACGATGACCCCATCCCGGACAAGTACCGCGCCTTGACTCTGACCAAGAGATTGCCAAACCCCATTCCAAAACGGTGGGGGATCACCGGGTTTCAAGCGCACGACGGTCATCATCATCCCTTTCACGATCGCCATTGGCAAGCGTACCCGGACTCCTGTCACATCTAACCGACGCCAAGAACGGGATCCATCAGTTTCGCTGACCACCTAACACCCGCCAGTTCCAGACACAAGAGTAACAAGGCACATTCCGGGTGCTGCAAGCGCTAGCGCTGCCACAATTTTTTATTGAACAATCAGTCAACCGGTTGGATGGAAAAGAATGCTCAACTACCGGCGAGGCTGAGCGGCGTTGGCGACTTCGACACAACCACAGAATTAGCTTGAGGCGAGCAGTGTTCAACGGTAGCCAAACTCTGCTGTTATACATCAACACGTTGATTGACGAGCAAACCTTGACAGTTATTCACTAACAGCGCGGATGCCCTATTTTGTTGAATCTGCCACACAACTTTTGACCAGTAACACAAGCGCCACCACACAGCCGACACCACCTGAAACACCGGTGACGCTCGAGCATATGCCTTGCAGGCATGAGTCAAGCACATGCTCGTCGCTTTCTGACGCGACGGCGATCGGACCTATCGCATAACGGCGAAGTGGAGCGGCTACAGCCCAAAGACGCCTATTCAACGTGTCGCGCGGCAACAGCACCGTTGATGGCATCGACAATCGCTGCCGTTGGCGTCCCCGGCCCATAAACCCCAAGCACACCCGCCGCCTCCAAAGCCGGAACATCGGCCTCAGGAATAATGCCTCCCACAAACACCAACACATCCTCCGCACCGGACGCACGCAACAACGCGCAAACCGCCGGCACCAACGTGCCATGCGCACCCGACAAAAGACTCAACCCAACAACATCAACATCCTCCTGCAATGCTGCCTGTACAATCTCCCCAGGCGTCATGTGCAACCCCGTATAAATGACCTCCATCCCGGCATCACGCAAAGCCCGCGCCACAATCTTCGCGCCCCGGTCGTGACCATCCAGGCCAGGCTTCCCAATGAGCACCCGCGGCGTCTTTGCCATGTTCACATTCTCCCAAGACTTCACAACTGTATCCAAGCACCGACAACCAAACAGTGTAGCAAACTTTCCACACGGCTGTGCACAAGCCCGAACAAACCCCAAAACAATTGCACTACGCTAAAAAAATTGACATTCCTTACCTACATGTCAAACAAATCAAAACCAGGACAACCCTTCAAACCATCACGACAAACACATGTTTTGCCAACTAATCAACCAGACCGAACCCAATTTCAAACTTCGTAAACATGTCAAAACATTTACAAAAATTTTCGCCACAAAAACAAATTGTTTAAACATGTAAATCACGAATCTGGTCTATCCGAAGCCGAGCCGTTAGCTGCTTTAACATGCAGAGCGCAGCCTGTTCATATCGCTCAACTGTTTCAACATGTAAGGAAAGCAAAAAAACGGCTAAAATTCGCGTGGTGACGCGAAAAATTGCGGCAAACACCAAGGATGGTTAATTCGTTATGCGGGGGTCGTTCGCGACACAGACACGGGTTGACCGCCTACTTGTCACTTCATCAAGACAGCCAGTGTCTGAGAATTCCGCTGAATGCCTGTTTGCGTACACCTTGCCTGAAAAATGCTTTCAGAACGCTATTTGGAACGAATACACTTTATCGATCAGCCCCTCACGTCGCATTGTGGACTTTTTGCCGCAAACTGCTCAATCTCTGTTGACTGGTGACCATACGCTCGGTGCTGCCCGATTACATTACGTAAGTGCCTGGCATTCATGAAGTTATCACGCAGGCTTTTGAACAAGACTCATGCAACTTATCGCCATCAAGCTGGCGAGAAGCGAACGCTCCAAACCCCTCCCAAATCAAAAATGGCTTGGACAAAAAGCCCGTACGCCATCATATGCGCAAAGACCAGTGAACAAGTGACGCTTGAACAACGACTCACAGCGTGGTCAATCAGCGATCGCACCAGTCCCATGCATCTCCCACAAAGTGCGCATCTTGGCAATCAACATCAATCGCTCAGTCTCCGGCACCGATGGGGCCTGCATCAACGCATCAAACAACCGATACCGATAATCACCCTCCCACGGACTCACATCAGAAACCCCATCAACCACCAGACCGCGCACCAACGCATCCAAATGCTCATACGTCGTCTGCAACCCAACGGCCAACTTCTCCAAGGTATGCGCCCGCGGCGCCCGCACCTCCCGCCCAGACTCAATCCCAGACAAAGTCCCCAACGGCAACTCACACAACGTCGCCAACACCCTCTGGGTCAACCGCAATTCTTGACGCCGTGCAGCAATATACAGGCGCAAACGATTCTGCGAATCAGCATTATTCTCTTCTTGCATGTCAAACAAATCTCAATTTCATAACTACATTCAAGCAATACACCTAAAGTATGTTAAAACATGTGGCCAACGTCAAGCAATGTAACGGTTTAAGAAACTTCATGATTACACATGAAAAGAAGGCCTGGCACAAACGGACGCGATCACCAACTAATGTTTTAACATGCATCAAAAATGCCTCGTTTTACCATGCAACTGTTTTAACATGAAACCTACCTCTGACGTAAAACTGTTGCACAGCGTATATTATGAGCTGTTACCCAATTCCGCGAACCAACCTAGCCGATTGCGCCATAGACCGCACCGTCACGCTGGGCATGTTTCACCCTTTTTCCTCGACCAGCATCGAGCGAAATGGTGCTGGAAAAAGTCGTTCGGATGGATGGTTTACGTTTATTCAACGGTTCAGGGCTTTCACAACGTGCTTAGAACGCGCATTGGATGATTGTTTCAAGGCAACATGACCGCGAAATGATCGCAATCTTCTTGTACTGCAAAAAATGCCAGATAGACACGCGATGACTTGTTCCGGGGAATTCCGCGTCAAACTGTCGAATGCCTGATTGACAGTGCTGGGTACGCCAACGCAAACCACCCGTTGTGTGGCGTGCCGGACGAGCATCGCCAAGGACGATGACCTGATCGCGACCGGACTCTAGTTTACAGAATCGGTGCAAGCGCGGCACAGTGAGCACAACCAGCGCGCAAACGACCCAAAATTCCAACCACAGATTCGCCCTGCCTGTCGTAGGCAGGGCAACGCAAGTCGTTTAACTTTATACGCTTACCCGTCGCTTCAAACCACGCGGCGGGGCGACACCGAGAGTCACAGCGCCTGAATGGCTTTCTCCAAGTGAACGGTATTGCCCAACCGAGATTCGACATAAATCTCGGGTTTGGTTTCTGCGGTGAGGGTGGTCCAGCGATCGCGTGGAATGCTCATGGCGGTGATGTGTCCCCGGTTAAGTTCAAAGCCGTTGGCGGCATAAGACATCACCACGTAAACAAAACTCACGTTCTCAAAAACCTGTACATTGGCAATCGCGAAACTGTCGCTTGTGCGCTTCAACATCCCGGTGTAGATGGCACTTGTGCCGGTAAACTGACCGGCGCCAAACTGCGCGGGCAAGCTAAAGGTATTGGGTAACTTGTTGACTGGGGCAATGGTGCAATCGAAAGCAGGGTCACCAGCCGGAACTCGTACACTCAGTTCACCCGGTGCATTCAGGTTACCGGCAAAACTGTCATTAAAGTCTGCCATTGATTGATTCCCCGCATTGACGCGCTTAAGCCGAATCACGACGTGTTTGATGTCTTCTTGACCGTCTGGCTGTGTAACGGTGAAGCGGAGGCGATCGCCTGACAGCGTCAGGCGATCGACCACGGGCAAGAACTTGGTCGCGTTGCTTGGCGTTGGCAACCCACCTGGTGCAGTGGCACCGCCACCACCGCCGCCGCCACCGGCAGCACCACTGGCAGATGGCGACGGTGCCTCGGAGGGTGAGGGGGAGCCCTGGTTAAAGCCGGTTGAAAACACCACATTACCATCTGCGGACTTGATCACGATGCCTGTTGCAGTCGCCTCAACCGTACGGTCAATACCCGGGATCGCTAACACGACGGTGATCGGTGCATCAATCGTGCCACCCGCAGCCAACTGTTGCTTCAATACTTCGGCGGCGTTGTTGACGATCGCCTGCAATCCGGATCGAATCCCTGCAGTTTCCACCAACTGACTCAGGGAACCTTCTTCGAGATCACCAGCGGTTGTGGTTTTAGCAACTACTGTATCGAAGAGCTCCGGCTTTTTGGCCAGTTCCTGATTGAGTTGCGTGAGTACAGCCGTCGCCTCGCGCATAATCGTTTCAAACGCAGTCAGTTGCAACTTGGATTCAATCTGACTTGCCATACGCAAGGTTGGCACCAACACCCGCGCCAGCAGTGTGGTGCCAGCCGTTACCGACACGCTGAGCGCCGGTGTCTGTTGAAGGCGATAGGCAGCGGGTTCAGCCAACCCAAGGCCGTTACCCAAAACCAGCGCACTGAGGTTCCCGGAACGAAGACGCGCCACAACCTTCACCACGGTGTCCGGTGCAAGACTGCGAACCGGGACCGCAAACCGTCCTTGACTGTCCGTCACGCTCTCGGGACTCCCGGTCACTCCAAGCGATTGATCCGACAACGCGTCATAAGCGGTAATCGTGGCACCGACCAGTGTTTTATCGCGCACGGTCACCTGACCCCGTATCATCATCTGTCCATTAGCCGAAGGGGGCACCGACCCTTTAACCAAGGTGACCTTAAGCGAACTCTGACTCGGAGAATTTTGGCAGCCAGCCGGCTGACACGCGACCAAAAGGACACAGGCAAAGAACCCGGCACCAACCCGGTAGCGTTTGGGGAAAGTACGCATCAAGGCCTCCATCGCATCATACGCCAAACGAATTCGCTGCAACGATCGCCTGTATACCGTACCCAATTACAGTCCAAACAAACGAAGACAGCACGTCCTGATACTGAAAACAGTCAGAATGTGCTGCCGTGTCGATGCGTTAGTGGCGAGAACCTCTTCAATAAACGGTGTGTCACTCGCTTACAGTAAACGTATTGCGCAGCACCTTAAGTGGGGTACCGCCGCCACGCGGGTCGTTTTCTCCGTAGAGCAACGCACGGGTTCTAAACGGCCCGGGGCGCTGCGGCAAAACCAAAAATCCTGGATCCAGCCGTTGGGTAACCCGTGCTGAACGTTCGGTCAAGTGGATGCCCTGTGCGTCGTTGCCCCTGGAGAAGTTTGCAATGCTAACCACCGATAGATGCCCCTCAACCTGCCGAAAGCGAATGTCAGCGATGTACGCGCTGGCAACAGCGCTACTGGCCTTCGCCTCAACTGTCACATAGTTTGCACCAGCGTCGACAACACGCAGCGCGCCGCTAAGCGTCGCCTTTGGTGGCGTGCCGACATCCAGAACGACCGTTCCAATCGTTTGGCCTCTGGAAAACCGGTCATAACGCAACTGACAATCTTCAAGTAACAGCCGCGCTTCGCGTAGCTCGACCTCTTGGGCTGTCTGATAAATCGATGTTTCGAGTGCGGGCGAGGTGCCAGGGCGGAGATCAGCCAGAAGCGCAAAGGAAAAAGCCGGTTTAAAAGCGCTCACCGTGCTAATATCGACAAAATCAGGCGTCACAAAGGGATCACCAACCGCAGCAGACGGGGCCGCTGGCGCCGCCACACCACCACCGCTAGCAGGACCGCCGCCGGGTTTTGGGACAACACTTTGCGCCGGACCCGATGAGTCGCTACTTGCTGGCGACGGCGTCCCGGCAGCCGGGGTCGACAGGCTGGATGGCGCAGGCTGTGGCGAGGCGGTCCGCGACGGTGCACCAGGTAAAAATTCATCGTTAAAATCGGCGTCACCCGCCGCGGGCGCCTCCTTGAGCGAGGGAACGAGCAGCGACACTGGGTTGCAGGCGCCAATTCCAGCAGCGAAGGCAAGCCAGGCGATCGCCCCCAAACGTCCGAAGCATCGACGACTCACTATACGATTAACAGTATCAGCCATCACCAATCCTTGCATCTCAATTCCCACGTGTCAACAATTGCCGTACAAGGAAACTGGCCGCACCAACTTCCAAGGTGCGGCCAGAAAAGAACCGATATCAGACCTAAGTTCAACCCAACGTTAGAAAGTAAGGTTGACTACTTTGCTGCCCCGTGACGCAAAGACGATCTCCGGCTTCACTGCGCCAGACAGGGTCGACCAGATCGCACCATTCATCGCGACGGTAGTCACATGACCCCTGTTGAAATCCGTACCGCTATCGATCGCATATCGCAGCACCAGATAATAATGCGTGGAGTCTTCGAAGATTTGCACATCGGCAACCTTGACCGAAGGGTTAGAGGACTTACTGCGATACACACCCGTCCAAAGGGCGTCCTGACTGTTCAACGAACCCGAACCAAATGCCGTCGGCAACGTGATTTGGCCGTTCAACTCCGCCGAAGGCGCGCCTAAGAATTCCACCTCGCTGGCATTCTGGGGAATCCTGACAGTCGACGTGAACAATGACAAATCGCTCTTCGCCAACTCAGCACTGTTCAACTGTGCGACGACATTGCCAGCGCTATCCTTCTTCGCCAGCCGAACCATAAAGGTGCCGATGTCCTCCTGATCCGACCCTTGCGTCACAGTCAGCTTCAACTCACCACCCGATGCTGGCGAACTGAGTCTGGGCGTGATGCTCAGGGAACTAACCGAAGGACTGAAACCATTTGAAGGTTCCGGACTCGCGATCGCAATCGGCGTCACCTCTACATTGTAATCGTAATGCGCCGAGTTGTTTCCACGCGACTCAAAGTAGATCTGGGGCTTGATGCCACCAGAAAGTGTCTTCCAGATTTCAGGGTCAGTATCGATGGTCGTGACGTGCCCCCGGTTCGAAACGACACCACCATTCAGTGCATAACTAAGCGTCAGGTAATAAAAGTCCCCAGCCTTAAATACCTGCACGTCGGCTACCTTGAGACCCTGGCTCTGGCCAAGCACACGATACCCAGAAAACGACGACTGGACAAACTCACCTGTCCACAAAGCATTCTGACCCTGCAACTGCAGAGCACCAAAGCGTGCAGGCAGCGTAACGGTGTTATTCAGCTTTTCGTCGACCTGACGTGCCTCATAGGCAACAGGGTCTGCCGAGCTGGGGATACTGACGGTTGACTTAAACAATCGCTGGGAATTCAGAGCATCCTGCAACTCGGCCAATGTGACCCCGCCACTCTTGCTCGGAATGCGCACCACCACTGTCTTGATGTCCTCGGTATTCGCCGCCTGCGAGATGGTCAGACTCAAGCGACCGCTACCATCGGCACTGCTCGTGGGCGTCACACTGAAAGAATCGATCCGCGGGGCGAAAAGCGACGCATTCGTCGGCGTCGGAACACCAGTCGGTTCCGGGGTGGGATTGAACGTGCTACCGCCACCTCCGCCGGCAGGCGCCGGCGCACTGGTCGGAGCCGACGTTGGCGCACTGGTCGGAGCCGAAGTCGGACCCGTGGTCGGCGCGTTCGTCGGGGCACTGGTCGGAGCGGTCACGGGCGGCAACGTAGACTCAAAAATCACCGCACCGGTCGGGCTGGTAATCGTCAAATTCGCTGCATCCACCTTGATCACAATGTCAACCCCCGGTACCGTCAAATCTTGCGCCAAACGCTGGGAATCAACCGTCGCGCCGGCAGCAACAAATTCTTTCACCGCTTCGGCAGCCTGTACCACGATATTCTGCAATTGGGTTTGTGCACCAGAATCTGCTACCACGCTCTTCAGGCTCTGCTCACTGGTCTGTCCATTTTCTGCCGTATTCTGCGCCACGTTCTGCGCGGCGGCCGGATTGGTCGCGAAGAAAGTATTCAGCGCATTCACTGCCGTCGTGGCCTCATTGAAAATCCGCTCAAAAGCACGCAACTGACTGCTGTCATCCAATTGCGCCGCCACTTTCAAAGCTGCGACCAACACGTTGGCGATCGCGGTGCTGCTCGCCGTCAGCGCGACCCGGATCGTCCGCGAGGTCTGCTGGATGCGGTATTGCCCCGGCGCACCCGCCGTCAAACCATTTCCACTCACCAACGCGCTCAAAGACTGCCCGCCACCCGTCGCAACGACTCGTGCCACCGCCCCCGGCGCCAGATTGGCCACCGACAGGCTGAAGTTACCCTGCGCGTCTGTGACCAAGTTGGCACCGCCTTGCGCCACCAGATTCGCACCACCTTGGGCAACGAGATTTGCACCGCCTTGTGCAACAAGATTCGCCCCACCTTGCGCGACGAGCGGTGCACCGGTCAGTGCATCCAACACCCTGATGGTCGCATTGGCGATGGGCGCACCATTCAAGGACACATTACCGGTCAACTGACTGGTTGGAACCGCTGATGGGCTCGCCACGGGGGTTACTTGGGAGGGCGTCACGGTGTTGGCAGCCGGTTGACAGGCCATGACGGCGAGGCCCACGCTCAGGGCAGTGAACCAGCTCAGATGGCGGCCTGCCGCCGAGGTTTGAATCACGTTCATGTTAGACCCAATCTCCTTGATTATTGAGGGCGATCACGCGCAGACGGGGGATGCACAGTTTCAAAAGTTTAAGATATGCGAGTAACTACCATACCGAAGAACTTTTTTTTAGTCAAATTGTCCTCGACCGGATGCCTTGCTTGCTCAGGCCTGCAACGCATGGGTGGTTGCCTGCGGTTGCGAAACCGGCAGCGTGATGGTGAAAGTGGTACCATGGTTCACTTCGCTTGTGACGATAATCTGACCGTGATGGGCTTCAATGATGTCCTTCACGATGGAAAGCCCCAGTCCAACGCCGCCCGTCACGCGCGATCTGGCTTTGTCCACCCGATAAAAACGCTCAAAGATGCGGGGTAGATCGATCGGTGGGATCCCAATCCCGGAATCGATGACACGGCACGCAATGGACTGCCCTGTTGGGTTGAGCGTGATATCAAGGGTCACTTGACCACCCGCCGGGGTAAACTTGATCGCATTGTCCACGAGGTTGATCAACACCTGCTGCAAGCGATCGCGATCCGCCTCGATCGGCGGCACCTCCGCCGCACATTGCACCACCAACACCACATTCGCCAGCTTCGCATGATGCTCCAAGGTGCCTTGCACTTCCTCCGCCAAACGCTGGATTTCAAAGTGCGACAAATGAATCACCGGACGACCCATTAAGTTCGCAACCGTTAACAATTCGTTGACCAATCGGGTGAGCCGATCCGCCTCACCCTGGATATTATTCAAAAACTTGGCACGCATGCGATCATCCCGCATCGCCCCCATCTGCAACGACTCAGCTGCCATCCGTATCGATGTCAAGGGCGTCCGCAGCTCATGGCTGACATTCGCCACAAAGTCCTGCTGCATGCTGCCAAGTTTGTAAACGCTGGTCCAATCATGCAGTGACACAATGAGCCGATCCGCCATCGAAAAAGCACTCAGCGCCAGCGTCCGTTGCGGATACCAGTCAAGATCATCCAACTCGATACTGCCGCTCTCACCCTGCCACGCCGCTGCAATGAAACCTTGAACCGCCGCTTCAGCAAGCAGAAACTGGATACGCCCGTCACCATTCTCGTGCGGCCAATCCGACAACACCTGCACCGCCGCGCGGTTGTAAGCCACCACCTGGCCCTCGCGATCCAACACAAGCAAGCCATCGTGCAACTTGGGCTTGAGCGTAAATTCCTCTTTGGATGTCACCTTATTCTCCCTCTAACGGTTCAGAACCCCGGTCAATCCGACAGCGATCGCCGCATAACCCGCCGTCGCCGCCACCAATTCCTTGAGCGCGACACGCTCATCCAACGTGTAGACCAACGCCGGATGGCCCGGTCCATAACCGATGGTCGTGATTTTTTTTAGCGCCGCCGGGTACCCACCATCATAACTTGAGACCCACTTACCCACTTCCGGGTTCTGTCCCACCATGCGCAGGGCCTGCAAGGCATCAACCACCAGACCGTGCCGCCGATCCGTCAAAAACGCCTGCTGCACACGCGGGACCGCCACCCCCCCTTCACCCCGCACGACAGAAACCGTCGCCACCGCAAGACTGCCCCAACAATCATCCGACTGCGCCCACAACGGACTCAAACCCTCGTGTATCTGCCAAATTACCCCATCAACATCTTCCTGCGGCAACCAGCGACGCTCCAAACCCACAACCAAGCGATCCGGCAACATTCCGCGCCTCGCAGCAACAGTCCGCACACTTGTCACGCCAATACTCGCCGGCTCCAAAAAGGAATGCCGCGGCATCTGCGTTGCAAGCGACGCAATCCGCGCCAAAACATCCGGCAGGCGATTCACCAGGGCTGGCGCCAAATGACCCCATTCCGCCTGCATTGCCCGCCCCGCAAGCGTCAACTCAAGCGACAAACAACCCCGTTGCCCCAACACAATACCCAATCCGGTCGGATGTGCCAAAACCACGAGATCGGCGTGCCACCCCCTCTGCAACAAGGTCTGCTCCAGCACATGACGCACCCCAATCTCCGCACGCGCCTCACTCTGAACCACACCCACCACAATCAAGTCACCCGGAATCTCAAGCCCCGCTTCAACCAGCAAAGCCCCCGCCTGCAACACGGAAGCCAGCGCACCCTTGTTGGCACAAGCCCCCCAACCGCGAACATAAACCCCATCAAAGACACACTCACCGGACGCTTCGCTCACCCCACCCGTAACCGGCCCGGCAGGCGAATCCAACGGACACATAACCAGGATCGATGGGCCCAACCCCCGCCCGCGTATACGCCCCAAGCAATTGCCCATACCATCACGGGCCACATCCACAAACCCACAGCCACGCATTGTTTCAAGCAACAAACGCCCAAAAGCATCACCTTGGTCCACCACCCCAGGCCGCGCCAAAAAAGCCCGCACCAAATCAAGCACCGCATCCGCTCGCGCCTGACTCGCCTGCAAAAGATCGTGCGCACGCCACCCGGTCACCTTGATCATCCATCACCCCAAGCCATCCACTGTCCCCCACGCAACCATGATCAAAAAAATCTTCGGACCGTCTTGGACCGGCGCATCACGGAAATAACGGATCGTTCGGTGTCACCAAACCAAACAGCTTTTCCAACGCCGCCAATAACGCATCATTTTCTGATGGTTGACCAATCGTGACCCGAATGCAGTTCATGAGGGGTGAACGGGAGAAGGCACGCACCTTGATGCCAAACTCGAGCAGGCGAGACGCCAATTCCTCGCCCGACCACGTGGTTCCAACGAGAATGAAAGGTGCCACCGAGGGCCAGGTAACCATTCCGCGAATGCCCGTCATGGCCTGGCAAACACGTTGTCGTTCGGTGGCGATCGCCATCACGACCGCATCGTCCGGCTGGTTCTGTTCAAACCAGTAACGCGCGCACGAGAGCGTGCCCTCCGCAATCGTATGCGGAACCTGCACCTTGGCGACTTCAGCCATGACCCGTGGATGGCCAATCGCCCAAGCCAATGGCCATGCTGCCATGGGACAAGACGGTGAGGCATTCTTGAAAACCACCAAATTATCGTACTGTGCAACCACCGAGACCATGGACCGGCGTTGATCCAACAAATGGGTCTCATCAACGATCACCAAGGCGTCGCACGCCTCCACAACCTGCAACAACTCGTTCGGGGATGGCGCGTGGCCGGTCGGGTTATTCGGATGGCCGAGAATCACGGCGCACGCCTGATGCCTCGCACAGCTCAGCACCATTTGCGCGGCGTCGAGCGTGAAATCGGCCTCCGACAAAACACCGACGGCCGTGATGCCCAGGCCGTGCGCGACGATGCCATACATGGGATCCGTCGGCGTCGGATACAGTACCGTTCCGCGAATGGCCCACGCTTTCAGCACATCTGCCAACAACACATGATGCCCAGCGCCCAAGGTGATCCAATCGGCATCCAGATCACTCGCACTGGCAATCAAGCGGCGCACGGCAAGCTCTGAGCCCGGCCGTCGATGCCACGCAGCCCCGCGCCACGCCTCAAGCATCGCCGCCTGCAATTGCGACGACCAGCCCCAAGGCGACTCATCGCCATCCATGGCAATGGCGCCTGGGGCCGCCTCCGCGCAAGGCGCACTCACGCCCAGAAGGTCCAAGCGCTGAAGGCGATCCAACTTGCTCATCGTCATAAGAGCGCTCCAGCAACCCCGCCAAGACCGGAATCAACCCGGTGAAACCACAGCCACCGCTCAAACAAGCGGTTGCCAGTTTCGCAGTACCTCAACGACCGCGCGCACCGGATAACCGGTGGGTCCTTTGGGACGATAGGGCTTGTCCTTCTCGGTCCAGGCAGTCCCCGCGATATCCAGATGGCACCACGGCGTCCCTTCGGTAAAACGCTGCAGAAAACAAGCCGCAGTGATGGTTCCAGCCTCTCGCCCACCGATGTTTTTCATATCGGCGATGTCGGAGCGCAGCAATTCGTTGTATTCCTTCCACAGGGGCAACTGCCAACCGCGATCGCCTGTCTTCTGACCGGCTGCCAGCACACGATCCACCAACACCTGCTGATTGCCCAAAACCGCCATTCCTTCCGTGCCGAGCGCAATGACGCAAGCCCCCGTCAACGTCGCCATATCAATGATGGCCTGCGCCTTTTTGTCACGCACCGCGTAGGTGATGGCGTCACAAAGAATCAACCGCCCCTCCGCATCCGTATTGAGCACCTCAACGGTCTGACCGCTGTAAGTCGTCAACACGTCACCCGGCTTCAACGCAGAGCCACTTGGCATGTTGTCGGTCGCCGGTATCAACCCGATGACATTGAGGGGCAGCTTCAGGCGTGCAACCGCGCACAAAATGCCAATCGTCGCCGCGGCGCCGGCCATGTCGTATTTCATTTTATCCATGCCCTCGCCCGGTTTGATCGAAATCCCACCGGTATCGAAGGTTACGCCCTTGCCAATGATCGCAATCGGTGCTTGTTCGCTCTTCCCGCCTTGCCACGCCATCAGGATGAATTGAGGGGGCTCCACGCTGCCTTGATTGACCCCTAACAAGCCACCCATCCCCAATTCAGCAATCTGGGACTTATCGAGAACCGTCACCTCCAAACCCGCAGCCCCACCCGCAGTTTTTGCCTCCTCGGCCAAACGGGTCGCGGTCACGACATTGCCGGGCCGCGCCACGAGGTCACGAACGTGATGAATCACCTCTGCCAGGGTTTGACCGACACCAATCCCCGCCTCAAAGGCCTCCGGCAACATCTGTGAACCCGACCAAAAACAGACCGCCGCCACTTTCTTGAGTTCATCCCGGTCGCGCGTAAAATAATCCTGCATCTGATACAACGACAGCAAGGTGCCTTCAGTCAACGCCTGCGCCACATCCGCGGTTTCAAAGTTCCGACTCACCGCCTCGCCGAGGCTGTCCGCAAGCGCCACCGTGAACGACTTGACGCCCACTTCCCGCAATGCGCCCGCAGCCTTGCCAGCCGCCTGCCGCAGCGTATCCAGGTTCAACTCACCGGGCTTGCCCAATCCCGTCAGCATCAAGCGCTTGCAAGGGCTTTGCGGCGTGTGAACCAGCAAGGTTTGGTGGAGCTTGCCCTTGAAATCACCTTGGGCCAATACCCCACTCAACAGGCCCTGCGATGCAACATCGAGTGCCAACGCCTGGGAACCAAGCGATCGCTCACCCTCGTAAAATCCCAAAACAACAGCTTCACACGGGTGATCACCCAGAGCACCCGAACGGACTTCAATGTTCATAAACCTACCTCATCGTGGCATCGCCTAACAGGGACTCATCTATTGAAAAAATGGATTGGTCAGCTTCTCTTGTTCAACCGTCGTGGATGGCCCATGACCGGGGTGCAGGCGGACGTGCGCCGGCAACGTAAAAATACGCGTACGAATGCTTTGCTGTAAAACGTCCCACGAACCGCCCCACAGATCCGTACGCCCGACGCTGCCAGCGAAAATCGTGTCGCCGACAAACACGTCATCGCCGATGCGGTAACAACGTCCACCAGGTGAATGGCCCGGCGTGGCAATCGCCTCGATGGAGAAGCCCCCACACGTAATCACCGCCCCATCCACCACATCATGATCCAGACCCGGTGCCGCAACAGGTGGCAAACCAAACAACTGACACTGCATAGGCAGTTGTTCCAACAAGGCCTGCTCCTCAAACGCGCCGTGAACCGGTATCTGGTACCGCTCCTTGAGCACGCCGACCGCGCCCACGTGATCCAGATGCGCGTGAGTCAACAAAATACAAACGGGCTTCCCAGGTAAGTTGTCAATGGCTTTGATTAGCCGCGACGCTTCCGCTCCAGGATCGACGATCACGATCTCGCCGGCCTCATGCCAGACATAGCAATTTTCCTGAAAAGCACCGACAGTGAAGCAATGCAACATGACCTGGATCACGGTCCGGTTCAAGCCAATGAGACCGTGAGTCTCCCTTCCGAAAATTTGGCGCGTTTGGTCTGCAAACTAGCTGCTTCATCAGGAAGCAACACTGTGCGGCGATGCTCGCCCCATGTAATGTACAATTCATTCCCCATTTTGGCCAGTTCAACCTCTTGGGGTTTCACAAACGGCATTTGCTGCGACACGGTGAAACAAGCACCTTCAGCACGGACACTGAAAGCCCCATCGCCTTGATACGCCTCGAACCACGCCAGCGGTATCTGTTCCCCCAAAGCCGTCAAAGCGGCTTTTTCCCAAGGCGTTTGGGTCATCCGGGCCAGCGTGTGGAAAGCCAACGGGGCAAAGCGCGCTTGCCACGCTTGCGCCTCCGTGGCTTCTGACACCTGGTTCAGCACGAGGCGTTCGCAGGTGATGCCATAAAGGCTCAGTGTGCTGAACAGCAGCCGCGCCTCGGCCTCTGCAAGGGGATCCGGCGTCGTAACGAGGGTTGTGGTCGTGACGGCAGGGTTAATCAACCATTCGGGCAAGCGTTTCATCGCTTCAATGGCCAGCCGCAATTCCGCAAGGACAGCACCCGGCAGTTGCGCACCCTGAGCCAACAGCATCGGCATCAGCACCATCAACTGACTCGTCAAGCGGTCCTGCGCCCGTGAGGCGTGCTTGGCGTACCAGGCGCCAAACACCGGCAGACTCAAGATCCGCAGGGCAAATGCTGTGGGCGCTTGATCAACGATGACCAATTGCGCATCCGCGGATTCAATTCGGCGCTGAAGCTGCCGCAACATCCACAGCTCCTCCACGCCCGGCAACAACGACAACTCTGCGCCGAAGGCGTGACTGGTGCCTTCCTGACTCAGGATACCCTGTGCCCACGCAATCGTTTCCGGAAAATCCTCACGAAAAGCCCGATAACCGGCCAGTTCCTGAACTTGCAAACACGGGTTTACCTGCCAACTCATCGCCTGATGCGGATTTTGAAGCAAAATTGACAAACTGTGCGCCGGATCGGCTGACAGCAAATGCGTCCGGATTCCCGCCTGCGAGGCGCGCAGGGCCATCGCAGCCGCCAGCGTGCTTTTGCCAACGCCACCCTTGCCACACACCATCACCACACGCACGGCTGCATCACCCACCATTCACCATCGCTGTCATCCCGAACACACTGAAGAGCTCTTCCTTGAGCGGACCGATATCCAACCCATCGTAGCCCAAGCGCTGCACCAGTTCTTCGCCGGTCAAGCTCTGACCCGTGCGCCACAGTTCCATCAAGAAGGTCCCCGCATCCTTGCAGTTAAACCAAGCGGCCCCGAAATTCTGAACCAGATAACGGCGCAACTGCGCCCACATAATCCACGCTCGCAGATAATTGGCGCAATAGAAACCGGGATCAACGTCCGACAGATACAGCGTGGGATCGTGTTTCACCACCAAATGCGCTTCCATAATCTGCGAATACAGGTGCTCCTTACCGTCGAGATCCTGGTTGTCATGCAACGCCAGTTCGTATCTCAGCTTGGATGCAAAACGTCGTACCAAATAGAGCAACACCGTAGACATGTATTCTTGATAGGGCTTGATCACCGACTCAGGCATATCAAGATTCTGCTTCAACCAATTGGCATCGAGCGTCAACAACTCCATCGTGAAGGCAAAACACTCCGTGACGGCATAATCACCGAGGAATCGAAACTCATATGGCAACTCGGGATCCGTATTGCCAAAATGCTCGGCATGGCCGCTTTCATGCAACAACGCGGCGTAATCGTCGCGTCCCCCTTTGGGTTGAACGACGAGGAAGACCTCCTGTGGCACGGCCGTTGCGACAACAAACGCTCGCGGTGCTTTCGTGGGCCGTTTTTCGATATCCCACGTGATGTTTGTTTGCTGCATCATGTCGATGCCCAAATTTTTCAAGGTATTTTGAAGGGTTTCAAGCAGCTTGTCTTCCGGAAAGTACGGGTCGAATCCGGCAGCGCGCATGATGTAGCTGATGTCGTGCCGATAACATTCATCGGGGTTGGCTTGAAGTTCTTCACGCAACCAGATCGCCAGACGCGCGTGATACAGTGCGTCGGTATCCGCCAAAAACTGCCCCATCAACGTGTCAAGTGCGTAAAAATCAACGCCTTTGAGTGTCTGGTAAAAGCTGATGTAGTCCTCATAGCCGAGTTCCTGCCGGATCAGGTTCCGGACCTTCTCAAGCGCGGCCCGTCGATGCAGGTTCACTCGTTTTGCCACGTCCCAACGGGATTTTTCGATGGCCAGACGTTCCAGACGATCATGCGTGTTGCTGATCACCGACACAGCCTGCCGATAAGGAACCGCCTGACCGTTCACCTCAACTTTGCTACGTGATTCGGTCGTCGCAACGAGATCCTCAAAGTGTGCAATCTCGGTATTGAGATAGCCCTCCAGGCAATCTCCGAGCAAATTGGCCAGACGCCGAGCCTCAAGCGGGTCTTGCTCCGCCCGCAGTGCCTGCAAAATGGTGTCAATCGTCGCGCGCTCATTCAATGCGGCAAATTGGTTCATCACGGATGCCAGATCCAGCGAATCACGCAATCCCGCGCCGTGCGGATAATATTCCCGGCCAATCGCCTGGTTGCGGGCTTCAGCATCTTTCCGGATCTGGTCGAGTGTCAACGGGAGACTCCTTCAAAAACCCACCAACAAGCATCCAAGGTAAGACGCATCGGTTCTTGGCGCGCTACGGCCAACCTTGAGTGGCTTGTACCCCACATCGCATCCTCAAAAACGAATCGTACGGCAGACGTCTTCCGGAACAGTCAGTTGCTGGGGGTCAAACCATTCACCCAAGGGACGAAGAAACGTGACACCCAAGCGACCATTGAGGTAACGATAATGAATCTGCCGCTTGAATTGCCGAATCTCATGATTCAGCAATTCATCGAGCGCATCATCTTCCCAATCACATGCCAAAATCTTGACGAGCGCAACTTCGGCTGAGCCGTGGTGGCGCAAGACGTACAGCAATTCATCCCAGGCGAGCGGCCGAGTACGCAAGTAAAAGGTGATGTTGCCTTTGAGATCGACGCAAGCCCAATCTGGCGCGAACTTACCATGCCAGTCGAGGTGCTGCTCAAGTCCCGGTCTTTCGGCATACAGCCGATAGGCCAGCAAGCGCAGATAAAATGCCTCCACGCTTTCACCTTTCGTTCGGATGAGGTGCAGTGTGTGGCCAGCCACCGTGAACCGCAACTGACGGTTCACAGGCAAGTCATCGATCAGCAAGGCATGGTTCATCTGGCGTACTCCAACCACCAGCATAACAAATTGCTCACCGCATCGCGCGTACCATCTGAACAACCTGTTTGTGATTTTTGCCTCATTCGTCGGTGCACCCACGCGCTTTGCGGCTTGCCAAGGACCAGTTCCGAATAGGCGCAAGTGGTCTTTGCACACTGCCCGGAGCCAGCCCCAGCCGTAGCGCGGTCAGCAACCCACACGCTTCCAGGTAATTCTTGGCCGTGAGTATCTGTCCGCTCACCCCCAGCGCATCGATGGTCACATCCAACGCCGTCTCGTTGTCCGCCACCGTGATGACGGGGATGCGATTTTCTAGTGCCTGCAAAACGATCGCCCCCCCGACACAGGTGGCCGGGACCACCACAGCCCCCAGATCCCTTGGGTTCAGGTCACCTGGGCTGTGGGTGGCGGGCGCAATCAAACGCGGATGACGGGCTAAACCTTGCAGGATACAAGGCAGATAATTCTGGCCGATGTATTCGGCAGCCGCGCGCGGGTCCACCAGGCCGGGCCCCATCGCCGAGAAGGGATACAGGGGCGCATGCGCGGCGGGCACCCGTAGTTCTGACACCAACAGGTGAGAAATGATCGCTTCTAGCCCACCGATGGGATCCACACCCTGACCGGTCTGATAGGCCCATTCTTCGTCCGGCGTGCCGTCACCGAGGTACACCATCACCGCGATCGCCTCGGCGCCGCGCGCGAGCAGTTCGCGTGCTCCGGCAAGCAAAGTGCCCGGATTGCTCAGGCTGCCGGTTGACGATCGCCCCCGGCCATCGCGCCCCAGACGCGCCCCAACCGGCTCATCCGTCAGCCAATACCCCACGCACTCAACCCCAAAAACCGCCTGCACGGCGTGCGCAGCATTCAAG
>Ga0079301_1000369_pt1 | contig 21478 bp, 17 predicted proteins | sample Wag4_2014_7_11_3_FD_74797 | JGI IMG/M metagenome (GOLD analysis project Ga0079301, IMG submission 74797) | Fresh water mixed with fracking chemicals microbial communities from Ohio, USA - Utica-2 Time Series FC 2014_7_11 | ecosystem: Engineered > Industrial production > Chemical products > Input... | reverse complement strand
GCGTAACCGTTCGGGGTTGCTTTTCGATTGCACCCGTCTAACCACCCGATATTGAACACCAGCAGGAACAGCTAAAATGTTACCCAACTGACAATGGTCGCGCATGCCTGTTAGCCAATCACTGGCCATGAACGCCAACAATTTTTCTTCAGAAGCATGTAAACGCAACCAGCTACCCAAACGGGTTGCAGTGTGTTCGGGAAAGCTTAAGCCAATTTTGCCCTCTCCCTGTGTGACCAATCCCCGATGCAATTTTCCAAATAAAGCTTTCAACAAAATGGGCTGAGAAAACTCAGGATCGGGCAAAATTCGAATATCAAGATAGTGATTCATGCGGGTTTAGTCCTTGTCACCAAATACGCCACCGCGAATCAAGGTGGCCATGACGTAATGCTGGTTTTCAACTGAAGGCGCTTGGTCTTTCAACACCCAACTATCAAGCAAATAATAAAAATCGGCTTTTTGTTTAGGTTGACGATAGGCCTTGCCTTGTGATGTAACTGAACCATAGGGCTCAACAGCAATCGGGCTAGGGTTGATATCGCTGTCATCATCTTGTGGATACCAAGTATCGATGGTGCGCAGCGCGTTACTGATTTTTTGGCTGTGCATCCCTGCAACGCCATTAACAACATACAGCGTCTTGCTTTTATCCCCTTTGCCCTTGTCCAAAATCAATTCTTGCGAAGGGTAGACCTCTTGCCCATCACCCACCCGCACAAAAGCCACCACGTCTAACAGAACATGGGCTTTGCCTGATAAGCCTTGTTCAATCACGTTGGCCAGTGTGTCTAATTCCGTTGCCTGATCTGCTGGGACATCGAAATTGCGCAAAGAAAAATCGAGGGCATCAAAACGCCATTGCTGTTGAATTTCACCCTCGGCACGGCGGGTAATGTCGACCACAATTTGCTCTGCCCCAATGCGATTGCGCCACAGAAAACGGCCATTAGCCAAGTTAATTGCATAGCGCCGCGCCAATTCGCCAAACCCCTGCGTCTCGACATAGCTTTTCACCGTTGCTTGTAACTTATGCTGATAATCAAGATTGTTGCAGGCCGAAGGTTCGCCTGCACCGGCCAACACGCGCAAGGTAAAACGCACCCGTAGGGTATCTGCATCATTTGGCAAGCTGGCTACATCAACAGTTTGTAAATTTGGGTTTTGGATTTGTGCATCGAGTTTGGCAGGGTCTTGATCTTTTGTCGAAAGACGATTCGAAATGGTGCCGCGCACAGATTTTTCGTGGACAACCACATCGGGCCACAGATTGCCTTGTGCCATGTTGCTCCATTGCCCTGCTTTGAATAAAGCATCCGAGGCATCTAATTTACGTTCAAAAGCCAAAACAGAGGCGGTTTTTAAAGCATCGTTCTTTGCCATGTGAAAAATTCCTTATGCAGAAAATGTGTTTGAGTCGGTATAGAAATTGACACAACGGTATAACCCTGTGTCAGGTTCTGCTTGATAGCGCCAAAGCATCTGTGAAAAAGACGTTAAACGGTGAGGGGCAATCCATTCCCCTAAGGAATACAAACACTCGACAAAGCGGGTGGGGGTTTCCGCATCGCGAGTATTCGCTACTTCTCCAACGGCATGGAGTGGTGATAATCCTGCATAACCAATTGGCAGCGGTACCAACCAACCGGTTGCAGGTTTGTGCACCCGCCATTCGACAGACTCGGGGTCAGTGGCGTTGTGGGTAAACGGGGCTATGTTCAGTTGTGTCAAATCCAACAGGGCATCTAACACCGTTGTGTTTGGGGGGAGGGTATTGAGATGTTTGAGTAATTTATCCGGACGGTGTACCAAAGCGAAGCCGGGCAAAAGGCTATAACGCTGCTTTTTGAAAAAGGCGTCTTGTTCGGTTTGTTGTTGTGGTACGGTTTTCCAATAAGCCCGTTGTTGCTCTCCCCACGGCAAGATACTGCCCCCCGCAAAACGCATCGCATTCACTTCTGTATGAACGGCTTGAATTAACGGTGTTGTTTCTGTATCACCAAACAATTCATCTTTGACTGCGATAACGAGGCTGATGTCTAAATGAACCCGCCCTTCCTCCACGATTGTGGCCGGTGTCCCATCCTTATTGACAGGGTTTCGGTTGAGATGAAAGACATATTGATATTTGCTGGCTAGACGGGTGACTTGTGGTTCAAAGCGATGGCATACCACACCGACCCCAGCAAACCCTTTTTCTAACACGCCAGCTGCCAATAGCTTGCGCTCGAGCGCATGGGCAAAGCCTAAAAACGCTGATGGCGGAGGAAACCCCCAAGAGAAAGGGCCAGAAATGGCATTGGCGTTTTGGATCTGCAAATGGGGTAACACCAACAAACCAGCGGTGTCCAATTGAGGGTTACGCATGGTTCAAACTCCAACGGATGATTTGTAGGCGATCTTCCAACACGGTTTGCCATGCCTGCGCTTCGGCATCGCCAAAGTGCAGCTGTTTGTGATTTTTGTCTAAGGCACTGTTTAACCAATTCGCAAAATTTTGCGTGATTTCATCCAACCATTGCCCTTGGCGGCGGTGATTGGCAAAGTCCTCATCTTCATGCCCACGCTCAGGATCAAGCCAATATTGCTCTGCCTCATCCAACATACTGTTTTTGCTCCAGCCGGCGGGCAAGGCTTGTAATTCTGCGGTGTATTGCAACAATTCATCACAAATGTCATCAATCAGTGTGGCGCGGGCCTTACGAATGGCGACATTGTTGTAATCCCCTGCGTTTCCCAACAGGTTTTTCAGGGCATTGAGTGTGAATCTGACATTTTTTCGGCGGCCAAATAGCGAAAAGATGCTGCGTTGTTGCAAGGGGGCTTGAATGGTATGTTGGCTTTGCCAAGTTGGTGGACACGAGGCCAAGAGCCAATTTTCGCCGTGCCGCTCACTGTTTAATTGGCTGATGTTCTGTGGTTTCGTGCCGCCAAAATGCTGCGTTGCTAGGTTCGGATAATCCCGATAACCGTGATCGTGATGTTTTTTCATTCTGCGGGCCTCGCGGGCGGCCTTGGCCTCGTCAGAAAAACGGTCTCGGCGCATCGTATTCCAAACATGATGGGCCAAAGAGGTTGGAAACAGGGGTAGCAACAGATGGTAAGTACCATCGGATAAGGGCCAATAGATTTGCTTGCTTAGCTTGTGGCTGGCCAATTCGCCTTTTGGCTCTGGTAAAGTAGCAAATGCTGCACGCCAGTTTTCTGCTTCTTGTGTTTCTCCGCCGGCGTATTCACAAAATACCTCTATTAACGCTGGATGTTCAGTGAGGCATAAATCTAAGACCGTTTGCTCGGCGACTTTTAAACGTAGAAATTTGTAAACGTCCAAAGCTGCTGCATTACCGACAACGTCCGGTTCCAGCCGATTGTTTAGACTATGGCTACCAAATTCATGGTGTAAGGCTGTTTTGTGACCAGTGCTGCTTAGATTGGATCCTTTAGCATCAGGATGATTGAACTTTAAGGCGTGGGTAACTTGTTGAATTTGCTCTACCCGTTTCGCGGCATCGGCAATCCAAACAGCAGGCCTAAATTTAGCGATCGAGTTATCTCTCGCCTCGATGTCTTCCGCTTTGAGTTTGTCTAACTTCCCTTGCAATCTTTCGATTAAGAAAGACGAAATCACCGTTCGAATAGCAAAAGCTGTGATCGGTGAGGCATCTTCAGACAGTATTTTGCTCATCAACCCTCCTAATTATTCCTAAAAAATGCTCTATTTTCTAAAAAATCCTAAATGACCATGATAAAGCCAAGTAACGTTCTCTCTTTGTGGTAAATCAAATAACCCATAACGGTTAGCACAATGTTCAATCGGTAGGTTTTTGTCTTCAGATAGCGTTTCCAAGGCGCTTTCATAATCAGGGGTGGCCCAATTTGATATGTTTTTTCCTAAGGTGAGAGAAAGTGGCATCCAACGACTGTTTTGTAAGGTAAATTGCCCTTCTTTCTCCAAACGCACCAAATCAAGGCCACCATTGGCATTGGGCTGTAGCGTGTGTGCGGCTCGGCCTTCAGGGTCGTGCCGAAAAGGGGTTTTTCGCTGTAAGAAACCACTCTGATGAGCCAGTGTTTTCCACCAGTAGGTCACAGGTATTTGCTTTTGAGCACCGCCAGCTGCCTGATTTAGCATTAAATCTTTCAAGGTTGCGTGCTCAAGGTCGGCCAAATTATGTTGCGGATCGAGCGTGTCTCGTTCTGCAATCCGTGGTGCGGCAGTGAGTGGTTGCCATTGCTCTGGCACAAGCACGTGGTCTAAATCGTGAGACGCCATTGGAAAACTGGCATTTTCAAAACCGGGCCGAACAAAAGCGAGGCGCTGACCTTGCGCTGCTTTTAAGTTGTGAGACATCAACCAGACATTCGGTGAGGCATCGGGGCAGCGTTCTGTTCGATGCCGCTTCACCCGTCCAGCCAATTGGATGATCGAACGCAATGACGAAGGCTCAACAATCGCCCAATCATAATCATGGTCACGTCCAACTTCTGCCACGGCGGTGGCCAAGACAATAAATAGATGATCTTGTACTGAGGAGGTCGTCAGTGCTTGTTGGATGCTTGGATGTTCAAATACCGCTTCGGGATGATGGCGCTGTAATACCTGATCCAAGGTGTGTTCAAGTGCTGTGCGAACTAATAAGGGATGGCGCGAGTGGTAAACACAAAGATGAACGTGGACACCATCAGGCGCTCCATGAGTGAACAGCCATTGAGCAACACGACACAGTGGATCGATGTTAGCCATTCTAATCAAACCAAAGCTGACCTTTTTCCCTGTGCTGGGTTGTGTTGTGTGATGTTGTTGATGGAGCTGTAAAGCATAATCAAGGCAACTGGTTGCCCATTGCTCGTAACAGACGGATTCTTTTTGCGGTGGGGTCGGGGCGGCAGTAAGGTCTGGCTCAAATGGGACAACTTTGGCTCGCCGCCGTGGCTCGATGGCTTGGAGTTTGGCGACTCGACGTGACACAAATTGTGTGTGGCGGGCGAGAAAAGTCTCTCCTTCATCATAGAAATCAGCCTCACTACCATACTCATCAAACCATGCACACACGACTGCTGAAGATTGCCCGTGTCCTCGGTGTGCTTGAAATGCCTGCCGTCCTTGTTGATACGCCAAAAATAAACCGTGTACTAACGCTGGCGGCAAAGTGGCTGAAGACAACAAGACTCGGCTTCCAAGTAGCCCTGCCCAATGTACTAAACGAGCAATGGCTGGCAAATCTTCTTGGGAAAAATCATCAACCTCGTCCAATACCAAATCTGATGTCATCAGTCGCAACATCGGGGCAATTTGATGTCCCCCTCGCGTGCTTTCTGTTGCTGGCATCAAATGGTCAATGGTGCAAGTCAACACAGGCGCATCCAATAAGCGTAGGGCTTGGCTATTTTTGCCTAACCATGTTTTGAGAGGCCCATCGACCAAACAGCCTTCGTAGTGCACATAATTGTGTTCTGGTAACAAATCGACCGAAGATTCATTGCCAAAGGCATCGCGGCTTGCCAATGCCTCAATTAGCGCTTGCTGCGCCGAACCACCGACTAAAACAGCCAAATCGGTCTCATTCAATCCTAAGCGTTTGCCATAGGCCGCACCTGTCTGGCGGGTGAGAGTGCGCAGCCCCATTGCCACCGTAAAACGTGCGCCTTTTTGTGCATGGGCTAAACCATAGGCAATACGACCATTTGCCAAGGTTTTTCCGCAGCCAGTCGAGGCCATATTCACCCCAAAAAATCCGTGTTTTTCGCTGCGTTCTGCCCATGCTTCTGCCAAATCAAATGCTTGGTTTTGCCAACGAAATGCCCCTTTGCTCCGTTCACGAAAACCTTTGTGGCGTGCAATGCGCGGTAGTTGTCCATCTAACAGCGGCAAAGTGCGCAAAATCCGTCCTGTGTTGACCTCTACGCCAATCAAATGCTCATCGAGTCGTTGATTTAATACCCGCCCTTCGGGTGTATTGCGTGTGTTGGCATAAAGCGGTTTTTCTTTCCCTTTCACAGGATCGCCATAACGCGGTTGACTGATTTGGCTGGAGTAAAAATGGTCTCCCAACATCAATCCCATGCGTGCGATGTGTAGCGCATAAGGGCTTTTTACCCACTGTTGAGCGAGTTCCGTTTTTAATAGATGTTGACGTTGTAATACAATATTTTTTGCGAGACGAGAGGCGTGTTGTCGCCAATGTTGACTATTCCACGGTAGATTTTTTTTAAATGTCCAACAGGCTTTTTTCTCGGATTCTTTGCTATCTGGACGAGCGCCACACCAATTGGCAGAAATCAGCTCTGGCAATCGCTGTAGCAACCCCTCACGGTTAATGTCCTCCCCATTTCTCATGTCTGGTTCAGGCAAGCGATGGTGACTGACAATTAACCAACCAATCATCTGGGCTAAAGGTGGCAGACCTTTTAAGGGCGCGGTGAAAGTTTTGAGATCATCTTGTTTGAACTCGACTGGTGGCCATTCGGTTAGTCCTTCTCTATCCTGTAAGGCTGTTAGCCAAGCGATATCGTCTTTGCCACAGCTTCGCACAAAGGCTTCAAACAAGCGCAGCGACACCCATTCATGACGAAAGGCATCCGCTTGGGGCTTACCAGAGCTTAATTTTTTCTGGAAGGCATCATTGGCTTTGCCAAAATCGTGAAAGAGTGCTGCCATTTGTGCGATGAGCCGGATGTCTTCTAAGCCATGCCAGTCATTCTCATCTGCTTGTCGCAGCACATCACGACGGGTCGTGTTGGTGGGCGTGGCGCCTTGTGCATTGAATTGGCGCGCATCTCCGACAATCCACAATAATTCACTGTGATTGTGACCTCGGTTCCAATGACAAGCGACAGCCATATTTTTACGGGCGCTACGTCGTAATAGTCCGTATAGGGTATTGAGCCCTGCTTGGGTGATAATCGTTTTCCACGTGCGGTCACCGTGTCGTTCGGCAAATTGGTCAAGAATACGACGTGTTTCTGTTAGCGCGTTTTTGCTGCACTGAGACACCAGAACAATATTCATTTGGCAAGAGATCCTATCGTCAAAGCCACATCTTTTAATGTATCAATCATGAAATCTAACGCTTCGTGTTGTGCAAAGGCTTGTAGGCAAGCTTGGCGGAAAGTTTGCTCGTCATCACCGCGTGTTGCAGAGATAAAAGCTTGTGGTAATACAATCGCGTCCTTGATTAGATCAGCTACATCAAAAACCAATGCACCACGACGTGTTTTTCCATGCAACACAGCCAACCCGTGAGGTAAACCCAGTACCCAAGTTGCTGTGGCAGCAAGCCCATAGGCGAGATAATTGCCGTGATCTAAAAACCGATTTGCAGGGTCGTGCCCGTTGCCGCCTTTGCTGCGAGTGAAATCACCATATTCAGTGGCATTGGCTGCTAACTGAAATAGTTTTTTGCTTAGACGTGCCTCTTCAGTCAGCAAGGCTGTGTGATCGACGGCCATTTGATTTCGCTCACTGGCATTGCGTAAAGCAGCAAGTAACACGTCAGAAGGCACATGAAAACCTGCTTCGGATAACCGCCGGTTGTTTTGCCAAAGGTGTGCGACTTGTTGTAAACGCTTTTCCTGAAAGACTTTTGCAGCTTTCAAACGCAAATTGTCGTCAAACCAAAACTTCACCCACGATTGCAAATACTCTGTTGGCCGATACTCGCTTTGTGGTGAAAACCAAACAATGTCGACATCTATTTCATTGGCGCTGTAAAGCGGCGTACCGCCGCCCCCACAAAATCCAACTAATACCCCTGCTTTAGCCAGTTCGCGCATCGCATCTCGTGTAATGGATGTACCTGTACCGAGTAAAATACACGTGGTATTGGCAATTGGAATATTCCAGTACAATGATTGCTTACCTTCATCGGTGACATATTCCACACGCCCGCCGTTCACCAAGACACGGCAATATTCTAGGTAATACAGATTGGCTCTTTTGGAATGCAAAATCGTTTTCAGTTCGGAGGGGGTGAAGGCTTTCATGTCTACAATTTCATCAATTTAAAACTTGATTTTTGTAGAAAAAATTCTATTTGGCAACTGTAAAAAAATAAAATATCTATTTGTTTTTGATGAATGAGAAAAAATTCTATGACTCAGATCATTAGGTTACAATTTTTGCCTCATCTTCATTCTTAACACCAATATGCTGCCGACCGCCTCCAACTTGCGCCCACTGCGTTAAAGAATTGGGTCGATCTGTTTGAACACTGGCAGGAGCAACACATCATGGCACAGCTGACACACACACCGGTAATGACTGTCTTGCAATCTCTAGAGCAAATGAGCCAAACCAAAGAAGAACGGTTACGGGCATTGGCGCGTGAACGGGCTGTGTGGGATTACAACACCGACATCATCACTGCACGGGAAGAAGGCAGAGAAGAAGGTATCCAAAAAGGTCGTGAGGAAGGTCGTCAAGAAGGTCGTCAAGAAGGTCGTGAGGAAGGCCGTGAGGAAGGCATGAAAATATTCCTTCGCAGTATGATCGAAACAAAATTTGGTCAGCCGTTGCCAGATTGGGTGTTGTCACGGTTACGGGCGGCAACGCCGGAACAGTTACAGCAATGGGGTATATCGTTAACGCAAGCGCAACGATTAGAAGATATTTTCCAACTTTAACGCCAGCCCAGCCGCTATCTGAATCAGGAGGCAATTTTTTTGTCAACGCGACAAATGATCACTCCCTTGTCTAAGTGCTGAAGCATGGTTATGGTTCGGTTTAACAATATCTGACAATTGCCGAACTCAATCCCGATTAGTGAGTCTGTCCATGATTTGCCGAAGTGCAATTTAAGGTAATGTCCATGGCCACCGTCATTTACTGCTTCCGTTCCGATTTTCGTCTGCATGACAATCCTGCCTTGACGGCGGCTTGTCAGCGTGGTGCTACTGTCATACCAGTGTGTTTTGTACCACCAGACACAGCGACGGCGTGGGGTTTTCCACGGATGAGTGCACGGGCGAGAGCGTTCCGATTAGAAGCGGCACGAGCTGTCGATGTGGTTTTGCGCGAACAGGGAAGTCAACTGATCCCGTTACTCGGCAACATGACAGAAGCTTTACCCAACTTGGTACAAAAAACCGCTGCCGAGGTGGTAATTTGCGAAGAAATTGCGACACCTGAAGAACAGCATGAGATCAACGCCCTGCGTGCACAAGGCATCAAGGTAGAAACGTATTGGCAGTCTTCGCTGTTTCATCCGGCCGACTTACCTTTCCATGTCGAAAAACTGCCGGATGTCTTTACGGCTTTTCGCCAACAAATCGAACGGCAGGCGATTACCCCTCGATTACCTTTGGCTGTCCCTGTTGTGCCACCTCTGCCTGATAATTGGTGTACCGACGGCGCATTTGATTTTTCTGACACAGTTTTACCGGCTATAGACCATCGCAGCAGCTTTCCTTTTCCCGCCCCTGAATTTCAGGCAAGTGAGTCCGCTGCATTAGCGCACTTGGTGCAATATATGGCGCGTGGGTTGCCACATTCTTATAAGGCCACGCGCAATCAATTATCTGGCGTCGATTTCTCCAGCAAATTTTCTCCTTGGTTGGCTTGTGGTGCGCTTTCTCCGAGGACGATAGTGCAAGCGTTGCAAACCTTTGAAACGGAATATGGCAAGAGCGAGAGCAGTTATTGGCTGTGGTTTGAATTGTTGTGGCGCGATTATTTCCGTTTTTTACACCTGAAATATGGCTCACGGTTATACCACGGTGGCGGTTTATCTCGTCGGGCAGTGCCAAGCCATGATCCAGACAACTTCCAACGCTGGTGTTCCGGTGAAACTGGGGAGGCTTTGGTCGATGCGGGGATGCGTGAGTTGGCGGCAACCGGTTATCTCAGTAACCGCCTGCGGCAGGTGGTGGCCAGTTATTTGATTTATGACTTGGGGTGTGATTGGCGAGCTGGGGCGGCGTGGTTTGAGTCAAATTTGCTCGACTACGATTGTTATAGCAATCAGGGAAATTGGTTGTATATTGCGGGGCTTGGCACCGACCCACGCGGTGGGCGCCGTTTCAATCCGATCAAACAAGCGGCTGAATATGATCGCGATGGCGCTTACCGCTGCAGGTGGTTGGCCGAACCTTCGCGCTAGATTGGCCATACATAATAGAAACCCTGTATGTTGAAAGTTCTTTTCCGCGACGATGATCTGATTGCCATTGATAAACCGTCTGGTTTGTTGGTGCATCGCAGCGAAATCGACCGCCGTGAAACGCGGTTTGCTGTACAACTGTTGCGTGATCAAATTGGGCAAAAAGTGTATCCCGTTCATCGCTTAGATCGGGGCACCAGTGGGGTGTTGTTGTTTGCTTTGAATGCCCACACCGCGCGTGTGCTGAATGAAAATTTTGCAGATCAACAACCACAGAAAACCTATTTAGCGGTGGTGCGTGGCCATCCTGCTGACCACGGACAAATTGATCACCCAATTACACGGCAACCCGATGAACGCGAATATGTACACGACAATGCCCAATTGAATGCACAACCCGCCTTGACCGACTACCAAACCTTGGCGCGTTGTGAACTGCCATTTGCTGTCGATCGCTATCCACAAAGTCGTTATGCCCTGTTGCAGCTGTCGCCACACACTGGGCGGCGGCATCAGTTACGCCGTCATTTAAAACACATTGCCCATCCGATTATCGGCGATGCCACCCACGGTAAGGGTGTACACAACCGATTTTTCCAACAGCAATTTCAGGTGGGGCGGATGTTGTTACATGCGGTGACGCTGTCTATCCAACATCCTCATCAATCACAAACCTTACTGCTGACCGCCCCTGTTAGCGGTGAATTTGCCCAATTGCTAACAGCTTTGGATTGGGAGACAGCTCTACCCCCTGCTTGGCGTGGTTAGATATACCATTCCGGTGGTTTGGGTGGCAGCGGTAAGCTGGGCAGGCTTGGGCGCGGTGCTTCGGCATCAGGGACAACATGCGGCGCGTTGAGCGGCAAGATCACAATAAAGCGTGTGAAATGTCCAACTTCGCTTTCTACATAAATCTGCCCACCCAAAATGTGTTGCACGGCATTGTGGCAAATATGTAAGCCAAGTCCGGTTCCACCCTGTCCCATTTTGGTGGTGAAAAAAGGATCGAAAATTCGTTTTCGATGCTCCGCACTAATACCGTTGCCGTTATCGGAGACCGACAAGCGCACCCGCTGCAACTCTGGCTCTAGGCTGGCTTGAATATGAATGGTGCCATGATCGCGACCATGAAATCCATGCAAGACGGCATTGTTAATTAAATTGGTTAATACTTGCCCCAATGCCCCCGGGTAGCTGTCTAAACGGATGGCGGGTGGCAAATCGCTTTCAATGTGAAATGGGGTACGTTTGAGCGAGGGTTCGAGTGTCAAAACAATCTCGCGCACCACTTCAGACAACACAAATTCACGGCGTTGTGCACTGGTTTGGTCGACAGCCACTTGTTTAAAGCTGCTCACCAGTTCGGCTGCGCGTTGTAAATTGCGACAAGCAATTTCGCCGGCATTGTTGACCGTTTTTAAGAAATTCTCTAAATCAGAACGGCGTAAACCGCTTTGTTGTGCTTGCTGAAATTCGGTCAGGCGTTCACCGAGGGTCGACACTGCCATCAAACCATTCCCAATTGGCGTATTCAATTCGTGAGCAACCCCTGCCACCAAATTCCCTAAGGCGGCGATTTTTTCTGATTGCACCAACTGTGCTTGCGTGGCTTTTAGGTGATCAATGGTTGCCTCAAGCTCACTATTGCTTTGCGACAGTGCCTCGGTACGTTCTTGTACTTTTTGTTCTAACAGGCTGTTTAATTCTCGTAATGCCTGTTCAGCATTGCGCTGTTCAGTGATATCCACATCCATACACACCACCAACGGATGCCCTTCATCGCTGGGAATCGGGAATAACGTTGCTAAGACATAGATATCATGGCCTTGCTTATGGCGTAGGCAAAATTCAGCAGGACCGAAAGGTTTGCCGCTTTGATGAACGTCCTGTAATAACTCCAACAAGGCATTCACTTGTTGCTGGTCGCGGTACATAAAATGTCGGTTGGCGACACTGACCCCAACCACTTCTTGTGCACTGTAACCATACATCCGTTCAGAAGCTGGGTTCCAAAATACGATGTTCCCTTGGCCGTCATACCATTGAATCGACACGGAAGGGGCATTGTTTAAGGTGGCGCGGAGGCGTTCTTCGGTACGTAAGAGAGCGGCTTCACGTTGGTTAATGACCGCCACCATGTCAGCTAAGTCATTGGATAATTGGTTAAGCTCGGCCACAGGCAAATCCTTTGGCCAGCTAGACGCATAATCTCCCGTCGTCACTAAATGGGCACGGTCGATAAGGGCAGACAGGGGACGTGCCATGCGGCTGGCCCAAAGTGGTGCCAATAACAGACTAATGATAATGGAACCCAAAAACCCCAAGCCGACCAGCAATACCGTGGTGCGATAGTGGATATTGTCGAATCCTGCGGGTGAGGTGCTTAGAATAATCCAATTCAATTTCTCTGACCGCGTGGCACCGACTAAATGACGATGGCCGGCCAGTTCTAAATACGGCGGAAGCGTTTTAGCGGTTTGTGCGGCTTGAAAGATGGTATGGCCAGAAAAATTATGGTGTTGATGTGGGTCATCCGGTTGTGATGACGCTAGCCATTGCCCACTGTTGTCAATCACGGTGATGGTGGAGTAGGTGTTACGGGTTGCTTGTGTCAACATACCTAACACACGCTCAATTGATGCTTCTCCAATAATAATCAGCCCACCAACCCGATAAGCGACCCCGACGGTATTTTTTCCAGAGAGTAGCGAGAGGTAGTTATCACTCCAAATTGGCTGCCAAGCCGCAGGATTCGATTGTGCAGCATAGCGAAACAGACGATTACCTGAAAAATCTGCACCGCGTAAATCACGATTTGCGGCGCGTGATCCGAGGGGTTTACCAACGGCTAACACATCGCCTCGCTGCGATACCACAAAGACGGCATCAAAGACATCGCCTTTTCCTGCCATCGCATCTAAATAGCTTTGCAGCGACTCAGGATGTTGTTGGTAGTCGTTTTCTTTAGCCAATGCCAACAACGGCATGAGCTGCGCTTCAACGCCACTCATGAAATAACCCAGCAGACGCGAGGCATGTTCCGAGCGTTCTTGTAGCTGCATCCGGCTGTTGGTTTCGATTTGTGGCAAGCGTAGTAACAAAATCAAACCGCCCACAATGGCAAAGGTCAGCATAGAGGCGATGACTAAAAGCGAAATGAGGGAATTGCGTAGGCTAAGGGGTTTCATTATTTAAGGGAACAACTCAAAGCGACCATTTTTGACAATGGTGAGGAAGGTCGGACGATTGGCATCACCGTGACGGTCGAATGTCCACTCTGCTTGTAAGCCTGTATAAGGGCCAGTGTGTAACAAGGCATGATCTAGGGTTTGTTGTGGGGATTTTTGCCGTAGGGCTTGGATAATGGCTTGGGTGGCATCGTAGGCCGTGACACTGGCAAAACCGGGGTCTTGTCGGAAACGTTGTTGGTAACGGACGCTAAAATCGCGATAGCGTGCTGCTTGATGCTCACGATTAAAAAATTGGGTCATCCACACCCCTTCAACGCTACGCCCACCCAATTGAATGAGATGCTCTGTGGCTGCCCATGACGAGGCAACGATATGCCAACTTGGGTCGCCCTCTTTCCTCGCTAACTGTACTAAACGCACGGTATCGACTGCGCCACTGACCAACATCAACGAGTCGGCTTCTGCGCGTTTCGCTTGTTCAATCAAATGGCCAAAACTGCCACTTTGGCTGCCATCATAGGCTAACAACGCCACTACCTTGCCACCTGCAGCAGTAAAGTATTGCCGATAATGGTCGGCCCAATCCTGTGAGAAAGCGCGGTTGCTGGTGTCGTAGATAATCGCTACGCGCCGTGCACCTTGCTGATAGAGCTTGTTGGCACTGACTTGGCTATTGCGTTGCGTTGGCGAGGCAATGGTAAAGAAACGGTCTGCTTGGCCATGTAAGGCACTGGCGGTGACAGTTGGGCTGATGGCGAACAGTTCTAACCGCTGTAATGCTGGATAAATGGCCTCGGCTACCGAACTGGTCATTGGGCCGATGACGATTTTAATATCTTGTTTAGCAATGGTTTCTAAGGCTCGTAACGCCGTATTGGGGTCTTGTTGGTCGTCATATACCAATAGTTCTACATCACGGCCAGCAATGCCACCATTGGCGTTGGCATCTTCAATCGCCAACAAAGCACCATTGCGCCCTGATTCACCGAGATCTGCCCCTTTACCACTAAGACTGCCTAAAAAAGCGAGTTGTACCGGTGTTTCTGGCTGGCAGCCGCTGACAGTCACACTCGCTGCCAACAATAGCGGCATGAGGATGACACGGCGTCGTGTCGGGGCGGGATCAAGGCCGTTCTTCGAGCCAAGGCAAAATTTCATCCAGCGGCATAGGTTTGGCATATAAAAATCCTTGTACTTCAGCACATCCAAGATCGCGCAGTTTTTGGGCTTGGCTTTCGGTTTCCACCCCTTCTGCTAATACTTTCATCCCAAGTTGTTTTCCCAACGGAATCACCATCTCGGCAATGCGCGCCCCTCGATTGCCGCTTTCCAGCGCGTTGACGAAAGAACGGTCAATTTTGATGCGGTCGGCAGGGAGACGATCAAGATAAGACAGGGAAGAAAACCCCGTACCAAAATCATCAATTGCCAAACTGATGCCGCGAGTTTTCAACGCATAGAAAATTTGTTCGACCGCTTCAGCCCCTAAAATAGCGACCGATTCGGTGACTTCTAGCTCCAAGGCTTGGGCGGGGATGCCGCTGTCGGCAAGTGCCAAGTCCACCATATTCAGAAAATTAGGGTGGGCAAATTGCACCGCAGAGACGTTTACCGCTACGATTAAATCTGGGTGAGAACGGCGCATCGCCCCGACAGCATTCAATGCCGAACGCAAAACCCATTCACCCAATGAAATAATCAGGCCTGAGCTTTCTGCCACTGGAATAAAACTGGCGGGGGAAATCATCTTGCCATCATCATGCCGCCAACGCAGCAACGCCTCGACACCTAAAACCCGCTCGGTACGGCAACAAAGCTGTGGCTGATACGCGATAAACAGACGGTTATATTCAAACGCTTCACGCAGTGCTTGTAAAAGGCGTGTGTGCTCGCGCATTTCACGATTGATGGCCTGACTGAAATAGGCATCTTGTCCTTGGCCGCGTGCTTTGGCGCGTTTAATCGTAATCCAAGCATCTTTTAGCCGATCCGCACCACTGCCGTGGCTATCCGCAACTGATAGCACAGCTAGGGTCACCGACAGCTGATGTTCAGTGTCATCTAAAGTAAAAGGGCGGGAGAACAATTCGCGGATATTGCTAGGTGTTAAAGCGTGTTTGGCCCCGAGTAGCGCAAAGGTATCGTTGCCAATTCGGCTGACAAAATAACCATCACTAAAATGTTGCTCTAAGCGGTTGGCAACGGCAATTAGTACTTGGTCGCCATAACGATGGCCAAACAAATCATTGATGGCAGAAAACTGATCAATATCAATCAAAACCAAAGCGAAGTGATCGAGGTCTTGTTGTTTGATACAGCGGTCGAGGGTATCAATCAGGCCTGCGCGATTGGGTAAGCCGGTCAGAATATCGGTAAAGGCAGATTCTTGTAGTTTTTCGACCAATCGTACATTGTCACCCCCCAAAGCGATATTGGCACAAAAGACTTCAAATAAATTGCGATCAAGCACAATCGGTTGTGGTAAATGCAAAAAGCCAGTTAACACATCCCCCTCGGCGCCACTGAGATATAAACTGATGCCATCGGCTTCAATCAAACTGCGACGCAGGCTTAAACAGCGGTCTAGACGTTGTAACAGGGTATTCGGTAAAACATCACCCGCAGGACGGCCTGTTTCCATTTCATAGCGCCCACCGCCGGCAAAAACCATGAATTCAGTCGGCTGTTGCAGGTTATTGCCACCACAAATTAAGCCATCTTCTGGGACACCTGCATATTGTGCTAACTGTGCTAACGCAGCCTTAGCAAAACATTGCATCTCGCGCCGGCTCATTAGTTGGCGGCTGGCGACGACAATTTGTTCTAAACCCCGCTTGCTCGCGTCTAAACGGCAGAGCTGGTCATACGTTCGTAAAGCTGACGACAAAGTGGTGAACAGTTTATTGCGCGTCAGTTCGCTTTTGGTTTTATAGTCGTTGATATCATAGCGGCGGATGGTATCGATTTCTGGTGCATAACCAGGTTGTCCGGTGCGCAGAATAATTCGCGTGTTGTGCAAGCCAAGTTCACCGCGAATCACATCAATAATTTCCAAACCCGCCGTGTGGGTTTCCATCACCACATCAAGCAAAATCACAGCGACTTCATGGGGCTGTCGCAGTCGTTCTAATGCCTCAGCTGCCGAATAAGCATGGATAAGGGTTAACGGACGATCAAAAATCAAAATGCCATCTAACGCGAAGCGTGTCGCTTCGTGCACATCAGCATCATCATCAACCACGAGCACTTGCCAAGCTGGTAAGCTTGGTGAGGTGGCTAAAGGATTGGTTGTGGCTGTTTCATCCACAAAGAAAAGCAGATCATCGATATCATTATTCATTGCTACTGACCTATGCTAAGAAGCCGTGACGTCGGCAGTGCCACACTTCTTGTAAAATATCATTGTAGCCAAAAGATGCTTGCAATCTTTTTACGATACGACAGTTTTTTTGTCACCGTTGCTAGCTTATTTTGTCTTTACTGCAGTGTGCCACTATTTTTTATTAAAATCATTACTTTTTTCAAATTTTTCTGGTTGTTGAGGATGCCATGTCTACTGAATTCAGCTTACCCTTTGAACCTGCTAGCTGTGATGCCTGTCGTGATCTGAGCGCATTGGGGTTCGGTTTTACGATGGCATTTCAACCGATTGTCGATGTTCGCACCGGTCGTCCCTATGCTTACGAAGCCCTTGTTCGTGGAGAACAAGGACAAGGTGCTGGGTATATTCTCAGTCAAGTCAATGATGCCAATCGCTATCGTTTCGACCAAGCGTGTCGTGTGAAAGCCATTGAATTAGCAGCACAATTGGGTTTACACCATCTAGATAACTGTAAACTCAGTATCAATTTTTTGCCCAATGCAGTGTATCGTCCGGCCAGCTGTATCCGCGCTACTTTAGAAGCTGCCAAGCGTTTTGCCTTTCCTGCTAATCGCTTGATGTTTGAAGTCACCGAAGGAGAAAAAATTTCTGATGCCAGTCATTTGATCAATATCTTTAATGAATACCGCCGGCAGGGGTTTACCACGGCGATTGATGACTTTGGTTCGGGGTATTCTGGCTTGAATCTGTTAGCGACCTTCCAACCGCAGGTGCTAAAAATTGATATGGAATTAACTCGAGATATTGATCAAAATCAAGTGAAGAAGGCGATTGTGTCGGGGGTGTTGCTGGTGGCACAACAGCTAGAGATTACGATTATTGCTGAAGGGATTGAGACCGAAGCCGAGGCCAATACCTTACACCAGATGGGTGTCAATTATATGCAAGGGTATTGGTTTGCTCGGCCAGAACTTGCCGCTTTGCCGTTGGCAAATTAAGTGCGAGAAGGGGGGCGGCGGATGCCTTGCCGATGGCGGCTAAACACCCACTTCTCCCACACCGCTTGTAACGATTCATCCCAAAAATCTGCCACAATTTGCCCACATAACACCGGGTATGCGGTCTCTGTGTGAATGGTTTTCTCAATGATCACCAAGGGCAAATGCACCGGCAGCGGCCACTGTGGATCCAGTAATAATTTGACCACCACCCGATCACCGACGGCTAAATCGTCTTGTACGGTGGATTGCCAAGCAATTTCCTCCATCCCCACCCGACAAACACAATCTGGCAAATTGGGGTCTAACTGGGCTAACAGCTGTAAGTACACCGATAAATCTAATTTGGCTTCGAGGCGGGTTTGTCCATCATCATCATGCTGATTGACGGCTGGCGCGGTTAAGATACGCAATAGCAGGCGTGCTTCATGTTGCCAACGTAACAGCGGCACCGCCTCATCACTGTGTGCACAGGATAAGGGCAATACTGCATCGAAACTGACGGTTGATAACGTAGGAAACATCAAACACTCCTTTCCACAAGCAAATTAACCCAGCAATTTAGGCAGGGCTTCTAAACCACCAAAGCGGATGGCCATGTCGGCTTGTTCTGCTACCACCGGTTTGGCGTGGAAGGCGATGCCAAGCGCGGCAGCTGCAATCATTTTTAAATCATTAGCGCCATCGCCAATCGCCAAGGTTTGTGCCGAAGAAAGTCCCAATTCATCCGCTGTGCGGTGCAAATGATCGGCTTTCGCTTGTGCATCGATAATAGGGCCTAGAATACGGCCAGTTAAATGCCCATCAACAATTTCTAAGGTATTAGCAACGGCATAATCCAACCCTAAACGCTGTTTCAGGCGTTCGGTGAAAAAAGTAAAACCACCGGAAATCAGTAGGAATTTCACTTGATGCTGTTGGCAAGCAGCGAGCAATGTCTCTGCGCCACGGGTGAGACGAATACGTTGTTCATACACTTCATCTAAAGCACTGGCCGGCAGCCCCTTTAACAACGCCACCCGCTCTGTCAGTGAGGCGGCAAAATCCAGTTCACCACGCATTGAGCGTTCGGTAATCGCGGCGACTTGGGCCTTGATCCCCAACATATCAGCCAATTCGTCGATACATTCGACCTCAATCAAAGTCGAATCCATATCACTGACCAATAAACCAAAGTCGGCAAAACGACAGTTGGCGGGTAACAGTGCATAGTCTAATTCTGCTGCTTCACACACCGCCGCAAACAAAGGCGACGCCTCAACCAAATCGCCTAAGAAATCGGCGGTGTCTGGTGTGCGTTGTTCAACCTGATCGGCCAAACACGATTCCGCTAAAACCGATAATAAACTATGGTCGTGTAAACCCTGACCGTAGACAGAAAGACGTAAACTCATGGGGCCTTTTCCTAAAAGCACAATTAACGAATACCGGTTAACTTATGGGTTTGCAAACTGAGCTGCCACTGTGGATGTGCCATACACCAAGCTATCGCCTCGGCGGTGTGTTGGCGTTGTTGAATATCATCCAGCGGTTGTAAATAAAAATAGTCAAACTGCCAATCTGCAAAGGCTTGAAGTGAGCTGAAACCACGTTGTGGCCAAACGAGCTTTAATTCGTGGCCGCTTGTTTGCACAATCTCACTGCCCGCCTTTGGGCTGACACATAACCAATCGATGCCTGCTGGCGCGGCAATGGTGCCATTGGTTTCTACACCAATCTCAAAACCCTGAGCATGAACGGCGTCAATCAGTGCACGATCTAGCTGCAATAATGGCTCGCCGCCAGTGAACACCACATAAGCCCGCTGCCGTGGGACTCCTTGCCATGTGGCGGCAATGCGTGCGGCGAGCGCCTCGGCATCCGCAAATTTGCCACCATCTGGGCCAACACCGACAAAATCGGTATCACAAAACTGACAAATTGCTGTTGAGCGATCTTGTTCACGCCCACTCCACAGATTACAGCCACTGAATCGACAAAACACTGCAGCACGTCCAGCCTGTCGGCCTTCACCTTGCAAGGTATAAAACATTTCTTTGACGGTATAAGTCATATCAACCCTTGGCAATGGCGCGCACGCCCATCTGATTGGCAGCGTAAATATCGACACGGCTTAACATGGGTAATAAAGGTTTAGCATGCAACCAGACCCATGCGGCAATGCCTGCACAATCTGTGCGTGTTATCGCTGGTAATTGGTCTAAGGGATGATGGTCGAGTTGTTGATAAATTGGCTTAAACTGTGCTTTGACATCACCAAAATCTTCCACCCAGCCCATGACCTCGTCCAATTGGCCAGTGAGATGCAGATTGACCCGATAACTGTCGCCGGTATAACGGCCACTTTGATCGAAAGGGACTGCCGCTTCAAAACGCTGTTCTTTCCAAATCCGAAATTGTTGGCCATCAAAACGGCTACCCGCAGTCACTGTTTCATGAACCGTCACACTGATTAAACCTGCCAATGGTTCTGCCAAGCGTGGCCACAACCAAGCGGCAAGATTCTCACTGGTTGGGTTTTCTAGCCCAGCAATATCATTTAAATAGGCATGATGCAGTTGTAGCGAAAGTGGCAGCCAAGCGCGTTCCAACGCTGCATGGTTATGTTCGCTGGCGCGGGCAGTGATTTTGACGCTAAAGGTATGACCGTGCATACGACCACATTGATGGCCTGCTGGCACATGCGGTAGATAATGTGCTGCTGAAAAATCCACTTTTAGCCAAATCCGTCCTTCACCGCTGTCGGTGATATCGGCTCCCCGACCGGGGGCAGAACGCAGACGAATAGCAGCATGTTCCACGCCGTGTTGTTGCAACTGTTGTTGTAGATAGTGTGCTAACGGTAAATCATCTGGATGAGCAAGGCGTTGATTGAGGTCGGAATAAGTGAGTTCAGCACAGGCCATGTTTAATAACTGGGCCAAACTACCCGCTTCATCACCGGCGCGGCTGGCTTCGACAAAAAAGCTGTGGCCATGTAAACGGGCTCGGGCATCGGCTGCATCGGGTAACTGGCGTGCGGCTTCAAAGCCGGCACTGGCGACATGATGAAAGGTGAGCATTATTTGCCCTCTTGCTGTAGACGGCTGATTAAAGGATCGTCAATACCCGCCTCAGCAAAGCCTTTAGCGCGTAAGACACAGGCTGCACATTGGCCACAAGGTGGTTGCTGTCCTTCATAGCAAGTATGACTATAAGCCAAGGCTGACATCGCACCGACTTGTTGTGCCAACTGAACCGTGTCTGCTTTGCTTAAGAACATCAGTGGCGTGTGCAGCTGTAAGCGTGCCTCCATGCCTAAATTGATTGCCAACTCTAAAGCCTTTAAGGTGTTTTCTCGACAATCGGGATAGCCGGAGTAATCTGTTTGTGCAACGCCGGTAACGATATGGCCTATTTGACGGGTATAGGCTAAAGCAGCAGCAAAAGTCAGAAAAATCAAATTGCGTCCGGGCACAAAGGTATTCGGTAACGCTGTTGCCTCTGTCGTGGTCGTTGGCGATACCGTTGGATCGGTTAAGGCGTTTCCACCAATGGCAGAAAACGTATTAATAGGTAACACATGCTGTATCACCCCGGCCAACTCAGCAATTTTTTTGGCACACGCCAATTCGATGCGATGGCGTTGGCCATAATCAAAAGTAATCGCTTCGACTTCAGCAAAGCGTTGTTTTGCCCAAAATAAGCAGGTAGTGGAATCCTGTCCACCAGACAACACGACCAATGCGCGTTGTGAAGCAAGGTTATGCATCATAGCTCTCGAAAAACAGTCGAAAGAAAAATGCGCCACCGTTCGGTCTCACGGGGCGCGGATTTTTTGCTAAAACCCGATGGCAGTGGGGTTTAGCCAAGTTGGCGCTATTTTAATAC
>Ga0079301_1000367_pt1 | contig 21485 bp, 18 predicted proteins | sample Wag4_2014_7_11_3_FD_74797 | JGI IMG/M metagenome (GOLD analysis project Ga0079301, IMG submission 74797) | Fresh water mixed with fracking chemicals microbial communities from Ohio, USA - Utica-2 Time Series FC 2014_7_11 | ecosystem: Engineered > Industrial production > Chemical products > Input... | reverse complement strand
TCGTGGCATGGCGGCAAAGCCGAATAACGGGGGATTGCACAAACTGCCGTTTGTGCAACCGGCCTTGTAAATGTCCGGAATGTGGCGGGTTTTCCTGACCATAAAGCTTCTGTCTTTAGATGCGCAGTTTCAGCGTTTTGACGGTTTCCATGACAGAATTATACCAAGTTGCAGAAGTGTGCCGATTGATATTTTTTGTCGATACGCAAGACATCGAAGAACAACAAGTACCCCACTAGGCCGTTTTTAGCATCGGCATGAACTCTGCTGTTTAGCGGTTGGGAAGAGGTTAAACACAAAGTGATACACAAACTTCACTTGTTCCAATGTTGCCAATCATTGGCAATAGACGACAAAAAACCCAGCAGGCATAGGGCTTTTGCTGGGTTTGTTTGGCAACGCTAGGCATTGCTTTTTGAATTCGTGGTGCCCAAGGTCGGACTCGAACCGACACGCCTTGCGGCGGGGGATTTTGAATCCCCTGCGTCTACCTATTTCGCCACCTGGGCAGGTGTCTTGCAGTTGTTGCTGCGAGGAAACAAATAATACACAGCCTGCTTTTTTTTGACAAGGGGCTTTTTAAAAAAATTAAAATTTGAACTGCCCCAAGGCCTGAATCAGCTCTTTTGACACCTGTTGCAACGCATGAGCCGATTCACGATTACCTTGTGCGGCATCGGTGTTGGCCTGAGCCATGCTGGCGATTTGTCCAACATGCTCTGCAATTGCTTGGCTAGAGTGGCTTTGCTCTTGCATATCACTGGCAATATTTTTTACTACCGCCACCGCATCGGCTGTTTGTGTATCCACCACGCCCAGCGTTTTATTGGCCTGTTGTGCCGAACTGACCCCTGTGCTGACCTGTTCTCGGACAGTCCCCATTCGCTCCGCCGCTTGCTGGGTTTCAGTGACAATCGCCTGAATGGTGCCGGTGATTTCTTGAGTGGAGATCGCCGTGCGCTCGGCCAGTTTTCGCACCTCATCGGCCACCACCGCAAACCCCCGCCCCATTTCACCCGCACGGGCGGCCTCAATCGCGGCGTTGAGTGCCAACAAATTGGTTTGTTCAGCAATATCACGAATCACATCGACAATACTCGACACTTGGCGAGAGCGTTCACCTAATGACAAAATCATCTCAGCCGAGGCACGAATATCACTGGCGATGGTTTCCATATCCGATACCGTGTTTTGCACCACATTACGGCCTTCTTGTGTTGTTTCACGGGCGGTACTACTGAGCGTTGCGGCACGGCTGGCGTGTTCAGCAACACGGGCAATATTGGCAGACATCTGTTCAATCGCCGCTGCTATTTCCGTGGCAGAGGACGATTGTTGGGACGAGCTATCGAGCACGTATTGCGCTGCAGTTTCCAGCTGTGCCGATGAGCTGGCGATTTGTTGCGCACAGCCATTGGCCTGATTGACCAGCCCCGCCACCTTATTCACTGTTTCATTCAATGCCGCACCCAGTCGTAATACCTCGTTACCGCTGTTGGCTTCGGCATTGCTCACCCGAACATGCAGATCACCCATGCCCATCCGTTCGACGGCAGTGACCATTTCAGATAAAGGTTTTAAGCGTTGTCGAATCACTAACAAAATTAACAAGGCGGATAACACGCCGGCGCACAACGAAATCACCATCATAATGTTGCGCAACACCACGGTATCTTCATTGAATTCGTGTGTCCACGTGCCAAACGCTAACACCCAATTCCATTTCTCCGAGGTTTCAACCGCCACCACTTTTTCTAACAAATCCCCCGACTTAGGATCGGCCAACAAATAGCGAATCATGCCTTGTTTATCGCTAATCATCTTGCGTAAAGCATCTTGTGTGGGTTGATCGCTGACCGCTTCTACAACAGTTTTGTCTTGGAAGCGAGGGTGTAGCACAAAACGGGCAATGCCTTTTTCTTCGCTGCTTGGGTGCATTAAAAAGGGATAACCGGTTTTGCCGATAGAGCGTGAACTGAGTAGTTGACGAATCTGTGCCAATTCGCCATCCAAGGCAATCCGTACCGACAAGCCACCAAAGACCTTACCTTGGCTGTCTTTTAAAGCCCGTACGGTGCTGAAGTAATACTTGCCATTGCGTTCAACCAAACCGCTGTAATCTTTACCTTGGGTTAAGGTGGTTGGTACTGGGTCATCTTTTGGTAAGGACGTACCATTCATGGCAACGCCATCTTTTTTCAACAGTGTGGCCGTACGATAAAACAGGCCATCATGCAGTTGTAACACCGCCGTGTCATCACCGGTTAAATCACGAAACCGTGCCATTAAATCGGTATTACCATTTAACACAACATCGCCTAGCTTGATCTGTGGCAGTTCTTTATTGCCCGTTTTGACGAGGGTATTGGGGTCGGCAGTGATTGTGCCGCCGAGCCAACGTTCAAAAAACTGGAGTTGGCGTGCTCCGCGTTCTTTTACGTTGTCAAAATAGGCATCTAAAATCCCGCGCATCATTTGGGCATCGCTGACCATAGCAGCTTGGGCTTTTTCCTGTGCCATTTTTTGCCCAAAGTATGAAACTGCGCCGGTTAAAATGCTAAACACTAACAACAAGATTAGCGAGACCACTAAGATAAGTTGTTGGCTAAGCGGACGATGTTGTAGTCCAATGGCCATTGTTGTTTCTCCTGTTCCAGTGATGTGGTTTTTTTAATCCATTTTTTATGTCAATAAACATAACATGAAACTCTCTTCTATAGGCACTCTTTTAGCATTTTTGCTAATTCTTAGCGGCTGTGCCGGATTGCCCTTTGGGCAAGGCGCTTTATCGACGACAACGCCTAACACCACGACCGACACTTCACTGCAACGCGAACAAAAACAACAGCAATTGCTTGCTGCGGCAGATCAAATCGCGGACCGTTTGCGAGAAGGTGAATTGACACGGTTGCAGGCAGCAGAGGCTTTAAATCAACAACGACTTAAAATTGTCGGTGCCAATCCGATTGATGATGAGGTATTTGCCCGTTATCGCGAGTTGATTGCAAAAGTCCAAGCCGGACGCTTGAGCCAAACTGATTTGCGCCAGCGACTCAAACAAAAACTGGATAGCGTGAATGCCCAACCGTGGCAGACGCGTCAATCCACTCCCCCGCTTTTTACCCATTTTTTATTGAAAACGATTTATGGCCAAACAGCGCGCTAAATCACCGATGCCATGTCCATGCGGCAGCGGTCTTTCTTTTGAACAATGTTGTCAGCCCTTGCTGTTGGGGCAAAAGTTTGCTGAGACCGCCGAACAGCTGATGCGCTCGCGCTATAGCGCCTTCACACAACAGCATTGGGCCTATTTGCGTCAAACATGGCACGCCAGCACATGCCCGACTGAACTGGAAGATGATCATCCGCCACAGTGGTGTGGTTTACAGGTGCTGTCGCATCTCGCTGTGATCGACAATGACGAGAACCGTAGTGAAGTGGAGTTTGTGGCCCGCTATAAAGTCAACGGCCGCGCTTTTCGTTTGCACGAGCGCAGCCGTTTTGTCCGAGAAGCGGGGCGATGGTGGTATGTTGATGGTGATTTCACAGACAGCTAATGACTAGGCGAACGGGTCGTGCTCGCTGCCTGAATGGTTAGCGCTGATACCGATTAGTGTGATTTCAGCATCGGTTTCCATCGACTCCGTCTCTGGGAGTGGGCGGAAGGAAGGCCATTTGATTTTATCGAGCACCTCATCGACTTTGTCCTTCACCGAATCTATCGGATTTTGCACCCAGTTCGACAACTGATCTTGGGCACGTTGCCATTCAGCTTGCAGCTTATCCCAAATCGACGATTCGGTAATTTGTGTCGCCACCCGCTGTAGTGCATTGGCAATCTCGCTGCGGCTATTGAGCGTTGTTTGTCCCAACTTTGACAGCGTATCCACAAAGAAATCATTGGCGTAATTGACCAAACTTTGTTGGCTGGCGCCATTCTGCGCTTGGTTAAGTAGCGACTGTGCCAAGGTCTTGACTTCACTGCCATACGCAATAAACAGCGGTGCGAGCTGGGCACTGTTCACACTGGCCTCGCTGCTGCCAAGAATTTGGCCAAGCTGGGCAGCGAATGGTTCATAGTTGCCGGTGGTCAGGTAATTCTGAACCGCAGTTAGCTCATTGGCACTGACCAACTGACTTCCATCGGGCACGCTTTGTGTTGCGGCTAATTGGCTAAGCTTAACCTGTCCTGCCAATTCCAAGAGGCCAGCCGGGGTTAAACTGCCGGTGTTGAGCTGTGTGAGATAGGAATTGGCTTCTTGGCTATTGGCGACATGGCCGGTGAGGTTGCTATACAGGGTGTGAAATAAGGTGGTGTGGCTGGTGGCAGCGGGAATGAGGTGGGTCAAGACGGCCGCTGCGGCTTGGCTAGCACTATGAGATTGGGTTTGCACATAGTTGACAATGGTATTGAGTTCGCTGCTGGTTGGGGCTTGGTTAAACCATGCCATCCATAATCCAATGGTTTTGGCGACCTCTGAATCTACAGCAAAGCGCGATACTTGCCCGTTATGATCTAATAACAATGTTCCTTGACTGACTTGTGCAGTAATGGCCATGCCCGATTGCCTTTCTGTTGGCGAGTTAAGCAGATAACAACCGGCCAGGGAGGCGCACGGTTTGCATCCAGTAGTGTTTTAAGTGATGCATGGCATCGACAAACACCGTCATATCACTGGGTTTGGTGACATAGCCCGCCGCGCCAAGACGATACACATCCAAGACATCCCGCTCGGCATCCGAAGTGGTCAACACCACCACGGGAATTTGACTCCACATCGGATGGTGTTTCACGGTTTTCAAAAACTCTTTGCCGTCCATCCTTGGCATATTCAAATCCAATAAGATCAGATCAGGCAACGCGGCAGGATGTTGTTCGAGGTATTGCACCGCATCTAAGCCATCACAAGCGTGATGGAGTGAGACGGGTAATTCCCCATTATTTAAAGCAAAGCGGATTAAGTGCATATCCGCTAGCTCATCCTCAACCAACATAATATTTAGGGCAGAAACAGGCATAGTGATTCCAACTTTTTGTGTGCGCTATGATTTGCATAGCATACGCAGCATATTTTGCAATAAACCCCACGGTTCCCCTGCTTCCGCCCCTTTGATACAACGATCAATCCGTGCACATTCACTCAAAGCATTGAGCAACTGTGGACGTGATAGCCGGCGCAAAGCAGGTTCAATCCAACGTTGACGTGCCCCCCACACTCGGAATTCACGCAACAACTCATTCATGGATCGGCCTTGTTGCCGACCATCGCTCACCCGAATTAGGGTGCGCAGCTCTTCTGCCAACGACCACAACACCAACACTGGGCTTTCGCCCTCTGCCGCTAAACCATGCAACATACGCAAGGTTCGGGCGGTATCGCCTGCCAGCCAAGCTTCTGACAAGGCAAACACATCAAACCGCGCTACATTGGCTACCGCCGCTTGCACCTCGGGCAAATCCAGTTCGCCGGCAGGATAGAGCAACGCTAATTTGTCGATTTCTTGTCGTGCTGCGAGTAAATTTCCCTCGACACGATCGACAAAAAACGCCAACGCTTCAGGGGTCATGCTGTGTTGTTGTGCTGCCAGCCGACGACGAATCCATTGTGGCAATTCGCGGCGGTCGATGGGCTGTGCTGCCAACACCACACCCTGTTTTTCTAGTGCGCTAAACCACTTGCTTTGTTGTTGAGCACGCTCTAGGCGAGGCAACAAAATCAGGACCAACGTATCAACAGGAAGCTGTTGGGCCAAGCGTTGTAGGGCTTCAGCGCCTTCGGTGCCGGGCTTGCCAGAGGGAATACGCAATTCAAGCAATTTACGGCTGGCAAACAACGACACACTCATCGCGGCTTCAAACAGATACGACCAATCAAAATGGCCCTCAACTGTCAAAACTTCGCGTTCTTCAAAACCCTGTTGCCGCGCGACAGTGCGTAGCACATCGGCAGCTTCGAGCGCGAGCAAGGTTTCCTCACCGTGGATTACGTACAACGGGGCAAGGCCTTGCTTGGATAAGGCAGTATTGAGCTCGTCAATCTTCAACTGTGGCATTAAGGACGACTCACCGCTTTCACCGCCGGCAACCGATACATTAACAGCGTGGTCGCTTCTTCTCGCATCATGCGCCAGACCAATTGTTCTTCTTGTTCCTTACCCAACACTGAACTATCGCTATACGGAAAATCGCGCCGCACCCATACCGTGACGGGCTCGCCAAACGCTTGGTTATTTTTCTTGAGCTGCACGCTGACACGATATGTCAGCTGATATTCGTTGACACGACCGGCGCGGTTTAAGGTCAGTAAGTCTTTTGCTTGTTGTTCTGACAACACGCTTAAGATGGTATCTGCTGCTCGTACATCACTCATCACGCTCACGCCTTTTTGCAAAGACAGTGAGCGGCTGAGTAGGGGAGCGATGGCGCTACCACTTGGGTTTTCAACATACACCGTCGAAAACGGCAAGGCAGGGCCAACTTGGCCTTGGCCACGCAAGTGGAAGCCACAGGCCGACAGCCCTAGCGCCAGCACCGCAGCACAAAAGGTGCGAAAAGGGAAAGCCATCGGCACATCACTCCTATGTGTTATTACGCTACTTAAAAAAGTTACACCACGATATTGACCAAACGCCCCGGCACAACAATGATTTTCTTCGCCGGTTTACCTTCCATAAAACGTTGTACGTTTTCGTTGGCAAGGGCGGCTTGTTGAATCAATTCATTGTTCGCGTCGGCGGCGACAGTGACGGCGCCACGTAACTTACCGTTGACCTGCACCATCAGTTCAATTTCTGATTTCACCAACGCCGAGGCATCGACCGCCGGCCATGCTTGCTGCAACAGGCTGTTGTCGCCACGCAAGGCTTGCCACAAGCCCTCGCAGATATGCGGCACAATCGGTGACAACAATAATGCCACAGCCTCTAACACTTCTTGTGCCAAGGCGCGACCCACTGCATCACTTAAATCGGTCTTTTGATAGCTGTTGAGCAATTCCATCACTGCGGCAATGGCAGTGTTGAACTGTTGCCGTACACCATAGTCATCGGTCACTTTTTGAATGGTGCTGTGCAACTGATAACGCAGCGCTTTTTGATCCGCAGACAACCCTTGTTGCTCACGGCAAGCGGCGACCACACCTTGTTGCACATGCTCGTGGACGATTTTCCACACGCGGCGTAAGAAACGATGTGCCCCTTCCACCCCAGCATCCGACCATTCCAACGATTGCGATGGTGGCGCGGCGAACATCATAAACAAGCGCGCCGTATCTGCCCCATATTGTTCAATCAATGCTTGGGGATCAACACCGTTATTTTTCGACTTCGACATTTTTTCAATGCCGCCAATCACCACCGGCTGACCATCTTGTTTCAAAATGGCACCCGTAATTTTGCCTTTGGCATCACGGGTGATTTCAACGTCAGCAGGGTTAAACCAATCTTTTTTGCCGTTGGCTTGCTCACGATAGAATGTCTCACATACCACCATGCCTTGAGTCAGCAATTTTTGGAATGGTTCATCGGTATGCAACAGGCCTTGATCACGCATCAATTTGTTGAAGAAACGGGCGTATAACAAATGCAAAATAGCGTGTTCAATGCCGCCAATATATTGATCGACGTTTAACCAATATTTAGCACGTTCATCGACCATCCCAGTTTGACAATCGGGGCTGGCGTAGCGGGCAAAATACCAGCTCGATTCGACAAAAGTATCCATGGTGTCAGTTTCACGTTTTGCTGCACCACCACACTTCGGACATGTCGTTTCGTAAAACTCAGGCATTTTTACCAATGGATTGCCGGAGCCATCCGGCACCACATTTTCTGGCAAGACCACTGGCAACTGATCTTCTGGCACCGAAACATCGCCACAGCTTGGGCAATGAATAATCGGAATTGGACATCCCCAATAGCGTTGGCGAGAAATACCCCAATCACGCAGGCGATATTGGGTGGTTTTCTCGCCAGCACCTTTGGTGGCCAAGTCTTGCACGATGGCAGTAAACGCCCCTTCAAAGTCCAGTCCATCGTACTTACCCGAATGCAGTGTTTGTGTCGCGCCAGGGTCTTTGCAGGCATACCAATCTTGCCATGTCGTGGGGTCAAAATCGGCATCGCCGCTGGTCAAGGTAATGACTTGTTTAATCGGCAGTTGATACTTATTGGCAAAAGCAAAATCGCGCTCATCATGCGCAGGAACGGCCATCACCGCCCCAGAGCCGTAGCTCATCAAAACATAATTTGCCACCCAAATTGGCAGTTTTTCGCCGGTCAGTGGATGTACCACATAAAGCCCTGTGGCCATGCCTTTCTTTTCCATGGTGGCTAAATCTGCTTCGGCGACCGAACCGGCTTTACATTCGGCAATAAAGGCGGCCAACTCAGGTTGGGTGGCGGCGGCTTGTTGCGCCAGTGGGTGTTCTGCTGCTACCGCCACATAAGTGGCACCCATCAAGGTATCGGGACGGGTGGTGTAAACAGACAACTCGCCTGCATGACCAATTGATACTTCATCATAGGCAAAGCGGATGTTGGCACCATAGCTTTTGCCAATCCAATTGCGCTGCATCGTGGCCACTTGTGGCGGCCAATCGAGTTTTTCTAAATCGTCTAACAATTCATCGGCGTACTTAGTGATGGCAAAGTAGTACATTGGGATTTCGCGTTTTTCAATCAACGCACCCGAGCGCCAGCCACGCCCATCAATTACCTGCTCATTCGCTAACACGGTTTGATCGATTGGGTCCCAATTCACCACCCCGAGCTTTTTATAAATCACCCCTTTTTCATACAACTTGGTGAACAGCCACTGTTCCCAACGGTAGTAATCGGGTTTGCAAGTGGTCACTTCCCGTTCCCAATCGATGGCAAAACCGAGGCTTTTCAGCTGGGTTTTCATGTAGTCGATATTGGCATAGGTCCATGCAGCGGGTGCAACTTGGTTGTTGATGGCCGCATTTTCAGCCGGCATCCCAAACGCATCCCAGCCCATGGGTTGCAAAACATTAAACCCCTGCATTTTTTTGAAGCGGGATAGCACGTCACCGATGGTGTAGTTACGGACGTGGCCCATGTGCAGTTTGCCGGAGGGGTAGGGGAACATCGACAAACAATAGAATTTTGGCTTGCTCAGGTCTTCCACTGCTTTAAACGCGGCAGTTTTTTCCCAATGCGCTTGTGCAGCCGCTTCAATATCGCGCGGGGCGTACTGTTCTTGCATGATGTAGTGAACCTAATGGAAAGAAAGAAAATCCAGCGATTATAGCGATTTGCATCCGCTTTTGCGGAATTGCGCAGCATGCTTTGTTGCGGCGCAAATTGACCTTTCGTGGTTTGCTCTCTAGATTGGCCACAGGGGGATAAAAATATCGCTACCCCACAGGTAAAACCCGCTCCACAAGAGCGAGGTGAATCAATCGCAATAAAGCCACCCATCTCGTTATCCACTTGATGAGGTTGGTTCACGAGGAGAAACACCATGATCCGAGAAACACTCTCTCTGGATGATAAGTACACCGCGCAAACTGGTCAGGTGTATATGACGGGCATTCAAGCCCTTGTGCGTTTGCCGATGATGCAACGGCAACGCGATCAAGCCGCTGGCTTAAATACCGCTGGTTTTATCAGCGGTTATCGTGGCTCTCCACTTGGCAATGTTGACCAAGCGATGGAAAAAGCCGAACCCCACCTCAAACCCCATCATATTCATTTCAAAGCTGGGCTGAATGAAGACTTAGCCGCCACTGCCGTATGGGGCACACAACAGGTTAATCTTTTTCAAGGGGCACAATACGATGGTGTGTTTGCCTTGTGGTATGGCAAAGGCCCCGGTGTCGATCGTTCCGGCGACGTGCTGAAACATGGCAATGCCGCTGGTAGTAGCCGTTATGGTGGTGTGTTAGTCATTGCAGGTGATGACCATGCGGCAAAATCCTCCACTTTTCCTCATCAATCCGATCATATTCTCGCTGCCTCGATGATTCCGGTGTTGAATCCAGCAGGGGTGCAAGAGTTTTTAGATTTTGGTCTGCATGGTTGGGCGATGAGTCGCTATTGTGGCTGTTGGGTTGCCATGAAAGCGATTTCGGATACGGTAGAAAGCTCGGCAGTGGTTGATGTGTCGCCAGAACGCATCACTACGCGAATTCCCGAGGATTTTCCGGTTCCAGAAGGGGGGCTCAATATCCGCTGGCCGGATCCACCGTTAGCACAAGAAGAACGACTGTTACATCACCGCCTGTATGCGGCGATGGCCTATGCGCGAACGAATCAACTGAATCGGGTTGTGCTCGACTCGCCCAACCCTCGGCTTGGCATTATCACCAGTGGCAAAAGCTATCTTGATGTCATGCAGGCCCTCGATGATTTGGGAATTGATGAGCGCCTAGCGGCTGATATTGGCCTACGGATTTTCAAGGTCGGGATGGTGTGGCCATTAGAGTCGGAAGGGGTGCGTCATTTTGCTGAAGGGTTGGAAGAAATTTTGGTGGTCGAAGAAAAACGCCAAATCATCGAATACCAGATAAAAGAGCAGCTCTACAACTGGCGTGAAGACGTGCGGCCACGGGTGGTCGGAAAGTTTGCCGAAAAGGGTGAATGGGCGTTGCCGCATGGTGATTGGTTGTTGCCAGCAGCGGGCGAGCTGACTCCTGCGATGATTGCTCGTGCTATCGCCAAGCGTTTAGAAACCATTTTTGATAGCCCGATCATTCATGAACGGCTGAAGTTTTATCAAGAAAAAGAAGCCCAACTGCAACAAAAACGCGAGGCGATTGCCCGTGTACCGCATTATTGTTCGGGGTGTCCACACAACACCTCGACCAAAGTCCCCGATGGCAGCCGTGCCGTGGCAGGGATTGGCTGTCATTACATGGCGACTTGGATTGAGCCGCATACTCAAACCTTTACCCAAATGGGTGGAGAAGGATGCACTTGGATTGGCCAAGCGCCGTTCACCTCAGAGCAGCATGTGTTTGCCAACTTAGGGGATGGCACCTATTTCCATTCTGGCCTGATGGCGATTCGGGCTGCGATTGCGGCCAAGGTTAATATCACTTACAAAATTTTGTATAACGATGCCGTAGCCATGACGGGTGGTCAGCATGTGGATGGGTATCTTGATGTGCCGATGCTTACCCGTCAGCTGGCAGCCGAAGGGGTTAAACGGATTGTGATTACCACCGACGAGCCAGAAAAATACCAAGGGGTGCAAGGCTTGGCGGCTGGGGTGGAAGTCTTTCATCGGCGTGAGCTTGAGCAGCTACAACAACAGCTGCGTGTGATTGCCGGCACCACCATTTTGATCCATGACCAAACGTGTGCGGCAGAAAAACGGCGGCGGCGGAAACGCGGCAACTATCCCGATCCCGCTAAACGCGCTTTTATCAATCATCGTGTCTGTGAAGGCTGTGGTGATTGTGGCAAAACTTCGCAGTGCTTATCTGTGTTGCCGCTGGAAACACCACTAGGACGGAAGCGCACCATTGACCAGTCTTCTTGTAATAAAGATTTCTCTTGTGTGGATGGCTACTGCCCAAGCTTTGTCACTGTCGAAGGTGGACAACTGAAAAAGAATGGCCAAAAGAGTTGGCCTAGCTTAAATGATATGCCGCCTCTGCCGTTACCACTTCTTCCCAGCACTCAGCAGCCCTACGGCATTATGGTTACTGGGGTGGGGGGCACCGGTGTTGTGACCATCGGCCAAATTCTCGGGGTTGCCGCACACTTAGATGGGCTGGGCATTTCAGTGTTGGATATGGCAGGCTTGGCACAAAAAGGGGGGGCGGTATGGTCACACATCCGCCTTGCTGATCAACAAGACAAGCTGCACGCGGTACGGATTGCAGCAGGTGATGCCAATGTGGTGTTAGGTTGCGACTTAGTGGTGACCGCGAGTGCGGAATCATTGGCTAAAATGCGGCGTGGGTTTACCCGTGGTTTGGTCAATCGCTTTGAAGCCCCAACCAGTGAGTTCACCAAAAACCCCGATGCCCATTTCCCCAGTCAAGCCATGCGGCAAACGTTGGTGGACACCCTTGGACAAGAATACTATGCCGACCTTGATGCCACCCGTTTGGCCATTGCATTGATGGGCGATTCGCTGGCCACCAATATGTTTATGTTGGGTGTGGCATGGCAAAAAGGATTGATTCCAATCAGTGAACAAGCCATGTTACGCGCCATTGAATTGAATGGTGCGGCGGTGGAGTTCAACCGACAGAGCTTCACTTGGGGCCGCTATGCCGCGCACGATTTGGCTAAAGTGGAAAGTCTCGCCTTTCCTCCTACTGTGGTAAAAACCTTGCCCTTCCCTCAATCGCTGGCAAAAATGCGTGAAGCACATGAGGCTTTTTTAACGGCCTATCAAAATCAGGCGCTTGCCAATCGTTACCACCATTGGGTTGAACACGTTCAAGCAGCAGAAGAACGAGTCAAACCCGGGTCGCGTCACCTTACCCGCGCTGCGGCTCGCAGTTATTTCAAATTGCTGTCGTATAAAGACGAATATGAAGTGGCGCGCTTGTACACCGATGGTGAGTTTGTCGCCGAATTGCAGCAACAGTTTGAAGGCGATTTCCACCTCTCCTTCTACTTTGGCACTGGCTATTTACAAAAATGGCTAGGCGGTGGCAGCGATAAACCTCGCAAATTCCGCTTTGGTTCGTGGGCTTTTTCTGCGTTGAAACTGTTGGCTAAATTACGCGGGCTGCGTGGCACTGCGTTAGATGTGTTTGGCTGGCAAGCAGAACGACGGGTTGAACGGGGATTGATTCGCGATTTTGAAGCAACGATGGCAAAAGTATTGTCTGAGCTGAACAGCGATAACCTTGCGCTTGCTATCGAGATCGCTGGCTTACCAGAGCAAATTCGCGGTTTTGGGCATGTCAAAGAAGCCGCTTTACACAAGGTCAGACAACAAGAACAAACGCTATTTGCTCAGTGGCACCAACAGACAACAGAACATCGTGCTGCGTAGTTAAAATTTAAACAAAAAGTCATTTGTGCCGGTTTTTGTGGATCATTCTGTAGTTTCTGCAGGAGATTCACAATGACCGGCTTTCTTTTCGGAAATTGGTATTGCGTTTCTCGTGTAATTTGCCCACCATGCCACAACACAGTTTGCTAAACTGTGCTATCGCGTCTTTCCAACAAAATCATGTTATTGGCGTAATGTGATCGCGTTCCGAAAAGACGACAGATTTAGTCGATCCTCAGTGCACATACGGAAACCGATACTCATGGGCAGCATCAATACAGAATACGCACAACTCATGCAGCAAACTGCCATTGCTGAAGGTCGGATTGAAATTAGCGCTTCTCTGTTGGCTAAAATCGATGCTGGAGAAGAAGGCTTTGGCGAATGGCTTAGTCATGCCAGACAAGCCGCGCTCGAAGGCGCACGACAAACCGCCCATCTTTTTTCCGAGCCGGCTTATCGCAGTTTTATGCGGGTAACCGTGGGTTTTCGCTTTGATCGTGAAAATGCCGCCATTATCTGTACGGCTAAAGCGGAAACACGCGGCGGCAATGGGGCAGATACCGAGGCACTTAGCGCGGTCAGCGCGGCGCTCTTAGCACTCTACACCCACTGCAAAGAAACTAACGAAGCGTTGCGGATTGCGCATATTCGGCTGTTGGATGAGACACAACACGACATCCTAACGCAGCAAACCCCATAACATTTCGCTTGCCATCACAATCAAAATACCAGCAAAGGCTTTCTTGAGCTGGGAGACAGGCAGGGCGTGAGCGATTTTGGCACCAATTGGCGCAACCACGGTGGTCACAATACACAGTGTTAATAACGCTGGCAGATAGACAAAACCCACCGAATACTCAGGCAGCTTAGCCTGTGACCATCCTGCAATCACATACCCAATGGCGCCTGACAACGCAATCGGCCACCCTAAGGCAGCGCTGGTTGCAATCGCTCTTTGCATGGCCACATTACACCAGCTCATAAACGGTACGCTCATCGAGCCGCCGCCAATCCCAACAAAGCTGGAAATCACCCCAATGATCCCACCAATCGACCATAGCCCTACGGCACCGGGCAAATCGCGTTCTGGCTTTGGTTTGAGGTTTAATAACATCTGGACGGCAATAAGATAGGCATAAAAAACGAAAAACCATTTCAAATCACGGCTTGGAATAAAGCCTGCAATTTGTGAGCCCAATAACGTTCCCAAGACCATCGCCGGCGCCATCCGCCGCACAATCGACCAATCGACCGCGCCATGACGATGATGTGCCCGCACGCTGGCAAAGCTGGTAAACACCATGACAGCTAACGATGTGCCAAGGGCAATATGTTGCACATGATCATGCATGCCGCTGGCTTCTAACATCCACACCAACGCCGGCACAATAATTAAACCACCGCCTACCCCAAGTAACCCCGCAAGAAAGCCAGCAACGGCACCGATTGCCATCAGTCCCAATAAAATTGATAGTTCAGGCATTGTCTCTTAGTCTTTCCGCCGTAATCGTAAACTAGAAAATACACGCCGCTCCCGTTCGGTAAGCACCGCATCTAAAGGTAAATCCCATGCTTCGGTTGGCACTGCCGCCACCTGTTGGCAGGCGAAGGCTACACCCACTAAACGGGGTTGTTGTAAGTGCTGATAATGGCGACGAAAAGCCAGCGTGGCATCATAAAACCCCCCGCCTTGCCCCAAGCGATAACCTTGCTGATCAAAACCAAGTAAAGGCATAAAAATGGTGTGCATCTTTTTAGCAGTGAGTGCCACACCTCGCAGTTCAACAATACCAAATCGGTTGCGATAGCCTGCTTGTTGTGGCCGCCATTCAGTAAATGATAAGCAACGGCCACGTTTTGGTACCACAGGAAGAAACACTCGACAGCGTTGTTGTCGGGCGAGGCTTAGTAACGGTTGTAACGAGATTTCACTGCCATACGCTTGATAAAGCGCAATCCGCCGCCCCGATTTGAGATAGGGACGTGCCAACTTTGCAACGCGTTGTGCCGCGTCATGACGGTGTTTTGGAGAGAGCGCCTGTCTGGCCTGTCGCAATTGCCGACGCAATTCACTTTTGTGGCGAGCAAGATCACTGGCTGCAGACACAGGGGGCTTATTTGACATGTAGGAAGGAGAAGTCCCCCGCGATTGCCGCGCCGGCTGATTCGCTTGAACCTAAGGTTCAATGTGGTTCCCGACGTTGTACTTTGGGCGCACTGAACTAGGCAGCGCGACACGCAGGTACAAATCAAGCCAGAAACCAGTCTGCGATTATTGGTTCAAAGGAATTTGTGCCTTTGCAAACAGCGCAGGGGACTAAAAAAGGTGTTCGATACTTGCTTAAAGACTCAATCGTGTGCCTCGTCGGCATCGGGATCAAGCACTTCGTCAATCAATCGACTCATGGCCTCTATTTTACCCTGAAATTGCAGTAAGTCTACATCGCTACCTGCAACCTTGGTGTGTAAATAGTCGTGAGTGATGTTTAATGCCGCTAATAGCGCAATTTTTCCCACATCCACGACACGCCCAGCCTCACGAATCGAGCGCATTCGCGCTTCTAAGAAGCGAACAGCTTCCATCAGCGCAGGTTTTTCGCCATCAGGACAACTGACATACAAACGTTGACCCAATAAATTGATCTCGACCTGTTGTATGCCCATTACACATCATCCTCTTCGGGTAATTGGCTGATTAAGTCAGCGATTTTGGCGCATGTCTCATTCAACCGCGCTTGTAAGTGGCGGTTGTCTTGGGTGGAGCGTGCGAGTTGCTGACGCAATTCGGCATTTTCCGAGCGCAATTGCCGACAGAGAGCGGCAAGCTGCAGCACTTTTTGGTGTAGGGTTTCGAGTTCAGCGTTCATGGGAGCGCACTATAAAGGGCGGCTAATTTAGCGTCAAACCTTGTCAATCACCCCTGACTGAAGTCAGGGGCTTGTCCCTGTACTAAGCAACCAGGAGACCCTGATGCTGTTCCGAGACTTTAGGCCGATTGACACCGGCCCTGGCGATGGAACGAATGTTCTTCGCCGCGTTCACATCCGCATGGTCGGTGTGTCCACAGGCCACACAGCGGAACTCTGCTTGCGATCGGCGGTTGGCTTTGGCCGTATGGCCACATGCTGCGCACGTCTGGCTGGTGTAGGCGGGAGAAACCAGCACGACATCCACGCCGGAAAGCTTGGCTTTGTACTCGATGAACGTGCGCAGCTGATGGAAAGCCCAGCCGCCCATCTTCGCCCGTTGTGCCTTGCGAAACCGTGTCCGAGCGCGGATGCCTTTGAGGTCTTCCAGGGCTATCCCGCGCTCGGTGCCTTTGGCCTTGGCAACGAGCGATTTGGCAATACGATGATTTTCGTTAGATCGAAATCTCCTCTCTTTACCACTCAAGCGCTTGAGTTGGCGTCGAATGTTCTTGGGGCGAAGCCCGCGACGCTTTTTCCCCGCAGCGGCTTTTTGCAAGCCTCGGCGAAGTGCGTGCTGCCGAGTGCGCACGGCTTCCACCGTATCGCCGCTGTAGCGTTGCCCGTCGCTGTCCGTGGCAAGGTTTGCAACACCCAGGTCCACGCCAAGGAAATCCGTAGTTGGTGTCTTGGTGCCGTTTGGCAGATCGACGGTCACCAACAAAAACCACTTCCCATCTTTGCGCCGTACCAGATCGGATTGTCCTTTGGCGTTGGTAAAACGCTCCTGTTGGTATTTGCCCATGATCACGGGCATGATGATGCGCCCAGAAAGCGTCAGCAGTGAGACGCGATCTGGCCCCTTGAAGCTCATAAGACGCTGGTCGTAGGGGATGGAGGCGAACGGCCTAAAGTGCGGACGTTTTCCTTTGTCGCGCTTGTAGGCTTCACAGACCTGGGCGATGCAACGCACCGCCATTTGGGCAGACAGCCCAAAGCGCTCGCGCAAGGTGGCGTAGTAGTGCTTTTGCAGTGCGATTTTGTTGGCAGTCTTTCGGCCAAACGCCTCTCCCGCCAACCAATCGGCAGCGGCGTTGAACGCACGCATGGTCGCTTCAAGCGCTAAGGCTTGCTGCGGCGTAGGCAGAAGTTGCGTTTGCAGGGTCAGCTTCATGCACTAGACTATGGCCGATTATTGTCCATGTATCAAGATTGGAGGCGGCGCTTCCTCCCCCGACTAAAGTCGGGGGCTTCCGCGCCGTGTGTTCTGTGAAAATACAATGAAAAACCACTGCAATGTGGGGCATAATCAAGCTGTTATCTATTCTACGTTTTTATAAAACATGCTCGAACTTTTTTCGCCATTGGAATGGTTTTTTGTGATTTTGTTGGCCGTGATTCCCCTTGCTGGTGCGGTGTTTCATGTTTGGGTGATGTTCATCGGTCATGGAAAAAAGACCGACCCAGAGGACACCCCGCCCTCAACTTAATTCGACTGTCGGCGTAAGGTGGCGCGAAAGCCGCCTTGGGGATGATTGGCTAAGTGCAGTGCTAAACCATGCAGCAATGCCACGCGCTCAACAATCGACAAACCCAAACCACTCCCTTCTGCTTGCTGGCCTTCGGGCCGTGAGAAACGCTCACGGACACGCTCCAGCCATGCCGCCTCCACCCCAGGGCCATTATCACACACGGTTAAGGTCGATTCATTCGACTCAATCCACACCCGCCCACCGTTTGGTGTATAGCGAATGGCGTTGTCGATGAGATTACGCAGTAAAATCGATAAAAAGGCGGGTGAACCTTCGATCCACAGCGCAGGGACTTCGCCAATCGGCTCAACCACGACGCCGCGCCGTGCTGCACCTTCACCGAGTTCTAACATCACGCTGGCCGCCAGTGTCATCACATCTACTCGCTGCCGATCAGGCACTTGGTCCAAATGATCTAAACGCGCCAAGGTCAGTAACTGTTCAACCAACCGCGTGGCACGATCAATACCACTCAAAATTTTATTTAATGCGCGCTGGCGACTGACTTCATCTTCGCTCAGTTTGGCCACTTCGGTCTGGACCCGTAAAGCCGCCAGAGGGGTACGCAATTCATGCGCTGCATCAGCCGTAAAACGGCGTTCTTTGCTTAATACCTGATGTAATCGAGCAAAAAGATGGTTGAGTTCATCCACCAAGGGTTGTACTTCCTCAGGGACTTTTTGGGTGATGGGTGTCAGATTGTCGGGGCTGCGGTGGGCTAAATCTTGTTTGAGTTGATTCAGCGGTTTCAACCCTTGTCGCACCCCCCACCACAGCGCCAAGAACAACACTGGCAAGGCCACAATCCACGGCAACATCTGTCCCAACGCCAACCGCCAAACCAGTTTTGTGCGCGAACTCATGCGTTGGCCGACCATCACATACGCGCCATTGTCTTCGTCATGAAAGTAAAACAACCGCCACATTTTGCCGTCAACACGCTCATCCATAAAACCGATGGCATCAAAACGAAATGGCAAGTCGGTATAGTTCACATCTGATAACACCAGACGGCCCGAGGCATCACGCAGCTGAAAAATAATATCGTCATCAATATCGTTTTCACTGTCTTCAAACAGCTCACGCAAACGACGGGGCGAGGTGGGGCGAATCCCTAAACCACTGTTTTGCGCTTCCAAATTAACCGAGGCCAGCATCTGCGCAAAAAAAGCCTGTTCGGTGTCAAACAGCTCATTGACGCGATCATGGGCGGCGTAAAGATTAAAAGCAGCCGAAGCAATCCAAACCAAGGGAAGCGCAATCAACAAGGCCGCCAACAGGCGGCGTTGTAACGAAGCGCTGACAACATCAGTGGGATGTCGCATCAACCTCACCTAATTGATAACCCACGCCACGCAAGGTACGAATAAAACCGCTACCGAGTTTTTTTCGTAGATGATGGATGTGAACTTCGAGTGCGTTGCTATCGAGTTCTTGTGTCCAGCCGTATAGCTTTTCTTCTAACAAGGCACGCGGCAACACTCGTCCCCGATTTTCCATAAAAAGTTCTAGTAATTGAAACTCACGGGCAGTCAGGTCAATATCAGTGCCATTCCGTGTGACGGTATGGGCTTGTGGATCTAAGATCACATCGCCATGCTCCAAGACCGGATTAGCGCGACCATGCGAGCGGCGGATCAGGGCGCGTAAGCGTGCCACCAATTCACCTAAAGCGAAGGGCTTGACCAAGTAGTCATCCGCACCGGCATTCAAACCTTGGATGCGGTCTTCGATACCATCTCGTGCGGTCAGGATTAACACTGGCACGCTATAGCCCATTTGACGCCAACCGCTTAAAACCTCGAGGCCAGATAAACGAGGTAACCCAAGATCGAGCACCACTGCATCATAAGGTGCAGCAGAGAGCGCGGCGCGGGCACTAACGCCATCTTTCATCCAATCTACATTAAAACCAATTTGCCGCAGGCCCATTTCTACGCCATCGCCGAGTAAGGCATCGTCTTCAACTAATAGCACTCGCATTTTCCTTGCCCTTTCACTCGTGGGGATGTTCTATTTTCTGTGTCACAACTCGGCCATCTGTTGGATCGACCGCCAACCACACTCGCTGTCCGTTCTTATCCCACCCCTTGATTTCAATGCAGTGGCGTTCGTACTCAAATTCGCGCAATTTATAACCTTGCTTTTTTAAGCGAGACACCAGCTGTTCCTCTGGCAGCCACAGCGATGGCGGTTTATCGGTACAGACCCGTGGTGCTGCGATCGCTGTAGCAGCGATCATGCTGCATACAGGGAGATACCACCATAACTTAACCATCTCTTCTGCTTTCAAAAAAGTGCGCTAAGCGGCACACCATTCTTTTCCTGTTCCTATATCGCTGCTTCACTCACAGACATGACTTTCCCGACACATTCTGGCGCCTTTCCAGAGACAGTGTTGCCGTTGCCGGACAGACTCGCGACGGATAGGGCCGTTACGGTTGCCAGCCGTGTACCATGCCGCAATCTGTCTGCTTAGTGTAAAGGATTGACTTAAGGCAAGAAAAGCAGGGCACAAACCTCCTTAATTGACTGAGGTTTGTATTTGAGTGAAAAACAGAATAGACATTCAAACTTAAAGCGGACTTACTTGCCTCAAGCGAGAGTCAGGTAGAGTAGGCACGGGACTTGTACCTACCAAACGACTGCAACGAAAGACCGACAACACACCACAAAAAGACCACCACACTCAATTCAGGGCGAAGCGGTTAGGTGTTGCGGACAGGCCTCCCTGCCCTAAAGACCATAGGTGTGTACTGGTCTGGCGCCTGGCACGAAAGAGCGGACCGCGTGCCGAAGAGATCCGACAATTCCTGGTTCGTTTGTTGGGAAGACAAATGAAAAAATCAGGTTAGTTGGGGGTATGTCAAGCATCGCTTAATTCCGAACACGTTCATGCTCTTTTTAATTCTCTGTCCATGGGAGCTAGATCATTACCGTTTTCAGGGTAGAGGCGAAAAATAAGAATAAAACCCAGAAAGCGAGATTATTTAATCTCGCTTTCTTTTTTTTATGAAAAAAATCAGCAAGCTACCACTTTCTTAGTAAATGAAAAAATCCCACAAAAATGCTTATGTTGTGATGAAAATCAAAGCTATACTGTGCAAGTAAATAATAAATTTAATTGAATTGGCCGATTTAAAAAAACCAATTCCGCCTAGCACACATCACAGTACATGCAGCAGTTTTAGAGGGAGCGCACCACATGGCAGAGCAAAACGACAATGCGTCACATGACCACCAACTCAACGAAGAGCTAACTACGCTTGCTCGTGATGTGGGCGTTACCAATTTGGCCGAAGACGATTCAACACAAAACTTGGATACCTCGGCCCGTGACGAAGGGTTAGACCAGATTTTGATGAGTAAGCGCCAGTTAGAATCCAGCATTGAAATGGCGCAACTGGCGACAGGCTACACACCATCAGATAACAAGGTCCTGTCAGAAACTGCTTCCGCTGAAGCTGGTGTAACCACAGGTATTCGTGCTCAGCCTTCAACCCGTGGCACGACTTCGGCTTCGACCACAAATACTCAAACAGCCACAGCAGAACACACTGAGAGTGCGCAAGCTGTCGAGGCCAACAATCCAATACAGAATGAAGGGTTAGCAGGTGAAGTTGGTGAGGGGAGTTTAGCAGCGCCTGCAGCTGCGGCTGCGTTTTCTGCGGCGACGACCACGACACCAGAGGCACCAGCACCTGTCGAGAATGTTGAGGTAACGACAGATACGCCAGCAACAACGGAAGAAGCGGTAACAGAAGAAACAACGGAGAATAGTGAAACTCCAACGCCTTCCACGCCTGTAACAGAACCTACCCCTGCCCCGACACCTCAGCCAGTGCCAACACCTGAGCCAGCACCAACACCTGAGCCAGCACCAACACCTGAGCCAGCACCAACACCTGAGCCAGCACCAACGCCTGAGCCAGCACCAACGCCTGAGCCAGCACCAACGCCTGAGCCAGCACCAACGCCTGAGCCAGCACCTACGCCTGAGCCAGCACCAACGCCTGAGCCAGCACCAACGCCTGAGCCAGCGCCAACGCCTGAGCCAGCACC
>Ga0079301_1000365_pt1 | contig 21666 bp, 19 predicted proteins | sample Wag4_2014_7_11_3_FD_74797 | JGI IMG/M metagenome (GOLD analysis project Ga0079301, IMG submission 74797) | Fresh water mixed with fracking chemicals microbial communities from Ohio, USA - Utica-2 Time Series FC 2014_7_11 | ecosystem: Engineered > Industrial production > Chemical products > Input... | reverse complement strand
CCTGAGGTTCGCACTCCTGAGGTTCGCACTCCTGAGGTTCGCACTCCTGAGGTTCGCACTCCTGAGGTTCGCACTCCTGAGGTTCGCACTCCTGAGGTTCGCACTCCTGAGGTTCGTACTCCTGAGGTTCGTACTCCTGAGGTTCGTACTCCTGAGGCTCGTACTCCTGAGGCTCGTACCCCTGAAGTTCGTACTCCTGAAGTTCGTACTCCTGAAGTTCGTACTCCTGAAGCTCGCACCCCTGAGGCTCGCACCCCTGAGGCTCGCACCCCTGAGGCTCGCACCCCTGAAGTTCGTACTCCTGGGGTTCGCACCCCTGAGGTTCGTACTCCTGAGGCTCGCACCCCTGAGGCTCGCACCCCTGAGGCTCGCACTCTTGAAGTTCGCACTCCTGAGGCTCGCACCCCTGAGGCTCGCACTCTTGAAGTTCGCACTCCTGAGGTTCGCACTCCTGAGGCTCGTACTCCTGAGGTTCGTACTCCTGAGGCTCGTACTCCTGAGGTTCGTACTCCTGAGGTTCGTGCTTCTGAGGTTCGTACTCCTGAGGTTCGTGCTTCTGAGGTGCGCACCGTCCATACCGGCGGCGAACACACAGCCCCTGCCCTGCTTACACAATCCCCCGCCGCGCAGCCCGCGACGAGCACACCGCAGCAGGGCTTGTCCGCAGCGCCGCTGCAGGGTGCCCGAAGCGAGTCAGAGGCTGCCTCGCCGCAGGGGGCCCTCGGCCAGCAGCGTCATTCCGCCCAGCCCGGACCGCAGCCGGAAGCGGCCTCACCCTCCACCCAAGCGCCGCAAAACGCTCAACCGGGTGGCCCCTCGCTGGCCGAGTTGCTGGAGACCCTCGATCGCGAATGGCTTCAGGACATCGCCCAGATTGCCGCAAAAAGCACACCCACCTTCGGGGCGGGCCGGCCCGAGGAAGGCCGAAGCGAGGTGATTTCGCAGGTTGCCGAAAGTCTGCGCGCACTGCTGCAATCCGCGCCGCTTTCCTTGACAGCGGGCAATGCGCACAACCATGCCGCCGTGGTGGCCGAAAACGCCCGTCGCGAAAGTTTCGACCGCGAAGTGGGTGAGCGGCTGAAACGCCTCCTCGCCGCAGGCACCAGCGGCGCGAGTCTCTTGTCCGACAGCGAGCTCGCCTCCATCCACGCCGAAGCCCTGCGCCGCCAGCTGGTGGATCGCGGCGTGCTCTCCCCCAACGAGGACCTGCCGGAAGCATGACCCGCAGGGTGGGTAACTTGTTTCCCACCCTGCGCCGCCGTCAATCACCCGCCCATCGCACCGCCTCTCACCATCGGCCATTGGCGTCTGCTCACCGGCAGCTTTTCACTGGTGCCGGCGAGTTTCACCATCCAATGCGGCTCGCCGCCGGGGTCTTGGGCGCGTTCGAAACCGGCGATCCATTTTCGGGCGACCAGGCAATTTCGATGCACCCGCAGGAAGCGCTCGCCGAATTCCTGCTCAAGCTGGGTGAGCGAGGCATCGAGCAGATAATCCCGGCTGGGGGTGTGGGCGGTGACGTATTTCAACTCGGCGCGCAGGTAGCTGATGTCCTCCACCGCCAAAAGCCGGATGCGGCCGCGCTCCACGCATGAAAGATACTGCCGCGGCCCGCGCTGCAAGGTGCGCAGCAGCTCCGCGACTTCCATGGGCAGCTTGCGGGCCTGGGCGATAGCGAGCGCCAGCGCCTCGGTGCTGGCGGGCTTGTCGAGAAGCGGCACTTCCAGCGGCGCAAGCCGGGCAGCGCGTTCCGCATCGAAATGAGAAATCAGCACCACGGCCGGCCGCCCCTCCCGACCGGCGAGGTGACGCATCAACTCCACCCCGCCCATGCGCGGCAGGTCGAGCTCGGTGAGCAACACATCCACCGCCTCATGTCCCATAAACTCGATGGCCGCCACGCCGTCGCTCACCTCACCTGCCACCCGCAGCGGCAGTCGGGACGACACCTGCGCCAGCGCCGCGCGCAAGGCCGCGCGGGCTGTGGCATCCGGGTCTGCGATCAACAGGCGCTGCACCCGGCTCACGGTCGCACCCGCAGGCAGAAGGCTTGAATCAGATCATTTATAATCGCCATCCTTTGCCACCTTTCCGGTTGTTGCGCGCTCCACGCGCCTTCATCGCCTCCACCAAGCATTCCCATTTCGCCCGATTCCCACCATGACAAAAGACAGTCTCCCGAGTGATTCCGCCCAGGCTTGGTCCGGTCGTTTTTCCGAACCTGTGTCCGATTTGGTGAAGCGCTACACCGCCTCGGTGTTTTTCGACCAGCGTATGGCCTTGCAGGACATCCGCGGCTCGCTGGCCCACGCGAAGATGCTGGCCCGGCAGAAGATCATCAGCGGGCAGGATCTGGCCGACATCGAGCGCGGCATGGCGCAGATCAAGGCCGAGATCGAAGCCGGGCAATTCATCTGGAGCCTGGATGCGGAGGATGTGCACCTCAATATCGAAAAGCGTCTCACCGCACTGGTGGGCGATGCGGGCAAGCGGCTGCACACCGGGCGTTCGCGCAATGACCAGGTGGCCACCGACATCCGCCTGTGGCTGCGTGATGCCAGCGACGGCATCCTCGCGCTAATCGACACCTTGCAACTCAGCCTGTTAAAGCTCGCCGAGCAGCATGTGGACACGCCCATGCCGGGCTTCACCCACCTGCAGGTGGCCCAGCCGATCACCTTCGGGCACCACCTGATGGCCTATGTGGAGATGACCTCGCGCGACCGCGAGCGTTTCACCGATGGCCGACGCCGCATCAATCGCCTGCCGCTGGGTGCAGCGGCGCTGGCGGGCACTTCTTACCCCATCGACCGCGAATTCGTGGCGGCTGAGTTGGGCTTTGAAGGGGTGTGCCAGAACTCTTTGGATGCGGTGTCCGACCGCGATTTCGCGATCGAATTCTGCGCCGCCGGCGCGCTGCTGATGACCCACCTCTCCAGGCTCTCGGAAGAGCTCATCCTGTGGATGAACCCGGCGGTGGGCTTCATTGATCTGGCGGATCGTTTCTGCACCGGCTCATCGATCATGCCGCAGAAAAAAAACCCCGACGTGCCGGAACTGGTGCGCGGCAAGACCGGGCGGGTGAATGGCAATCTGGTGAGCCTGCTCACGATCATGAAGGGACAGCCCCTGGCTTACAACAAGGACAACCAGGAAGACAAAGAGCCGCTTTTTGACACCGCGGACACCCTGATCGACACCCTGCGGGTGTATGCCGACATGGTGAGCGGCATCGTGGTCAAACCGCAAGCCATGCGTGCGGCGCTCAATAAAGGCTTCGCCACCGCCACGGATCTTGCCGACTACCTCGTCAAGAAGGGCCTGCCCTTCCGCGATGCGCATGAAGCCGTGGCCCGCGCGGTGCGGCTGGCGGAGACACGAGGCTGCGATCTTTCTGCGCTCTCGCTGGATGAATTGCGCGGCTTTTCCGATTTGGTGGGCGACGATGTATTCTCGGTGCTCACCATTGAAGGCTCGCTGGCGGCGCGCGACCATTTGGGCGGCACCGCACCTTCGCAAGTGCGCGCCGCCATCCTGCGGGCGCGGCAAGCGATCGGGCCGGGAAGATAAACCTGACTGGATACCTCACTGGATACGGCGGCCCCCATGCAGAACAATGCTTGCAGATTGTCCCTCCATGACTTGCACTCGGTATTTCCGCAGCAGTTTGATGAAGACCTCTCGCCGCGCGAGGCCATCAGCGCTTCGGCATTTTGCGCCCGCCTGAATGCTTGGGCGCAGGGCTTCGAGGGCGAGGACGGCCAACTGCCGGCGAATGTCGTCATCGCGCGAGACAGGATCGACGCCTGCCGCTTCGAGCGCGACGCCAAGCTGGATCTTTCCGAGCTCTGCCTGCCCACCCTGCCGGACGTCATCGGCAGCATGACTCACCTGCAATCACTCAAGGCCTGCGGCAACCGCCTTGAAAAATTCCCCGCTTGGCTGGGGGCGCTGAGCGAGCTCAGGCAACTGGATCTCTCCCGTAACATGATCCGCAGCAAGAGCCACGATCTGCTGATCGGCGACAAAATCGAAAAAGTGGCCCTGCATGACAATCTGCAGCTTGCGCATTTTCCCAAGGTGCTGATTGGGCTGATGCGCGCGCAGGATGTGGAGGTGTCCTGCCACAACACCGCCATCCACCCCGGCGAGCAGGTCGCCACGGTGCGCTGGATTTCGGGGGACCACCCGAGTCCCGAGCCTGTCACAGCGCGATGCATCACCCCCCTGTCACGCTCCAGATCGGCGCCGATTGGCATCCCGGGGCGCAGTGCCTCCCATGAGCGGCTCAGCCCCTCCAAGACCGAGTCGCTATTCAAAGCCGGGCATGAGGTGATGTCCTCCTCTGTACAAGAAAAACTCAACGCGTTGCAGCGCAACCAAAATAGCGCCGAGCGCTTTGACCCCAGCCTCATGCGGCGACGTAACCTGAACCAAATTTGAGCACTGGCAAGCTCGGGGAACCCAGCCTCGAGCAGGGTGACACAGGCGTTCCGATCAGCCCCTGAATTCAAAAAGTTTCTGGAATGCCCGTGACCCCAACTACGCCCCTGCGCGGCACGACTGCGTCGAATGCGGCCCGACAGTCGCCCCCCTCCCCCGATGAACTCGATTCTCTGCGCGAAGCGGTGCGCCGGATGCCCTACCGCGCGAGCACGCATGAAAAGCTGGCAATCGCACTGGCACAGCGCGAGCTTTTCGCGCCCGCGCTGGATGCCTTCGAGGCGGCGCTACGCTGCGACCCCACACAGGTGGAATGCATTCTGGGTGGGGGTGAAGTTCTGATTCAGCAAGGCGAAGTGCTCGCTGCAGCGGATTTCGCGACTCGGCACTTCATCGCCGCATTTCAGGCCTTGCAAGCGGACACACCCCGACTACTGGCGCTGCACAGCGCGACACCGGCGCTTTTGGGCAAGCATTTCCCCGACGCGGAAATCGAGCAGGTGATGCAGCAACTTGCCCATCACCTTCACGAGGAAGCCATTCAGGCCCTGCTTGCCGAACAGCCGGATACCTGCATTGCACTTCTCGAATCGGTCGAAAAATTCAACCCGGCCCACTTGGGCACATCGCATACGCTGGGTGATGCCTATCTTGTCACCGACCAACCCCATCGTGCCCTGATGCTGTTAGATGCCTGTGCCCAGCGTGAGCCCAGTGATGAAGCAAAAATGGCCAATGCACGCCTGAGCGGAACGAAGCTTCTGCTCGCGGGGTACCCGGAATATGCCATCGTGATGTTTCGCGCGGCATGGACATGGGCCAACCGGGGGCATCAGGGGCCAGCCGAGCGGGCCGATCTGCTGACAAGTCTCGGTTATGCAGAGCTGTCGCTCGGGCAGTTTGACGAGGCGCTGCGGTCCTTCGATCGGTCGATCGACATCTACCCCTTGGGCGCCGCCTACACGAACCGCGGGCTAACCCACCTCGCGAAACACGAGCATGAAGCTGCCTGGGATGACTTTGAAGATGCGTTTCTCCTATATACCCACGCCAACAAGCCGATCGCGGTTTATCAGCTCTCCAGGGCACTCATGAACCACGACCCTGATCATCACCTGCCGATCCAATGGGGTGCGGAAAGCGCCCTATCGCTGGGCTTGCTGGATGAATCCCGGCAACTCTTCAGCCGGCTTGCCGAAGTGCTGCCGGACAACCGGATGCCGCGCATCGGACTGCAGCGGATTCGGCTGGTCGAGGGCGATTTCGAAGCAGCGCACACATCGCTCGACACCCTGGCGCGAGAACACCCGGATTATCAACCTGCGCATCTCTGGGCAGCCCGTTGCAGGATGACACAAGCCCTCAGAACACCTGATCCCGGGGAGCATGTTGGCTTCCTGGATCAAACACTCGAGCATGTCCGGGAGGCGTTGCGCCTTAACCCAAGCGATATCGAGGCCAAGGCAATCGCAGCCGAGGCGCTGTTTTTCAAGGGGCACTACAAACGTGCCCTGGCAGGCTACGACGAGGTCGAAAAAAATCTTCCCGAGCCCCACAAATCCGGCCCATTCGGTCAGATGATTGGCCTGAAAAAAACCATGCTCGCAGATTGGCTCGATGAACCCCACCAAGCCTTGGACTCGCTGGTCAATACGCTCTCTGCGGAAACCGCACCCACGTGGAATTTTTACTTGCAGCGCGCCCTGATTTCACTGGCGCTGGACCGGCAAAACGCAGCGCACCCGCCAGAGAGCGAAACATCGCAAGCGTGATTTAGTTGCTTGGCCCATCGCGCCCCCGCGGCGATAGTGGCGGCTGCGCGGGCGACCGCCTTGTCGCGTTCTCATCCGCTTTGGCAGGGGCCACAACATGGACGACACCTCCGACACACTCCGCCGGACTCGCGCCCGCCGGCGGCTTTTGGCGGGTGCGCCGGTGCTGCTCACCCTGGCTGCGCAGCCGGTGCTGGGGGCGCAATGCATCTCGCCTTCGCAGACCTTGTCCGGCGCACTCAGCCATGCCGCGCAAAAGGTAGGGAACTGCGCCGGGCGGCCGGCGAGTTTTTACCTCGACAATCCGCTGTCATGGGGCATTGCTTACCCCGAGCCTTCCACGCCGTTTTACGATGTGTTCTATCGCCCGGCGGGGGTCACGCTGTTCGTGCATTCGGGTGGCACCTCCTTCACCTTTCTGGAGGTGCTGGCGGCACACACCGGCAGCGCGCCCGACCCCGGGCAGATCGGGTTTCATATCGCGGCCGCCTATCTCAACATCGCCGCCGGGCTGATCGACGCCACGGCGCTGGATGCGCCCGATCTGCTGCAGATCTGGACGCAGTACATCACCAATGGTTACTACCAGCCCTTTTCCTGGAACCCGACGGTGCAGTGGTATGAAACCGAAATTGTGGCGTATCTCGTAAATAACTCGATCGCGCCGTGATGGATGAAGATGTGTTGATTGCGCGTTTCGACGACGGGGTGGTGGTGTTCGATCTTGTGTCGGGCGACACCCACTGGCTCTCGCCCGAGCAGGCCACCGCCCTTGGCGAGGCCCCGGCAGGCGCGTGAATCTGGCTTCCACACTCGCCGGGCCGGGCGTGCAGTTTCGCAGCGGGCCTTTTGTGTGCCGGGTGCGCTCCGCACTGCCGGAAATCGCGCAGGGGCTTGCGGTGTTGTATGCCGATCATGCGCTCACCGAGCCGCACGGGTTTGCCGATTTTCATGTGGAAGTGCGCCGTGTGCGCGGCCTGCGCGCGGTGGTGCGGCCGCAGGTGGAGTTTTGTTTCGACGGCGAGCGACCCTTCAAACCGCTGCCACGCACGCAGAGCTTCGCCATGCTGGAGTGGGGGCTCAATTGGTGTGTGGCAAGCCATGCGCACACCCATCTGGTGATTCATGCCGCCAGCCTTGAGAAAGACGGGCGCGCACTCATCATGCCGGCCCCGCCAGGCTCGGGCAAAAGCACGCTGTGTGCGGCGCTCATGCTCTCGGGCTGGCGGCTGCTCTCCGATGAGCTCACACTGATCGATCTGGAAAGCGGGTGGATTCATCCGCTGGCTCGGCCGGTGAATTTGAAAAACGCGTCGATTGATCTGATCGCGAAAAAATTCCCCCATGCCCGCTTCGGCCCGGTGGTGCCGGACACCCACAAGGGCCGCATCAGCCATTTGAAGCCTGATCGGCGCAGTGTGCATGAAGCCCCGCGCCCGGCGCGGGCTGAATGGGTGGTGTATCCGCGCTTTGCCTCAAACGCCCCGACCACACGCCGACCGGTCGGCCCCGCCAAGAGCTTCATGTCGCTGGCGGGCAATGCCTTCAATTACACGCTGCTGGGGCGCGAGGGCTTTCTGGCGGTGGGTGCACTCACCCGCAAGACACAGGCCTTTTCGCTGGAATTCGGTGATCTGGATGCAGCGATCGAGGTGCTGGAGGCGCTGGCGTGATGTCTCTTTTTGCGGTGATGCGCGATGCGCGAACTGCGCTTGCTGAGGATGAGTCGCAATGGGATACGCTGATCCGGGTGTGTCGGCGCGGCAATCTGCTGGGGCGGCTGGGGCATGAATTGCAAAGGCGATCGCTCCTCGATGAGGTGCCGCCCGGCCCGCGCCGGCATTTGCAATCGGCCCTGGCCCGCGCCCGGCGTCAAGCGGTGGCGGTGCGGTTGGAGATCGAAGCGCTGCGCCACGCGCTGGCCGGGGTGGATACGCGGCTGGTGCTGCTCAAGGGCGCGGCGTATCTCGCCAACGAGCAGGCGGCGAGCCACGGGCGGCTTTTTTCGGATATCGACATTCTGGTGCCCCATGAGCGGCTGGATGCCGCGGAATCCGCGCTCATGCAAGCGGGCTGGCACATGATGCCGATCGAGGGGTATGACGAGCGCTATTACCGCCAGTGGATGCATGAGCTGCCGCCCATGCAGCACCGCACCCGCGGCACGGTGCTCGATGTGCATCACACCCTGTTGCCGCGCACCGCCAAGATTCAGGTGAGCGGGCAGGCGCTGCTGGCGGCGGCGCGGCCCGCAGCCCTGCCGGGGGTGTGGGTGTTGAGTGACATCGACCAGATTTTGCACAGCGCCTGTCATTGGTTTTTTGAAAGCGAATACCACAATGGCCTGCGCGATTGCCTGGATGTGGTGAGCCTCGTTGATGCCACCTGCACGGGGCCGGCGCAATGGCGCGCGCTCACCGAGCGCGCCCGGATGCTCGGGCTCAGCCAGCCGCTGGGCCGTGTGCTCGCGGTGTGCGCCGATGCGCTGGGGCTTGAGGTGCCGGGTGAGGTGCGCGCCGATCTTGGGCGCGAGATGCATCGCGGGCCACTGATGCGCTGGCTGGGTGATTGCGCGCTCGCGCCCGAGCACCCGCTGACCAACCCGCGGCTCGCCCGCGTAGGGCGGGTCGCGCTGCTCTCGCGCGGGCACTGGCTGCGGATGCCGCTCACAATGCTCATCCCCCATCTTGCGCGCAAGGCGCTGGGGCGCTAAAACCGCGAAATCTGTCGGAACCAACATCACCGAATGACGTCAAAACGTTTTTCTTTCTTTGGTGGTTTGCCACATTCCCCATGATTCATGCCCCTCAATCACCGCTGCAGGCGGCCCCCCATGACCCGCTGATTTTTGCCATCGAAGATTTGGCGGGTTCCCCCCAGGAAATCCGCCGACTCGATGAGCTGCATGATCACCTTCAAAGCTGGCTGGAGGACGGTCTGGGCCACGGCTTGCGCCGAGCGGATTTCGACCCGGAAAAAAACGGCCATGTCCGCGCCTGTGACGACATCACTCAGGCATGGCAATATCAGTCGCCCAGCCTCAACCTGCGCAACGCAGGGCTTGCCAATCTGCCCGCGGTGGTGGGCCAGCTCCATCACCTTGAAGAGCTCGATCTCTCCAGCAACCGGTTTGAAACACTGCCGCCTGAAATCGCCCAGCTGGGCAAACTGCGCTTGCTGCGGCTCTCCAGCAACCCGCTTTCATCCGCGGATTGGGCGCTGCTGCACAGCCTGCGGCTGGAATCCTTGACGATCGACAATTCGCCCTTGACCGACTTTCCGCGAGAACTGGTCGACTTGGCTGCGCGGGGCGTGAAGATCCGCTTTGCTCATCACCAGCTGGATGACGCTGCCATGGCGAGCGCCGAGCGAAAGCTGCTTCGCGCAAGGGCGCTTGAGAATGTGACCTTCACCTCGGCGATTCAACAGTTCGTCGAGCGCCTCTCGCGTGCGCGGTCCTCCGGGACCCACCCTTACAAATCGTCGCATCGCCCCCGACAATCTGCGCGGCACGCGCCGATCGTACGGGTGGAGCATGGTGCGCCCGCCTTCGCGGCCACCGGTCTGAGTGCAACGCCGCACCCACAAGCCACCCGCGCTTTCGAAGGCTGAGCCTTGCAAAGCGGGCCCATCACCTACACGCTCGGCCGACAACACTGGCCACTCCGCGGGGCCCCCTTGGGCGCCCGCGCCGGGGAGACCCACGCGCCCAGCATCGAGCCGGAGGTTCAACACATCCGATGGCTCAATGGGATGAGCGAGGGCATGAAGCGCTGGTATCTGAGCGCGCCACGGAGTCAACGCCACGGCTACCTGCAAGCCTGTCTCCAGATCGAGCTGTGCAGGCAAAATCAGACGCAGGCGCTGTTTCTGGGCAACCTGGGGCTCATGGATTTGCCCGATGATCTTTGGCAGATGAGCTGGATTCGACAACTGCATCTGGGCGGCAACCAGCTCTCCAGCATTCCGCCCCAGATCGTGGCGCTCAGCTCACTGACGCACCTGCTCGCCGGAAACAACCGAATTGCACGTCTGGACCCCAGCCTGTGCCAACTCCAATGGCTGCGGGTGGTCGATTTATCCCACAACCAGATCACCGAGCTGCCCTCGCATCTGCCCGACCTCATTTCACTGCGCCAGTGTTACCTGCAAGGCAACCCACTGGAGAGCCTGCCCAAGGAAGGCGCACTCTTGCCCCGCGAATGCACGATCATGCTCTCGCCACTGACGCCCTCGATGCTGCGCAACATGGAATCGCTGACGCCAGACACCCTGCGGTTCGCCGGCCGCTCGGACAGCCCGGTGGTGATCATCGACTGGCACACCCCCCGGCTGTGGCGCGCCCCGGACTACAATGGGGCCCGATTCGAACCAGCCCGCGGGGGGTGAATCGCGTACGGTCTGCCCTCAGGCCTGGGGCTGCAAGCCTTCGAGCAGCTTGGGCAGCTCACCGCTTTGATACATCTCGCGCATGATGTCGCAGCCACCGACGAACTCGCCCTTGATGTAGAGCTGCGGGATGGTGGGCCAGTTGGCGTATTCCTTGATACCCTGGCGCACTTCGGAGTCGGCGAGCACATTGACCGTGTGCGGCTTGGTGATGCCGCAGGTTTTGAGTATCTGCACCGCGGTGGCTGAAAAGCCGCACTGCGGAAACTGCGGCGTGCCCTTCATGAAGAGCACGACGGGGTGACTGGTGACGGTCTGGCGGATTTGCTCCTGAATATCCATGCGGGTCTCCTGGGTTTTATATTTGAATACCTGAGTTATTTTATCGGATTTTGCGGACAAACAGGCGTAGGCATGACACTGCCCTCGCCAAGGATGAAACGCCCATGAACATCACGCCCAGCACGACCGCAATCGCCGCGACCCGACGCAGGCACTCCTCCATTGATGACACCCCGCTGGGGCACACCATCCAGCGCGTGGCGCCGGAGAGAATTCGCCCCAACGACACCATTGAGGCCATCGTGCAGGCCGCGCGCCTTGCGCCCGCAGCACACCCAGAAGTCATCGCGCTCGCCGACTATCGCCAGCTGGCACAGAGCTACCTGGCACACGGCTACACGGCTGATTACCGGGTGAGCGAACAGGATATCGCACACCTGCCTTTGCTGATCGCCGCCGAAAACGCGCGCATCCCCGGGCTGGGGCTTGTTTGGTGCAAGGATGACGCCGCTTGGCGCTCGCTGCTGTCGCACCTGTCGGAAAGCGCTGCACGGGGCGAGCCGGCATGGGCACGGGCAATCGAAAAAGGGAAGCCGTGGGGCCAGCATCACTGCTATGCCGATCTGCTCGCGCTGCCCGGGCAACCTTTGTCGGTGATTGAATTTGAAACCGTGGATCACCTGGTTGATCTGCCCTCGGATCTGGCCGAAACGCTGCGGGAATGGGGTGTTTCGCATCGGATTCAGACCCTGATGCCGAGGCTGCAGAAATCGGATAACGACTGTCTGATTTTCTCGATGAGCCTCGCGCTCAAGGCGGCTGCCAACCGGGACCACCTCCTGAGCCTGCATCAACGACAGCTCAACGGCGAACTCAATCGCCTGGCAGCAGCGAATGATTTACCGGCGCCATTTTACAAACACGCCCAATCGAGCACCACCTTGTTCTGGCGCTTGAGAATGCGGCCAGAGCTGGAGCAAGGCGCCGTGAATCGCCGCGGGGAAGATCTGCGCGAGCGCTATTTCGCCAACCTCTCGCGAGACCGGGCGGGTGGGGTCTATAGCATTTCCATCGAATTGAAACGCCTGGCCTTGATCGACCGCGCAATCAAGCATTTCGGGCAAGGTGTGTTGGCCCAGCCCACACCGCGACCGGGTCGGGTGGCGCGGCTGTTGGGGTGCTGGCGAGGGGCGTAACTGAGCCACTTGCCGCGAGGGACGGGGCATATCGCCGCGCCGGGGCCGAGTCCGCTATGTCTTGCTCGGGGCGCGATTGCCCAAGCGAGCGCCGCTCACGCGAAGATGCCCGGCCAGATCGGGGAGGCTTCGCACCGCCTGAAAGCCCGCGGCTTCGAGCAACTGCGCGCAGGCTGCGGCCTGGTCGAAGCCATGCTCGAGCCACAGCCACCCCCCGAGGGCAAGATGCGCCGGGGCGTGGGTGATGATTTCGCGAAGGCTCATCAAGCCATCCGCACTGCCGTCGGTGAGCGCGGATGGGGGCTCGAAGCGCAGATCGCCTTGACCGAGATGTGCATCCTGCGCGGCGATATAGGGCGGGTTGGAGACGATGAGATCGAACTTTTCGCCCGCCACCGGGGAGAACCAATCGCCTTGTAAAAACCTGACCCGCACGCCCAGCCGATGGGCGTTGTCTTGCGCCACCTTGAGCGCCTCAATTGAGGCATCCACCGCCACCACGTTGGCCCCGGGGCACAAGCGCGCGAGTGTGATGGCGAGCACGCCGCTGCCGGTGCCCAGATCCAGCACCCGGGGGGCGGGCAAATCGGTGAGTGACTCGCGGGCGATATCCACCAGATGCTCGGTCTCGGGGCGCGGGATGAGCACCGCTTTTGACACCCGGAATTCACAGCCATAAAACTCGCGCCAGCCGGTGAGATAGGCCACCGGCTCGCCGGCTTCGCGGCGGATGACCGAATCCTTGAACTGGGCCACTTGCGAGGCGGTCAACTCAACCTCAGGATGCGCCTGCTGCACGGCATGACTCATGCCGCTGGCATGGTGCAGGAGAGCGCGGGCGTCGACCGCACCGATGCGTGCGCGCGCCCAACTAAAGGCCTCGCCCAGCCGCATTTACACGCCCTCCTCGGCGAGTGCGGCGAGTTGTTCGGTCTGGTATTCCTGCGCCAACACGGCGAAGAGCTCTTCAAGATCGCCATCCATGATCGCTTCGATCTTGTAGAGCGTGAGGTTGATGCGGTGATCCGTCACCCGCCCCTGCGGGAAGTTGTAGGTGCGGATGCGCTCGGAGCGGTCGCCGCTGCCAATGAGCGACTTGCGGGTGGAGGCGAGTTTGGATTGCTGCTCGCGAACCTGCGCGTCCTTGATGCGCGCCGCCAGCACCGACATGGCCTGCGCCTTGTTGCGATGCTGCGAGCGGTCGTCCTGGCATTCGACCACGATGCCGGTGGGAAGATGGGTAATGCGTACCGCCGAGTCAGTTTTATTCACATGCTGCCCGCCTGCGCCTGAAGCGCGGTAGGTGTCGATGCGAATCTCGGCGGGGTTGATCACCACATCGCTCAATTCATCCGCTTCCGGCAACACCGCCACGGTGCAGGCTGAGGTGTGGATGCGGCCCTGGGTTTCAGTCGCCGGCACGCGCTGCACACGATGGCCGCCAGATTCGAATTTGAGTTTTGAATAGGCGCCCTGCCCCACGATGCGGGCGATGATTTCCTTGTAGCCGCCCAGATCGGATTCATTGGCAGAGACGATCTCCAGCTTCCAGCGACTGCGCTCGGCGTAGCGTGCATACATGCGAAACAAATCGGCGGCAAAGAGTGCGGATTCATCGCCCCCGGTGCCTGCGCGGATTTCGAGGAAGATATTGCGCTCGTCATTCGGGTCGCGCGGCAAGAGCGCGCATTGCAGATCGCTCTCGGCTTGCTCGATGGCGCGCTTGCCGTCTTCGATTTCGGCCTGCGCGAGCTCTTTCATTTCCGGGTCGGCGAGCAAGGCGTGCGCGGCATCGACATCAGCGCGGGCTTTCAGATAATCATTGAACAGCGCCACCACCGGCGAGATTTCCGCGTGTTCGCGGGTGAGCTTGCGGTAGTTGTCGAGATCATCCGTGACCTCGGGGCGGGCGAGCAGGCCGTCGATTTCAGACAGACGCCGGGAGAGGTGTTCCAGCTTTTGCAGCAGACTGGGTTTCATGGTGTGACCAGAAAAAGTGGATGGAAAAACCGCTGGACGCAGGCTGCGCTAGCGGTCTTTGCCGTGGAAGTGAAACAGGCGCGAAATGAGCGCAGCCAAGCGGCCCCGCTCGCTGCCTTCGGATTCTGCGATGAGGCGCGTGGGGCCATGGAGGAATTTATTGGTGAGCCGGTGCGAGAGCAGATCGAGCACTTCCTGCGCGCTGTGGCCGCGGGAGAGCGCCTTGACTGCGCGCTCGAGCTCGTGGCGGCGCATCCGCTCGGCCTGATCGCGCAGGCTGCGAATTACCGGCACTGCCTGCCGGGATTCAACCCAGTGCAGGAAATAATCGACCTGCTGATCGATGATCGCCTCGGCCTCGACCACCGCGGCCTGCCGGGATTCGAGGCCCGCTTCAACGATGCTGCCCAGATCATCGATGGTGTAGAGGAACACATCATCCAACTCGCCCACCTCGGGCTCGATGTCGCGGGGCACCGCCAGATCCACCATCACCATCGGCCGATGCCGGCGGGCGCGAATCGCGCGCTCGGCCGCGCCCAGCCCGATGATGGGCACGGGGCTCGCGGTGCACGACACCACCACATCATGCTGCGGCAGTGCGTCGGCCAATTCGGTGAGGCCAAGCGATGCGGCATCAAAGCGCGAAGCCAGGGCGTGCGCGCGCTCGCGGGTGCGGTTGGCCACCGTCATGGCCCGCGGCTGCTTGCCGGCGAAGTGCGCGGCACACAGCTCGATCATTTCGCCGGCGCCGATCAACAGCACGCGCTGCGATGAAAGATCGCCAAACACGCGCTCAGCCAGATGGGTGGAGGCGGCGGCAATCGAGACGATATTCGCGCCAATCGCGGTGGTGGAGCGCACCTCCTTGGCCACCGCGAAGGTGCGCTGAAAAAGCTGATGCAGCATCGAGCCCAGCGTGCCTGCGGATTCCGCGACCCGGGCGGCTTCTTTCATCTGCCCCAGAATCTGCGGCTCGCCCAGCACCATGGAATCCAGGCCGGAGGCGACGCGGAATAAATGCTTCACCGCATCGCGCTCGGGCAGGGTGTAGAGATAGGGCGAGATGGATGAGAGCGGCAGGTGGTGATAGTCCGCGAGCCACCGGCTGGCGGCGGCGATATCCTGCGCGGCGAGATAGAGCTCGGTGCGGTTGCAGGTGGATAAAATCGCCGCTTCATTGGCCGCGCCCACGCCCACCAATTCCCCCAGCGCCTGCGGCAGATGGCTCTGGGCGAACGCGACCTTCTCGCGGATGGCGAGCGGGGCGGTGTGGTGATTAAGGCCCAGGGCATAAAGTTGCATGAAGTGGCGGCGGCAAAGGGTCGGGCGAGCAAGCCGAATTATACATTCCGGGCGGCAGGATCACTTCTATGCGTGAGGGGGGGGTGGCGGCTCTGGCCCAATACTGCCCGCTTCGGCTGCAGCGGTTCGTTTTGCTCCCCTCGCCCGCTTGCGGGAGAGGGGCGCACTGCACAGCGGGTTCGCGATCAGTGCCGTGGAAGCGCTGGTTTTTCAGGCATGGATGGCATCGGGCAAAACTTGTGGGTAATGATCAGCGCAAGCGGGCGAGGGGAGCGAAACCAAGCGCTCCCGTCAGAGCGAACAGTCTTGCTCTCATCGCCCTGTCAGGGACGAAGCTGCTGCCCCGGCCGACCAAAACGCAGACCGCCCTCAACCGCCCGGCGCGGCTTTCAGCAACCTTTTCAAATGCCCCACAGGCACCGCGAAGGTGATGCCCGAGGGCTGGCTCAAGGCGGCTTCACGGCTGCCTTTGACGAACACCATGTTGATCACGCCCACCACTTCGCCGGTCACCGGGTCATAAAGCGGCGAGCCGCTGCTGCCGGGGTAGGCGGTGGCGTCGAGCTGGATCACCGGCCAGGGCTCGTTTGCCAATCTGCGGATGTCCTTGGGTGAAAGCGTCTTGGCTTCTGAATGTGGGAGGGCGATCGGTGACAAGGCCGACACCATAGCGCGGTGGGTCACAGGAAAGAGCCCGAGCACCGCGCCGATGGGGTAGCCGGTGAAACCGAGCGACTCGCCTTCGCGCACGCTCGCCTCGCCGCCTCTCAAGGTGAGTGCGGGCAAGGGCGCGCCGCGCTGGCGGAGCAAGGCGACATCATGCGTGACGTCTCGCGCCGCGAGCTCCACCACCCGCACTTCGATCCGCTCGGCTTCAAAGGGCAGCGCAATCGCCCAGCGCTCGAGCTCGCCGCTTTCCAGCACCGTGGAGACTACATGGGCGTTGGTGGCAATGAGCCGCCCGTCGCCCACCGCAAAGCCGGTGCCGTAAAACTTGAATTGCGGGTTGCGGGTGGGCAGATAGGTGCCCACCGCCACCACCGAAGGCTTGATGCGGGTGACGGTCTCGGGCAGCTCGGCCCGTGTGCCCCAGGGCGCGAAGGCGAGCAGAAGGAGGAGCCAGCGCCTCACAGCTGTTTCAACAACTGCGCCACTTCCGCCTGGCCGCGGAAACGATCGCCCAGTGCGGCGAGTTGGTCGAGTTCGCGCCGGGCCTCCTGTTTCTTGCCGGCGGCAATCAGCCCGCGGGCGAGGTTGAGACGAATCGCGCCGTCCTGAGGGGCCATGCGTGCTGCGGCTTGCAGCAGCTCGAGCCCCTCGGGCACCTTGCCGCGCTCAATCAGCAGCACGCCCAACGTGTCCTTGATGCTGGCGGATTGGGGCGCGAGGCGATGGGCTTTTTCAGCCAGCTCCAGCGCGGCCTTGTCGCCCTGGCGCCCCGCGACCCAGGCCACATTGTTGAGCAGCACCGGGTTGTTGGGTTCGATCGACAGGGCCTGCTGATAATGCCGGCGGGCGGTGTTGAAATCGCCGCGCAGCACCGCGATCTCACCTAAGCGCAGCGGCATCCCCACATCATCGGGGTGAGATTTCATCCACTCAGCCGCCAGACGGGCGGCTTCATCGGGCTGGTTCAGGGCGAGCAGCGCACCGTGGGCGCGCAGCGCCAAATCGATATTGGGCGAGGTTTTCAGGCCCTTGCGGGCGGCGGCGAGCAGCTGCGGCCATTGTTTCTTGGCGGCGAAATAATCGGTCTCGAGGAGATAACCCGCGGCGGCATCGGGTTGATCGGTTTGGCGCGCGCGGGCGACTTGCAGCGCGGCCTCATCGTTGCCCACTGCCAGCTCCACGCCGATCAGGGCGCGCTGGGCGTCGGTGAGGCGCGGTGCGATATCGAGCGCGCGACGCAAGCTCACCCGCGCCGAGTGGTGATCTTTGGCAAGGCTTTGCAGATACGCGATGCGCAGCCACGGGTAGGGGTCGCGCGGCTGGGCTGCCGCGAGCTTTTGCAGCAAGCTGATCGCCTGCTGAACATCGCCCGCAGCTTCATAGGCGCGGGAGGCGGCATCGACCATCGCCGGCGTATCGGGCAAGGCGCTCACGCCCTCTTGCGCGGCGGCCACCGCGCCGCGGGTGTCGCGGCTGCGCAGGCGCAGCGCGATCAAGGCCACCCGGGGCGCGGGCTCCTTGGGGTGGGCGGCAATGGCGCGGCCCAGGATGCCCGCCACCTCGTTGCTCCCCGCGCCCATGCGGTTTTTGAGTTCGGAGAGCGCGAGCAGCACCTGCAGGTTGGCGGGCTCCTTGGCGAGCAGGCTTTCAAAACGCGCCACCGCCGCCTGCGGGGCCTGGGTGGCAAGATCGAGCTGGGCCAGATTCATCGACGCGCCGAAATCATTCGGGCGAACCTGCAAGGCGGCTTCAAAACTTTTCCGCGCACCCGCCACATCGCCGCGGCCCAGGAGCGCCGCGCCGCGCAGGTTGGCGGGCACGGGGCTGCCGGGGAGTTTTTTCTCAAGCGCCGCGATGGCTTCAAGCGCCTTGTCAAAATCACGGGCGCGCAGTCTTGCGGCAATCAGTGTGAGATCGGGGCGGTAGTCGTCCTGATTTTTTTGGGCCAGGGTTTCAAGCTCGCTGAAGCCTTGTTCCGCATCGCCCTTGGCGAAGTGGGCGAGCGCGACACGGGTATTCACCGCAGTGTCGCCGGGGTTGTGTTTGGCGGCGCGGCTGAGCTCATTCATGGCGCGCGGCAGATCGCCCGTCTGCAAGAACACCTCGCCCGCGAGCGCCGCGATGCTGGCGTCCTCAGGGGCTGCGGCGAGCAGCGGCTCAAGCGCTTCTCGGGCGCGCAGCGGCTGGTTATCCAGCAAATAGGTGCGCACCAACGCACGGCGCGCCGCGAGGTGATTGGGCTCCACCGACAACACCCGCAGGAAATGTTTTTCAGCTTGGGCGTAGGCCTTGAATTCGCTCTCCACCAGACCGGTCAACAAAACACCGGGGATGAAATCCGGCGCGCCTTTTTGCAAGCGGCCGGTGGCTTCGCGGGCGGCGTCCATGCGTGTTTCGCGATAGGCGAGCAAGGCGTCGAGATAATGTGTCTGCGCGAGCTTCGGGGCGTGCTTCTTCAGATACTCCACTTCGGGTGCGGCCTCTTTGGTGCGGTTGTTGCGGATCAACACGCCAGCGAGCCGCGCACGCGAGAGCGCGCTGTCGGATTCCAGTGCGATTTGCCGCCGCCATGAGGCGATCGCGGCATCGAGCTCGCCGGCGGAGAGCTGCAGCAAGCCCATGAGCTCCCAGGCTTGCGGAGCGGTTTGGGTGCGTGCGAGCAGCGCCTCGACCCCTTGGCGGGCGGCAGCGGTTTCACCGTGCGCGGCCTGGATTCGCAAGCCGCCGAGCGAGGCGCTCACATGGTCAGGCACCGCCTGCAGTGCGGTCTCGAACGCGCTGGTCGCTTCACGCTCGCGGCCCAGCCCCAGCAGGGCATGGCCCAGCAGGGCTTGCGTGTCGGCGCGGGCGCGGGGGTCGTTGAGCGCAATCGGCGAGATCTCCTTCACCAGCCGGGACAGCGCGCCTTGGCGCTGCAGGGCGAGCGCGAGCTGCGGCACCACTTGATCGGGCGAGTGGCGCAATTCAAGTGCGCGCTTCAACTCGGCTTCCGCCATGGCGTAATCGGCCTGCGCCAGTGCGGCAAGGCCCAGCAGATAGCGCCCTTCGGCGAGCCCCGGGTTTTGTTTCAAGGCGTTCTTGAGTTCGATCTCGGCAGCTGCGAAATCTTTTTTCTCCAGGTGTTCGCGTGCCTGCCCCAGCAAGGATTCGGGGCTCTTGGCGGCGCAGGCGGCCAGAAGCGAGGCACACAGCAAGGCGGCCAGATGCGGGTGTTTCATGCAGGGTTCCTTTTGTCGGTGGGTTCGCGCAAACCAAAGCGGTTCATGAGGTCGTACAAGGTGGGGCGGCTGATGCCAAGCTGGACGGCGGATTGCACCAGATTGCCGTTTTCACGCGCCAGCGCCCGCAGCACCGCATCGCGCTCGGCTTTATCGCGCACAGCGCGCAGGCTGAGATCCGCTTCCACCGCGCGGGCGACAAGCCCCAGATCGGCTGCGCACAAGCGCGTCTCATCGCTCATGATCACGGCGCGGCGGATGCAGTTTTCCAGCTCGCGCACATTGCCCGGCCAGCGGTGTTGTTCAATCGCATCGAGCGCCTCGCTGGACAAGCTGATGTGCCCGCGGCCGTATTCATTGCGAAAACGATCGATGAAATGATGGGCAAGTGTCACCGCATCGCCCACCCGGTCGCGCAGCGGCGGGATATCCACCACCACCTCGGCCAAGCGAAAATACAAATCCTGGCGGAATTGCCCGCCGGCGATTTTGTCGGTGAGGTTTTGGTGGGTGGCCGAGACCACGCGCACATCCACCGGAATCTCCTGCCGCCCGCCCACGCGCTCGATCACCCGCTCTTGCAAAAAGCGCAGCAGCTTGGCTTGCAGCGGGTGTTGCAGATCGCCGATTTCATCCAGAAACAAAGTGCCGCGCTGCGCGAGCTCGATCTTGCCAAGGGTCTGGCGCGAAGCGCCCGTGAAGGCGCCGCGCTCAAAGCCGAAGAGCTCGGCTTCGAGCAAGGTGTCGGGGATCGCCGCGCAGTTAATCGCCACAAAGCGCCCGGCGGCGCGGCGCGAGCCGGTGTGCAGCGCGCGGGCCAGCCCCTCTTTGCCGGTGCCGGATTCACCCAGCAGCATGACGCTGATATTGGCCTGCGCCAGCCGCTCAACCGTGCGGCACACCGCGAGCATCTGCGGGTCTCGGGTGGTGATGCCGGGCAGGCGCGGCGCCACCGCGGCTTGCGTGGCGTGATAGCGCGCTTGCCACTCATGGAGGCGCACCGCGCGCGAGATGATCACCCGCAGCGCGCTGGCATCGAGCGGCTTTTCCAGAAAGTCATAGGCCCCCAGCGCCACCGCGCGGAGCGCATTGGGCTCATCATGCTGGCCGGTTAGCACCACCACCTTGGTGGCCGGCTGCACAGCGAGGATGGATTCGAGCAGCGCAAAGCCCTCGCTCACCCCGGCGGGGTCGGGCGGCAGGCCTAGATCCATGCTCACCACCGGGGGGCAGACGCGGCGCATGAGCGCCACCGCACCTTCACGCCGGTCGGCCAGATGCACCTCGAAATCATCCAGCGCCCAGGCGAGCTGCTTTTGCAGGGCGGGGTCGTCTTCAACGATGAGGATGGGGGTGCGCTTCATGCCGCCACCCGCTGCTCGGCCGCGCCGGCGTGGGCCGGCAGTCGCACCGTGATGGTGGTGCCTTGTCCCGGCGCGCTCACCGCTTCGAGCCTGCCGCCCAGATCGCGGATAGTTTGCGCGGCTTCATACGCGCCGATGCCCATGCCATTTGCCTTGGTGGTGTGAAAGGGTTTGAAGAGTTTTTCGCGCATGAAGTCGTCGCTCATCCCTTGGCCGGTGTCGTGAATTTCGATCAGCACATGCGCATCCTCACGGCGCAGATTTATCCACACGCGGCCTGCTGCGTCTGTGGCGTCTATCGCGTTTTGCACCAGATGCCCGATAACGCGGTAGAGCCGCGTGACATCCGCACTCACCGGCGCACTGGATTCGACATGGAGCATGGGTGCGGGGTGTTGCAGCGCCATCTCATCGACCAGTGTGCGCAGCAAGGCGGGCAGATCAACCTCGTGCGGGGCTTCGCGCGCGCCGCCACCTTTGAGGGTGTGGATGAGTGCGCTCATGCGCGCCACCACATGGCCCAGGGTGTGCAGCATGTCTTGCTGAAATTCGGGCCGGCTGGCGTGGCGGCGGGCGTTGTCATTGAGCAGCGAGAGCTGGGCGACGCAATTTTTGAGGTCATGCAGGCAAAAGGTGGTGAGCCGGTGGGCGGCATCAAATCGCTGCGAGGCGAGCAGCGCATCGAAAGCCTGCCAGTGGCGCAGCGCCGTGGCGGCTTGGGCGGCGGCAGTGGCGAGCGCATCGCGCACCTCCCAATTCACCTCGAGCGGCGTGCGTGGCGGCAGCAGCAGCACACCGCCTTGCAACTGCCCGGCGCGCAGCATCGGCACCCACAGCCACGCGCCGGGGAGGCGTGAGGTGAGCGCGCTTGAATCGGCGAGCGTGTCAATCAGCGCGACCTCTGCCAACGCTTCGGCCTGCGGCAGGCGCGCGGTGTTGGCCAGCGGCGCCGGCAGCGCGCAATTCACCGCGGCGCGGGCGTGAACATCACCCGTCTCATCCACCCAGCACAAAAGCCCCCCGGGGGATTCAGTGAGTGCGGCGAACC
>Ga0079301_1000363_pt1 | contig 21733 bp, 15 predicted proteins | sample Wag4_2014_7_11_3_FD_74797 | JGI IMG/M metagenome (GOLD analysis project Ga0079301, IMG submission 74797) | Fresh water mixed with fracking chemicals microbial communities from Ohio, USA - Utica-2 Time Series FC 2014_7_11 | ecosystem: Engineered > Industrial production > Chemical products > Input... | reverse complement strand
CGCAGCGGGCATTGCGGTGGCCAAGGTTGGCACGGCAGTCACGCGGGAAGAGGAAATCCTGGAGGCACTCGGCCCCGAACGCGGCGCGCTGCGGAAGGTCATGTCGCGGAGCGCTGCGCTGGAGCAGGTGGAACGCTGGCGCCGGCGTGGCTGGCGGGTTGGTTTCACCAATGGCTGCTTCGATCTTTTGCACCCCGGCCATGTGCATTTGCTGGAACAGGCGCGGTCTTGGTGCGACAGGCTCGTGGTTGGGCTGAACAGTGATGACAGTGTGAAGCGCCTGAAGGGTCCGGCGCGGCCCATTCAGAATGAAGCGGCGCGGGCGGCTGTGCTTGCATCGCTGGCTACGGTGGATTGCGTCACGGTGTTTGATGAGGAAACGCCGATTGAATTGATTCGGCTGTTTCAGCCCGAAGTGCTGGTGAAGGGCGCCGATTACACCGTGGAAACCGTGGTGGGGGCAGAGATTGTGCAGGCCTATGGCGGCCAGGTGCGCTTGGCCCAATTGCTGCCGGGCAATAGCACCACCGCCACGGTCGCGCGGATGAAAGGCTGAAAAGAATTACTCCAGCTTGAGTGCGGCGGTCACTTCCCGCGCTGAATCCGGGTCCTGCAAGGCAGCAAGGCGGCCGGCAGCCAGCACCGCAAAGCGGTGCAAGAGCGCGCGGCGTCGTGGCGGCGAAAGGCGCATATAGGGTGCCTCTCGGATCACCTCCACCTCCAGACGATCCGTCACCAAAAGCCCGACATCTGCCGGCAGGATCTCAAGCGGGAAATCCACATCCACGGCGAAATAGAGTTGGTCGCACCAATCGCGATATTCCTGCCATTTTTCGTCTGAGAGGTAATCCTCGGCAGTGGATTTGACCTCGATGGCAACGAAGCTGCCATTTTCTGTGAGCGCGATGACGTCGGGCCGGCGGCTGTCCGGCAGCGGCATTTGCGCCACTGGCGCCCAGCCGGCCAGGACGCAATGGCGCATGGCGGCGCGCACGATGCGATTCGCCCGAAGGGCTGCGGTGATTTTGTCCATGGAACAAGTTTTCCGTGCCGGCCGGTGCGGCGTCAAGGAAAAGATGGGGGTAGGGGACGATCCGGCCCTTCGGGGTGCCCAAAGCCATGCTGGCGCAAAGCTGAAGTCTCAATTAAAAGCGCCCCTTCGCCCCAAGGTTGGCGCCTGATCCGCGAAGACGGAACCGTCGGAGCGCTGGATCAGTCGCCGAGACATGGCTATGGGGGTAGGTCAGGGGTATTGACCCCGGCAGAGCATTGAAGAGCGAAAGATATGGGACTGCCCGAAGCGCAAGGCCTTTACGACCCCCGGAACGAGCATGACGCCTGCGGCGTTGGCTTCATTGCGGATATCAAGGGCCGAAAGTCGAATGATATCATCCGCCAAGGCCTGCAAATCCTGGTTAATCTGGACCATCGCGGCGCGGTGGGCGCTGACCCGCTGATGGGTGACGGCGCGGGCTGCCTGATCCAGATGCCCGATAGGCTGCTGCGCCATTGGGCCGAAAGCGAGGGCAAGACCCTACCGGCACCCGGCCGCTACGCCGTTGCCATGTGCTTCCTGCCGCAGGATGAGGCCTCGCGCGCCGTCGCGATCCAAAGCATCGAAGGCTATGTGACTGCCGAACGGCAGACCCTGCTGGGCTGGCGCGATGTGCCGACCACGCTGGATGGCCTGGGCAAAGCCGTGGTCGCCAGCATGCCGGTGATCCGCCAAGCGATCATTGCCGCCAGTGACAGCATCAAGGATCAGGATGCGTTTGAACGCAAAATCCTGACCATCCGCAAGCAGGCGTTGAACAAGTTCCGCAGCCTGGCCGCGGGCAAGGGGCTGCCGGCGGATGCGGACCTTTACATGCCGTCCTTTTCAACACGCACGGTGGTCTATAAGGGGCTATTACTCGCCGGGCAGGTTGGCAGCTTCTATGATGATTTGCGCAATCCGCTGACGGAAAGCGCGCTTGCCCTGGTGCATCAGCGCTTTTCGACCAATACCTTCCCATCCTGGAAGCTGGCGCACCCGTATCGGTTCCTCGCGCACAACGGCGAAATCAATACGGTGCGCGGCAATGTGAATTGGATGTATGCGCGGCGCGGTTCCATGTCCTCATCGTTGCTGGGGCCGGATTTGGACAAGATGTGGCCGCTGATACCGCATGGCCAATCGGACACCGCCTGCATAGACAATGCCTTGGAAATCCTGGTCGCGGGCGGTTATTCGCTGTCGCATGCCATGATGATGCTGATCCCGGAAGCCTGGGCCGGCAATCCGCTGATGGATGCGGATCGGCGCGCTTTCTATGAATATCACGCCGCGCTGATGGAACCTTGGGATGGGCCGGCGGCGATTGCCTTCACCGATGGCCGCCAGATTGGCGCGACCTTGGATCGCAATGGCCTGCGCCCCGCGCGCTACATCATCACCAATGACGACAAGGTGGTGCTGGCATCCGAAGTGGGCGTGCTGCCGATCCCGGAAGAAAGCATTCGCCACAAATGGCGCCTGCAGCCAGGCCGCATGCTGCTGATTGATCTGGATGCCGGGCGCATCATTGATGATGCCGAAATCAAGCAGAAGCTGGCCAGCGAACACCCCTATGCTGAATGGCTGAAGAATACGCAGTTCAAGCTGGAAGAACTGCCCGGTGTGCCGGCGGAAATGCCGATGGAGCGCACGCAGGATGCCAAGGGCTTGCTGCGTGATCAGCAGGCGTTTGGCTATACGCAGGAAGATCTCAATTTCTTCCTGGAACCCATGGGGCGTGATGGGGATGACCCGATCGGTTCCATGGGGACCGATACGCCGCTTGCGGTGCTGTCCAACAAATCCAAGCTGCTGTTTCATTACTTCAAGCAGAATTTCGCGCAGGTCACCAATCCGCCGATTGACCCGATCCGTGAGGAATTGGTGATGTCGCTGGTATCCATGATCGGCCCGCGGCCCAATCTGCTTGGGCGTCAGGCGGGCCATCATTACCGGCTGGAAGTGGCGCAGCCGATCCTGACCAATGAGGATTTGGCGAAAATCCGCGGCATCCAGGCGCTGGCCGGCGATGCCTTCCGGACTCAGACGCTGGATGCCACCTGGCCCGCCAAGGATGGCGCCGATGGCCTGGCGCCGGCCTTGGAGAAATTGTGTTCCGCCGCGACGGAAGCGGTGCTGGCGGGCCATAACATCCTGGTGCTGTCGGACCGCGCGGTATCCGCTGAGCGCATTGCCATCCCGTCCTTGCTGGCGACCGCAGCGGTGCATCATCACTTGATCCGCCAGGGCTTGCGGACCTCAACCGGGCTTGTGGTAGAAACCGGTGAGGCGCGGCAGGTGCATCATTTCTGCGTGCTGGCCGGCTACGGCGCGGAAGCGGTGAACCCCTATCTTGCCTTTGAAACGCTTGAACAAATCCGCCAGCGGGTGGATATGAAGCTGAAGCCTTATGAGGTGCAGAAGAACTTCATCAAGGCCATCGGCAAGGGCGTGATGAAGGTGATGTCCAAGATGGGCATCAGCACCTATCAATCCTATTGCGGCGCGCAAATCTTCGATGCGGTTGGGCTTTCCACCAGCTTCATCGAAAAATACTTCACGGGTACTGCGACCACGATTGAAGGCGCCGGCATTGCCGAAATTGCGGCAGAAGCCGTGCAGCGCCATCAGGCGGCCTTTGGCGACAATCCGATCTATCGTGATTTGTTGGATGTGGGCGGCGATTACGCGCTGCGGCTGCGCGGCGAAGATCACGCCTGGACGTCGGAGAGCGTTTCCAACCTGCAACACGCCGTGCGCGGCAATTCAGCGGATCGCTACAAGGATTTCGCGAAGACCATCAATGATCAAAGCCGCCGTTTGCTGACGATCCGCGGGTTGTTGGAATTCAAACTTGCTGAACAGCCGATCCCGCTCGAGGAAGTTGAACCGGCGCATGAGATCGTGAAGCGCTTCGCGACTGGTGCGATGAGCCTTGGTTCCATCAGCCGGGAAGCGCATACCACGCTTGCCATCGCCATGAACCGCATCGGCGGGCGTTCCAATACTGGCGAAGGTGGTGAGGAAGCGGATCGCTTCACGCCCATGCCGAATGGCGATTCCATGCGTTCCGCGATCAAGCAGGTGGCGTCCGGCCGCTTTGGCGTGACGGCGGAATATCTGGTCAATGCCGATGATATTCAGATCAAGATGGCGCAAGGGGCAAAGCCTGGTGAAGGCGGGCAGCTTCCGGGCCATAAGGTGGACAAAAACATCGCCCGCGTGCGGCATTCCACACCGGGTGTCGGGCTGATTTCGCCGCCGCCACATCACGATATTTATTCGATCGAGGATTTGGCGCAGCTCATTCACGATCTGAAGAATGTGAACAAGCGCGCGCGGATTTCCGTGAAGCTCGTCTCTGAAGTGGGCGTCGGCACCGTGGCCGCCGGCGTTTCCAAGGCGCGGGCGGATCATGTGACGATCTCGGGCTATGAGGGTGGCACGGGGGCTTCGCCGCTGACATCACTGACCCATGCCGGTTCGCCCTGGGAGATTGGGCTGGCGGAGACGCAGCAAACCTTGGTGCTGAATGGGCTGCGTGGGCGTATTGCCGTGCAGGTGGATGGCGGTTTGCGCACCGGGCGCGATGTGGTGATTGGTGCGCTGCTAGGCGCCGATGAATTCGGCTTCGCCACGGCGCCGTTGATCGCGGCTGGCTGCATCATGATGCGCAAATGCCATCTGAACACCTGCCCGGTTGGCATCGCAACCCAAGACCCGGTGCTGCGTGCGCGCTTCACCGGCCTGCCGGAGCATGTGATCAATTACTTCTTCTTCGTCGCCGAAGAAATGCGCGAGCTGATGGCGCAGCTTGGCTTCCGTACGGTGGGTGACATGGTGGGCCGTGTTGACAAGCTGAACATGCGCCCCGCGATTGACCATTGGAAGGCGAAGGGTGTGGATCTGTCGCGCATTCTCTATCAGCCGAAGCTGGTGGAAGGGGCCGCGATCCATCATAGCGAAACCCAGGATCATGGCCTGGATCACATCCTGGATATGGATTTGATCGCAGCCAGCAAGGATGCACTGGAAAAGCAGCAACCGGTGCGGATTGAACGCAGCATCATCAACCTCAATCGCACCACGGGGGCGATGCTGTCCGGTGAGGTGGCGCTGCGTTATGGCCATGCGGGCTTGCCCGAAGATACCATCAGCATTGCCTTCAAGGGCACGGCGGGGGGTAGTTTTGGTGCGTTCCTCGCGCGTGGTGTGTCACTCGAATTGACCGGCGATGCGAATGATTATGTCGGCAAGGGGCTGTCTGGCGGGCGTATTGCGGTGAAACCGCCGGCCGGTGTGAGCCGTGATCCCTCGGCCAATATCATTGTGGGCAACACTGTTCTTTACGGGGCGATTGCCGGTGAAGCCTATTTCGAAGGTGTCGCCGGTGAGCGTTTTGCCGTGCGCAATTCCGGCGCGGTGACCGTGGCCGAAGGCTGCGGCGATCATGGCTGTGAATACATGACCGGTGGCGTGGTGGTGGTGCTGGGTGCGACGGGGCGGAATTTCGCCGCCGGCATGTCGGGTGGTATCGCTTACGTATACGACATCAACGGCAGTTTCCGCGATATGTGCAACACCAGCATCGTGGACCTTGAAGCGATTGGCGCCGCTGATGACAGCGAAGATGGCAGGCCGAAGCAGCGCGCCCCATCCGCTTTCGACAATGGCATGGGCGATATGCTGCGCTTCGATGCTGAACGTCTGCGCATTCTGGTGGAGCGGCATCTGCTGATGACCGGCAGCGCGCGTGCGCGCGCGCTTCTGGAAGATTGGGATGCGGCGCTGCCGCGCTTCGTGAAGGTAATGCCGCGGGATTACCGCCGCGCCTTGCTCGACCTGAAGGCCGAGCAAGCGGGTGGTCACGCGGTTGCGGCCGAATAAGCCGCGAGGAGGAATGGCGTTATGGGTAAGGCAACCGGTTTTCTTGAATTCGAACGCACGGACCGCGGCTATATCAAGCCGGAAGAGCGGCTGAAGAATTACAAGGAGTACGTGACTCCCCTGCCGGAGGCAGAACTGACGAAGCAAGCGGCGCGCTGCATGAATTGCGGTATTCCGTATTGCCATAATGGCTGCCCGGTGAACAACATGATCCCGGATTGGAATGATCTGGTTTATCGGGATCAGTGGCAGGCGGCGCTCGACACACTGCATTCCACCAATAATTTTCCGGAATTCACCGGTCGTATCTGCCCCGCCCCGTGTGAGGCAAGCTGCACGTTGAACATCACGGAAACGCCGGTCACCATCAAGTCAATCGAATGTGCGATTGTGGATCGCGGGTGGGAAGAAGGCTGGATCAAGCCGCAAATCCCCACACATAAAACCGGCAAGCGCGTGGCCGTGGTGGGCAGTGGCCCGGCGGGGCTGGCAGCAGCGCAGCAATTGGCGCGCGTCGGCCATGCGGTGACGCTGTTTGAAAAACATGACCGTATCGGCGGTTTGCTCCGCTACGGCATTCCCGATTTCAAGATGGAAAAGCATCTGATTGACCGCCGTGTGGATCAGATGGCCGCCGAGGGCGTTGAATTCCGCACCGGCACGGAAGTGGGCAGCACGCTGCCTTTTGATGTATTGCTCGCTGGCTATGATGCGGTGGTGATGACGGGCGGGGCCGAATGGCCGCGCGCATTGGAAGTGGATGGCCGCAATCTTTCCGGCATCTACCCCGCCATGGATTACCTGACGCAGCAGAATAAGCGCGTGGCGGGCGATACTGAAGACCGCGCCGCGCCGCGCGGCACCATTTCCGCCACGGGCAAGCATGTGGTGGTGATTGGTGGCGGCGATACGGGCGCGGATTGCATCGGCACCGCCGCACGCCAGGGTGCCGCTTCGATCACACAAATCGAAATCATGCCAAAGCCGCCAGAGCAGGAAAACAAGGGCCTCACCTGGCCGAATTGGCCGCATAAGCTCCGCACCGCGCCGGCGCATCATGAAGGCTGCGTGCGTGATTGGGCCGTGCTGACCAAGCAGGCGCTGGGTGAGAATGGCCGCGTGACAGCGCTTGATTGCGTGCGCGTGGAATGGGTGCATGAAGCCGGACGCATGCAGATGCGTGAAGTGGCGGGCAGTGGTTTTCAGATGAAGGCTGATCTGGTGTTGCTGGCGATGGGCTTTCTTGGGCCGCGCCGTGCGGGGCTGCTGGAGACCTCCGGCGTTGCCTTGGATGCGCGCGGCAATGTGCAGGCGGATACCGAAGCCTATCGGACTTCGGTGGCCAAGGTCTTCGCCGCCGGCGATATGCGGCGCGGGCAATCGCTGGTGGTTTGGGCCATTCGCGAAGGCCGGCAATGCGCGCGGGCGGTGGATGAATTCCTGATGGGGGCAAGCACACTGCCACGGTAATCCAGAACGCAAGCGACAGATTGGTGCAGCCATCTGCGGCGAATTATCGGGCAGGCGCTTCTGGCGCCCTCCTGTTCGTCCGAAATGTCAACCTGGGTTGCACATGAAAAATCAATCAATCCATTATACTCTCCAATAACCGTTTGCATGAACGCATTATCCTTTGAAGGAATCTCTCATCATGTCCGGATGTCTGATCAGGCGCTTCCTGCTTGCTGCCGCGCTTGCTTGCTTCCTGAAACCATGCCTTGCGCAGACATCCGGGACACCAGCCAATTGGTCCGGGACTTATCTGGGCGCCTTCGCGGTTGATTCCTTTTACACTGTGCGTGGCGTGAGCAAGCGCGGCGATGGTGGGTATGGTTCAAACGCGGCCGATGAAACGGCAAATGATTCCTTCCGTGGTGCGGGCCTTGGCCTGCTTTTGGGTTACCGCCATCACTACGCCAGCGGCATGATCTTGGGGCTTGAAACCGATTGGGCCTGGCTTCGTCAGGAAGACAATCAGAATACGGTGGTGAATTCCGGCAATATCTGGAACGGCATGCCCCAGGCATCCATCAACCGGGAGACGCGCTGGATTTCCACCCTGCGTGGCACTGTCGGTTATGGTGAAGGCCCGCTGATGGTCAGTGCCTCGGCTGGATTGGCCGCGGCCTTTCTGGCGGATACCCGCACCCAATATCAGGGGGTGACATCACCCACCCAAACTATCGCGCGTTTCAGCGAAACGGATGAAAAGATCGCCTTCGGCTGGACCATGGGCGTTGGGGCTGCCTGGCGGGTTTCAGAAGCTGTTGCGCTGCATTTGGATTATATCCACACGCAATTCGATCAGGTCGGTTTTGGCTTCCAGAATGCGCGTGCCGGCGTGGCCAGTGGCTTCAACACTGTTCAGGGCCGATCAGTGAGCAATGACGTGACGATACAGATGATTCGCTTCGGCCTGACCTATGCTTTCGGTGCAGCGCCCTGATCAGATGCAGCGGCGGGTTTGGTCCGTCATCGTGTGAACGCCAGCAAGGCAAAGGCTATGGTGACGCGTATTCGGCAAGCCTTTAACACCGCCATCAGTGAACTTGGCATGAAGGACTGCATTGCGGGGCTTGGCGTAATGACCATGACCGATAATGGCCCGGCTGGCGTGCAGGCCTTCGCTTGGCGTGTCATTGGGGCGATACCCGGCGCAAGTCGAATCGCGCAATATTGACATCCAAGCGATAATCCTTTTTCACTGGTCCAAAGAAAAACCTCATCCTTCTTCAGTAGAGAGAATCAGATGCGAAAGATCGCGGCGATCGCCTGTATCCTTGTCTGCGCAATGGCAATGCCTGTACTGGCGCAGCAAAAAACCGCTACGCGGCAGGCTTCTCCCAATGTCGCGGCGCAACCGCGTTATGCCACTGTCAATCTGCGCGCGGATTTTGCGCCAGACCCGCATGAAACGAGGGTGGAAGCAGGTGGAGATCGCCAGGTGCAAGGGCTTGGCGCCGATTGCGCTGGCTGGATTGACTTTGCCCGACCCGATGTTGATTTGAACTATCAGGCGGGTAGTTTGCCGCTTTACATTTCTGTTGTGGCGCAGGCCGATACAACGCTGATCATCAATGATCCCTCCGGCCGGTGGCTCTGCAATGATGACATGAATGGGCTTAACCCTGGCATTGTCATCCAGCGCCCTGCAAGCGGGAACTACAATATCTGGATAGGAACGGTGGAGCGCACACCGCAGCGGGCCACCCTTCGCATTTCCGAAATGCCACCTAGCCGAGCAAAATGATCCGCCCAGCATTCGCGAGACGATAGGCCCGCGCAGTATCCTGGCTTGACATCGCTGCATTCGTTTTCGCGGCGATGCGATCGGACAAAGCATTTTCAAGCCAAGTGGTACAACTTGGCGGCTCGGAAAATGCGATCGGACAAAGCATTTTCAAGCCAAGTGGGGCCACTTGGCGGCTCGGAAAATGCGATCGGACAAAGCATTTTCAAGCCAAGTGGGACCATTTGGCGGCTCGGAAAATGCGACCAAACAAAGCATTTTCAAGCCAAGTGGGACCATTTGGCGGCTCGGAAAATGCGACCAAACAAAGCATTTTCAAGCCAAGTGGGGCGACTTGGCGGCTCGGAAAATGCGACCAAAGAAAGCATTTTCAAGCCAAGTGGGATAGGCATCCTTGTCTTCGTGTAAAATTCAGACGAAGTCGAATTCCCTGTAGCCGCCGGCGGCTACCTCATCGGCGATGCGGCGATATTCCACAGCACCACCATAATAGCCAAGGGTGCGGCGGATATCCCGCCCTTCGACATTGCGATTGACGCCCGTTTGCCAGGAATTGACCTCGGCAAACAGCAGCCCGGCCACGGCTTCTTCCACCTTGTCAGCCCACCACTGAACCGCTTCGGCCTTGGGTTCCACGCGCTTCAACCCGTGCTTCTGCATATGAATGACAAGGCCGGTGATCCAATCCACGATTTCTTCGATATTGCGGGGAATATTGCCGCGTGCGGTATGGGGACCAAGCACCATCATCAGGTTCGGAAAACCTTGTGCCATGACGCCGAGAAAGGTCCTTGGTGTGCCGATCCATTCCTGCTTCAGGCTAAGTCCGCCGGGGCCGCAAATATCTATCCGGTCATAAGGGCCGGTCACACCATCAAAGCCTGTTGAAAAGATCAGGATATCGCAGGCAAAATCCTCGGCGCTGGTCTTGATGCCTTCGGGTGTGATGCACGCAATGGGCGTTTCATTGATATCCACCAGCCGCACATTGAGCTGGTTATAAACCTCGTAATAGCCGCTTTCCAAAGGGAGCCGCCTGGTGCCAAAGCCGTGATTCTTCGGGATCAGCTTTTCGGCAATGGCCGGGTCTTTCACTCTTTGGCGAATCTTGCGCGCCATGAAATCACTCGCCAAAGCATTGGCCGCCTTATCAGTCAGAACATCGGCGAAGTTACCGACCCAAATGCCAAATCCGGGTTCGGCATAGAGCTTTTCCCAAAAGGCTTCGCGTTCCTCGGCTGAGATTTCCAAGGCCTTGCGCGGGTCTGTCTGATGGATGAAGCCGGTCGCAGTTTCGCGGCAGCGGGCGAAGATTTCCGGATAGCTTGCCTTGATCTGCGCCTGTTCTTCCGCGGTTATCTGGCGATTATGCAAAGGCGCTGCCCAATTTGGTGTGCGTTGAAACACCGTCAGATGGCCGACATCCTTGGCGATGGTCTGGATGATCTGAATGGCGGTGGCGCCAGTGCCAATAATGCCAACGCGCTTGCCGGTGAAATCAACCGGATCATGCGGCCAACGGGCGGTATGGAAGGCCTGGCCCTGAAAGGAATCGCGCCCCGGGATATTGGGCAAGGTCGGCGCGGAGAGAGGGCCGAGCCCAGTGATCAAAAGGGGCGCGCGGCAGGTCTCACCGTTTTCTAGCGTAACAGTCCAAATGTTCTGGGCGTCATCAAAATGCGCGGCCTTAACGCGACTATTGAAGGTGATGTGCTTGCGGAGATCAAACTTGTCGGCAACAAAATTCAGGTAGCGGAGCGTATCCGGCTGCGCTGAGAAATGTTCCGGCCATTCCCATTCCTGGAGCAGTTCTTTCGAAAAGGAATAGCCATAGGACCAGCTTTCCGAATCAAACCGCGCGCCAGGGTAACGATTCCAATACCAGGTGCCGCCCACATCCGAACCGGCTTCAAATACACGCAGCTTCATGCCGCGTTCGCGAAGAAGAATCAGTTGATACATGCCGGAAATGCCGGCGCCGATGATGATGGCATCCGCATCGGCGGCGATGGATGCTTCCGGGTGTGCTGAAACTGCTATTGCCATGGAACTGGATCCGATCTGATTGCGCCTTCAACACCCGGGAATCGATTGCCTGACGCCGAAAGGCAATATGAGTGGCTCGTGAGCCCTCCTATTTGGTGTTCTGAGGATTATGAACATCCATGGAAGGCTTTGGCAAATCATCAGCAAAGGACCTTTTCTGCGCAACGTGCCGAGCATCCGGCGCGATTACTTGATGAAAGGGCAAAAGATACTCATTCAAGAAGCGAAAACCAATGGCGCTTTTTTTGGCAAAATTATCCCCGCGCAATCCTAATTCTATTTTCATGCTTTTATTTTAGGCGGGGGAAAGTTCTGCAATTCTCCCACAGAGGCTTCCGCACATGTCGAAACAGAAATCCGCCTTGAAAATTGGAACACGACTTGGGCTTGCCATAGCCCTGCCAATCCTCGCTGTCCTGCTGATGAGTGGCCTTGTCATTTCTCAGCAACTGCAAACGGTGCGGCAGGCCGATCAGCTTCAAGCCCTCAGTCACTTCAGCTCGCGCATGAGCGATCTGGTGCATGAGCTGCAGAAGGAACGCGGTATGTCCGCGCTGTTCATTGGTAGCCGTGGGCGGCAGATGGGCACTGAACTGCAAGCCCAGCGCCAAGATACGGATGGCCAAGTCGCCATTGTGCGCGGTACGCTGCGGGGCCTTTCACTTGCCGAGTACAGCGCGGAGCTGCGCCAGAGCGTGGAAAAAGCGCTTGCGGACCTTGCCGAGCTTGAAGCAAAGCGCGCTGATGTCAGCGGGTTGCGGATCGTGGGGCCGGACTCCTTCCGATTCTATACTGCCTTGATCAGCAATCTTCTCGCGGTGCCACAGGAATCGGTGAAGGTATCCAATTCCCCCGCGGTTACCGCCAATTTGTTGGCCTATTTCAACTTCCTGACAGCAAAGGAACGTGCCGGACAGGAAAGGGCCGTCGTTGCGGCGGGCTTCGCTTCCGGCCAATTCGCCCCCGCGCAGTACCGCACGCTGCTGACCATTTTGGCGGAGCAATCTGCCTTTTTGTCTTCATTTCAATCCTATGCCACCGAAGCGCAGCGCAGTGCCGCGCAACAGACCATGAGCGGCCCGGTCATTACGGAAGCGGAGCGTCTGCGCCGTATCGCCGTGGAAACGGGCTCGGAAAAGCCCCTTGGCGGTATCAATGCACGCGATTGGTTCAAGGCATCCACCGATCGCATTGACCTCATGAAAACCGTTGAGGATGTGTTGCAGCGTGATCTTGCAACGCTCAATCAGGCCAATGCGGCGCAGGCTTGGAAAATCCTGACCTATAGTTCAGGCTTTGCCTTTGCCATGCTGATGGCTGCACTGATTGTGGGTTTCATCCTCGCGCGCGGCATCACGCGCCCCATCACGGGCATGACAGAAGCCATGCGCGGCCTTGCGCGGGGTGACTTGTCAACGACCATTCCAGGGCGCGACAAGCGCGACGAAATCGGCACCATGGCTGAAGCCTTGGAAGTTTTCCGCAATGGCATGATCGAAGCCGAGGGCCTGCGCAAAGCGCAGGAGACGCAAAAACAGCAAGCTGCCGAAGAACGCCGCCTGGCCATGAATGCGCTGGCCGACAAATTTGAAGAAAGCATTGGTGAGGTGGTTGGCAATGTCACTCAGGCATCTTCTCGGCTGCAGGGCACTGCGGAAGATATGGCGCGCACGGCCGAGGAAACGTCTGGCCAATCAACGGCTGTTGCAGCTGCTTCAGAACAGGTGACGCAGAATGTGCAGACAGTCGCTTCCGCCACCGAGGAGCTTTCGGCTTCGATCCATGAAATTGCTCAGCAAGTGGCTGAATCCAGCCGCATGACCAATGAAGCGGTGGGCCAGGCGCGCAGCAGTACGCAGGAAGTTCAGGGCTTGACGGAAGCGGCGCAGCGCATTGGCGATGTTGTGCGCATCATCAATGACATCGCCGGGCAGACCAATCTATTGGCGCTCAATGCCACCATCGAAGCTGCGCGCGCGGGTGAAGCGGGCAAGGGCTTTGCGGTTGTGGCGTCGGAGGTGAAAGCGCTGGCTTCCCAGACAACCAAGGCGACTGACGAAATCGCTTCCCAGATCAAGGCGATGCAGGAAGCGACACAGCGTTCCGCGCAAGTGATCACGCATATTGCGGAAACCATCGACCAACTCAGCCAAAGCTCAACGGCGATTGCCTCAGCGGTTGAAGAACAGGGCGCCGCAACACAGGAAATTGCGCGCAATGTGCAGCAGGCCGCAGTAGGCACCACGGAGGTGGCGGGCAATATCACGCAGGTCAGCCAGGCCGCGAATGTCACGGGGAGCGCAGCAACATCATTGCTGTCTGCTGCTGGGACGCTCAGCAAGGATGGCGCGGCATTGAAGAAGCAGGTGGACAGCTTCCTCAGTGAAATTCGTGCGGCCTGAGGCTGAGAAGCACAGCCCCGGGAAAGCCAGGTCCCGGCTTTCCCGGGTGCCGACTGAATGCCATGATGCCGCCAACCAGCACGGGGGCACATCATGGCGCGTTTTAACGGCAAGGTTATTCTGATTTCAGGTGGTGCCCGCGGGCAAGGTGCCGCCGAAGCGCGGCTTTTGGTGGCAGAAGGTGCCCGCGTCATCCTTGGCGATGTGCTGGAAGCTGAAGGTGAAGCCCTGGCGCGCGAACTTGGCCCTGCCGCGCAATTTCTGCGTCTTGATGTCAGCGATGAAGGCGATTGGGCACGCGCTGTTGCCGCTGCTGAGGGGCGCGGCCCGCTCAGCGGGCTGGTCAATAATGCCGGCATTTATGTGCCGAAGCTGATGATGGATACTGATGCGGCGCTGTTTGAACGGCACACACGCATCAATCAGTTGGGCTGTTTTCTTGGCATGAAGGCAGTGGTGCCGGCGATGGAAAGGGCGGGGGGTGGTTCCATCGTGAACATCTCCTCCACCGCCGGGCTGCGCGGATCGGCGCGTGCTTTTGCTTATGGTGCCACGAAATGGGCGCTGCGTGGCATGACAAAATCCGCAGCACTTGAATTGGCGCCGCGTGGCATTCGCGTGAATTCCGTCCATCCCGGGCCGATCGCGACGCCGATGCTGGATATCCGCACACCCGAAGAAAATGCGGCGCGGCTCAAATCCGTGCCCATGGGGCGGCAGGGCACGGCGGATGAAGTGGCGCGGCTTGTGCTGTTCCTGCTTGCCGATGACAGCGCCTACATGACCGGGGCGGAACTCACCATTGACGGTGGCGCAACACTTTGAAAGGTTTCAGTAGCCCAGGCTGAAATCTACCAGATTGATGAGCGGCCGGCCGGCGCGCATGTTGTGGATATTCTCCACCACCTGCGGTGCCACGCTGGCTGGGATGGTGATGCTGGCGGCATGCGGCGTCAGGAACACTTTGGGGTGTGACCAGAAGCGGCTTGCTGGCGGCAATGGTTCTGGTTCAAATACATCCAAGGCGGCGCCGGCGACATGGCCGGAATCGAGTGCCGCCAGCATATCTTCCGCCACCATATGCCCACCACGCGCGCCATTGATCACATAAGCGCCGCGGGGCAACGCCGACAGCAGCTTGGCATTCAAAACGCCACGCGTTTGCGGTGTGAGTGGCAGCAGGCAGATCAGGATATCGCTTCGCGTCGCCATCTCCATCAGCCCATCCGCAGCATGGAAGGTCTGCACGCCGGGCAGCATCTTTGGGCTACGCGACCAGCCCATCACCGGAAAGCCAAGCGCGGTCAGCACGCGCGCCGAAGCACTGCCCAATTCGCCAATGCCCAGAATGCCGATGCGCCGTTCCGCCGTGCTGGGTGCCGAAAGCTCCAGCCATTCCTTGCGCTGTTGCAGCGCGCGGTATTCAGGGTCTTGCCGGTGAAAGCGCAGCACATTCAGCAGCACCCATTCCGCCATGGCGCTGGTCAGCAATACATCTTTCAGCCGCGCCACTGGAATGCCAGGCGGCGGTCCGGGCGGGCGCAGCAAGTGATCAACGCCAGCACCCATGGAGACAATTAGCTTCAGATTCGGATAACGGCGGAGTTCCATCATGTCATGCGCGGTCCAAACCACGGCGGCTTCAATTTCAGCCGGGTCGCCCGCATCAGGGAACAAACGAATGTCAAGGCTGGGATCAACGGCCAATAGCGCCGCCTTCCAATCCTGCATGGCATGCGCCTTGGTTGAAAGCAGAATGGCCATTACGCGTCTTCCTTTGACAGTGCTTCATCCAGCCGGCGCACAAAGGCCCGCCAATCATCCCGTCTGGCGGCCGCCCATTCCGTGCCGTCGGGCAGCTTGGCATAAAGGCTGAGGATGCTTTTGGACCAGAGCAAATCGAATTGCTGCGGCGATGAAAGTGCAAGCGCGGCGGTGCGTTCAAACACACCATCCTTGATTTTCGGCATGATCTTCTTGAGCCACCACCAGCAACCAATGCCAAGCACCGCCATGCCGGTCCAGGTGCCGCCTTGTTGCACGCCAAGCGCTTCCAGCGGCGCGCCGCCCCATTTCAGTGCAAGGAAGCTGGTGATCAGGATGGTTGCGGTTGGCCAGACATTCTCCCAGGTGCGATAAACCGGGGAGCCCGGCGAATTCATCCGGCGCATGCTGACGCCAAGCTTCACTTGTTCGGCATCCAGCATCGCTTTCAGGCGTTCCAATTCACTCACTGTCAGTTCATCGCCTTTTCATTGCTGGTCAATTCGAAAGCGGCGGCCATCAATTGCCGCGTATAGGCTTGCTTGGGTGCCTGCACCAGCGCTGCCGCCTCACCTTCTTCCACCACAAGCCCATCCTTCAGAACCGCAATGCGATGCGCCATGGCGCGCACAACGCGGAGATCATGAGAGATGAACAAATAGGCCAACCCATGGCGCGCCTGCAAATCCCGCAGCAGATCCACCACCTGCGCCTGCACGCTGACATCAAGCGCGCTGGTCGGTTCATCCAGCACCACCAGGCTAGGCTTCAACACCATGGCGCGCGCGATGGCGATGCGCTGGCGCTGTCCGCCGGAGAATTCATGCGGGTAGCGTTCCGCCATGGCGGGATCGAGCCCCACTTCGCGCAGCGCCTCCGCCACGCGCGCCAGGCGTTCCGCGCGTGGCAGGCCGGCTTCATGCACTTCCAAGCCTTCGCCGATGATTTCCGCAACACTCAGGCGCGGCGAAAGCGCGCCGAAGGGGTCCTGAAATACGATCTGCATGCGCCGCCGCCAAGGGCGCAGCGCGCGATTGGAAAGCGCCTGGAGATCCTGCCCAGCAAACACGATGCTGCCTTGGCTATCCGCCATCCGCAGCAAGGCAAGCCCAAGCGTGGTTTTGCCGGAGCCGCTTTCGCCGACAAGGCCAAGTGTCTCACCAGCATGCAGCGAGAGGGAAACACCATTCACTGCCTTCACTTCGGCCACCACACGGCGCAGCAGCCCGCGACGGATCGGGAAATGCACCCGGATATCGCGCGCTTCCAGCGCGGTGGCGGCATCGGCAGGGATCGGCGCCGGCGCGCCACGCGGCTCGGTCGCCAGCAGCATGCGCGTGTATTCATGCTGGGGCGCGGCAAAAACCTCAGACACTTTGCCCTGTTCCACCGCATTGCCATCCTTCATCACCACCACACGATCGGCGTGGCGGCGCACGATGGAAAGGTCATGCGTGATCAGCAGCATCGCCATGCCAAGGCGTTGCTTGAGCGAAGCCAGCAATTCCAATATCTGAGCCTGGATAGTGACATCCAGCGCGGTGGTCGGTTCATCGGCAATCAGCAGCTTTGGGTCATTAGCGAGTGCGGCTGCAATCATCACGCGCTGGCGTTGCCCGCCAGAAAGCTGATGCGGATAGGCGCCCAAGCGTTCCTCGGCCTGTGGAAAGCCTGCAAGCCGCAGCAATTCAATCACCCGCGCGCGCAGGGCAGGACCGGTGAGCGGGCGGTGGAGCGTAATGGCCTCGGCAATCTGGCGCTCGATCGTGTGCAGGGGATTGAGCGAGGTCATGGGTTCCTGAAACACCATGCCGGCCACGCCGCCGCGGAGTGCGCGGAGTTGCCTGTCATCCGCATCCAGCACGGAAACGCCATCCAGCGTGATGGCGCCAGCCGGGTTGCTGCCGGCGCTGGACAGCAGGCGCAGGCAGGACAGCGCGGTCACGGATTTGCCACTGCCGCTTTCACCGACCAGTGCCAGTGTTTCGCCGAGCTGCACATCGAAGGAAACGCCGCGCACCACGTCACGTCCGCGGAAAGCCACCGACAAATCGCGTACCGAAAGCAGCGCCATCAGCCCTGTCCCCCCGGCAATTTGCGCGGGTCAAAGGCATCGCGCACCGCTTCGCCGACAAAAATCAGCAGCGTCAGCATGCAGCCCAGCACCAGGAAGCTGGTCAGCGCAAGCCAAGGCGCGTTCAGGTTATTCTTGCCCTGGTTGACCAATTCGCCGAGCGAAGGTGAACCGGGCGGCAGGCCGAAACCCAAAAAGTCGAGCGAGGCCAGAACCGTGACGCTACCCGACAGGATGAAGGGCAGAAAGGTCAGCGTCGCGACCATCGCATTGGGCAGGATGTGGCGCTGCATGATGCGCGCATCGGAAACACCCAGCGCCTTGGCGGCGCGCACATAATCGAAGTTGCGCCCGCGGAGGAATTCCGCGCGCACCACGCTGGTCAGGTTCATCCAGGAAAACAGCAATAGAAAGATCAGCAGCACCCAGAAGCTGGGTTCAATCATGCTCGCCAGGATGATCAGCAGGAAAAGCTGCGGCATGCCGGACCAGATTTCGATGAAGCGCTGGAACAGCAAATCCGTGGTGCCGCCATAAAACCCCTGGATCGCGCCAGCGGCGATACCAATGACGGAGCTGATGATGGTTAGCGTAAAGCCGAACAATACGGAAATGCGAAAGCCATAAATCACCCGTGCCAGCACATCCCGCGCCTGATCATCCGTGCCAAGCCAATTGCGTGCCGAAGGTGGTGCGGGTGCGGGCCGGCCCAAATCACGCACCACGGTGCGGTAGGAATAGGGGATCAGCGGCCAGATCAGCGTGGCACCCTTGGCATCAATTTCTTCGCGAAAGCCGCGATCATGCCAGTCAGTCAGCGTGGGCAAGCCATCTTCAATGATGTCGCTTTCAGCGTAATCCACCAGCACGGGTGCAAACCACCGGCCATCAATGCGCGCGATGATGGGTCGGTCATTGGCCAGGAATTCGGCAAACAAGGTGATGAAGAACAGCACACCGAAAATGACCAGTGACCAATAGCCGCGCTTATTGGCGCGGAAATTCGCGAGCCGGCGCTGCGTGAGGGGCGAAAGCGTCATCGCCGCGCCTCAAAATCAATGCGCGGATCCACCAGCGTATAGGTGAAATCGCCGATGATCTGCATCACCAGCCCCATCAGCGTGAAGATATAAAGGGTTGCGAACATCACCGGATAGTCGCGGCGAATGGCGCTTTCAAAGCCAAGCAGCCCCAACCCATCAAGCGAGAACACAATCTCCACCAACAGCGCGCCGGTAAACAATATGCCAATAAAGGCCGCCGGGAAGCCCGCGATGATCAGCATCATGGCATTGCGGAAGACATGGCCATAAAGCACGCGTCTTTCAGACCCGCCCTTGGCACGCGCCGTCAGCACATATTGCTTGCCAATCTCATCCAGAAAGGCGTTTTTCGTGAGCATCGTCAGCGTGGCAAAGCCGCCAATCACCAGCGCTATGGTGGGCAGCACCATGTGCCAAGCATAGTCCAAAATGCGCGCGCCAAGCGACCAGGTCTCGGACCCTGGGCTGTTCAGCCCACGCAGCGGGAACCATTGGAAGAAGGAACCGCCGGCGAAAAACACCACTAATATAATCGCGAACAGAAAGCCTGGTATGGCATAGCCAACCAGCACCACCGCCGATGTCGCGACATCAAAGCGCGATCCATCACGCACGGCCTTGCGGATACCAAGCGGGATGGAGATCAGGTAAATCAGTAGCGTGGACCACAGACCAAGCGAAATGGATACCGGCATTTTTTCGATAATCAGGTCAATCACCGGCCGGTCGCGAAACAGCGACCGCCCGAAATCAAAGGTCAGATAGCCCAGGATCATTTCCTTGAAGCGCGTTGTCGCGGGCTTATCAAAACCAAAGGCGCGTTCGATTTCGGCGACAATGGCGGGATCAAGCCCGCGCGCGCCGCGATAATTCCCAACTGGGCCATCACCGCCCCCACCACCAGTGCCGCGCTGTTCCAACGCATTGGGGGTGCGGATTTCGCCGCCGCCCTCGCCGGTGATGCGCCCCATGGTCTGGCCTTCACCGCGCAGCTCCGCAAGCATCTGTTCAACTGGCCCGCCTGGGGCGAATTGCACCACGGCGAAATTGATCAGGATAATTCCGAACAAGGTCGGAATCACCAGCAGCAAGCGGCGAAGAAGATAAGCGGCCATGCCTAAAGATTGCGCCGGGCTTCGGCCAAGGCGGCATCTCGGGCCGGGTCTATCCACCAGGCGGTGGGAAAGCCCAGGCCAAAGCGTGGGGTCTTTTCCGGCCTGCCAAAGCGCTCCCAGAAGGCGATGCGGAAGCTTCGGCTATGCCAATGCGGAATCATGTAGTTGTGGTGCAGCAGCACGCGATCCAAGGCGCGGGTGCGCGCAATAAGCTCGGCCTGATTGGGTGCGGCAATCACCAATTCCACCAGCGCATCAATCACCGGGTCGCAAATGCCGGCAATGTTCTGGCTGCCATTCTCGCGCGCCTTGGCGCAGGTCCAGTAATCGCGCTGTTCATTGCCGGGGTGAAAGCCCTGGCCGATGCTGTCAATGGTCATGTCATAGTCGAAGGCATCCACCCGCACCTGGTATTGCGCCGGGTCCACGGTGCGCACGCGGGCCGCTATGCCAAGGCGTTCCAGCCATTGCACATAGGGCAGGGCCACACGTTCAAAAGTCGCCCCTTGTAGCAGGATTTCGAATTCAAAGCGCCTTCCTTCCGCATTCACCAAACGGCGGTCCCGCACAATCCAACCCGCTTCACGCAGCAGTGCCAGCGCGCGGCGCAGCCCTGCGCGGTTATTGCCTGAACCATCGGTTTTCGGCAGGCGATATTCCTCAGTGAACACGGCCTCCGGCACGCGGCCGCGATATTGGTTCAGGATTTCCAATTCACGCCCTTCCGGCAGGCCGCGCGAAGCGAAATCGGAATTGGAGAAATAACTCTCGGTCCGCGTATAGGCGCCGTAGAACAGGTTGATGTTCATCCATTCATAATCGAACACTTCTATCAGCGCGCGGCGCACCCGCGCATCCTGAAACAAGGGCCGGCGCAGATTGACGGCGAAGGCTTGCATGCCGGTTGGGATTTCGTGGCGGATTTCCTGCTTGGTGGCCAGGCCGCGCCGCGCTGCCGGGAAATCATAACCCGTCGCCCAATCGCGCGCGACATTTTCCTGGCGGAAATCAATCTGCCCAGCCTTGAAGGCTTCAAACGCCACGGTCGTGTCACGGAAATATTCGTAGCGAATGACATCAATATTGGACATGCCGCGTGTGGTCGGCAAATCCCGCCCCCAATAATCAGCCACGCGGCGCAGTACCACGGTGCGGTTGGGTTCAAATCTTTCGATGCGATACGCGCCAGACCCCAGCGGCAGATCAAGGCTCGGCCGGGTGAAATCGCGTCCTTCCCAGTAATGCCGCGGCAGGATGGACATCTCACCCAATATCATCGGCAATTCGCGGTTTTCATCGGTACGGAAACGATAGGTCACGCGCCGCGCGTCTTCCGCCACCACTTCTGTCACATCCGCCCAATAGGATCGGAAGAAGGGCCGGCCATTGGCGCGCAGCGTGTTGAAGCTGAAGACCACATCTTCGGCCGTGATCGGCCTGCCATCATGCCAGCGCGCCCCTTCCCGCAATTCGAAGGTCACGCCCTTACGATCCGTCGGCAATTCAATGATGCGCGCCAGATGCCCGTATTGGGACAGCGGCTCATCCAGATTGCGCGCCAGCAGCGTGTCATAAATCAGGTTGCTGCCAACAGCCGGCGTGCCGCGCAGAATGAAGGGGTTGAAACTGTCAAAGGACCCAAGCGCGGTCAGGGTGATCTCACCGCCCTTGGGCGCGTTCGGATTGACCCAGGGCCAATGGGTGAAGTCCGCGGGCAAGGCGGGCTCCCCCAGAAGCGCCATGGCATGGGTGCGCACCACCTGGCCAGGCCTGGCATCCCCGGCGGGATTGGCGGCGCGCGCCCCTGGGGGCAAGCTGGTTAAGGCGGCGCCAAGCGCCAGGATGTCTCGTCGAAGCATGGGCTTCAGGATGGGGTGTCGCGGCGCCTGGGGCAATGGCGCTGTGTTTCAGCTTTGCAGAAGTTGAACCGCTTCCGAAAGCAGACGGGCATCGCCCAGCGCAAGCACGCGCCCATCGCTGCCCGGATGCAGTGCCTGCCCGGCCCAATCCGTCACACGCCCGCCCGCCCCTTCAATCACCGGCACCAGCGCGGCCCAATCCCAAATCTGCAGGTCGCTTTCCGCCACCACATCAATCAGGCCAAGCGCCACCAGCC
>Ga0079301_1000359_pt1 | contig 21832 bp, 13 predicted proteins | sample Wag4_2014_7_11_3_FD_74797 | JGI IMG/M metagenome (GOLD analysis project Ga0079301, IMG submission 74797) | Fresh water mixed with fracking chemicals microbial communities from Ohio, USA - Utica-2 Time Series FC 2014_7_11 | ecosystem: Engineered > Industrial production > Chemical products > Input... | reverse complement strand
CATCCAGCGGGGCGACCGCGTGGCCGTCAAGCTTCATTTCGGCGAGCCGGGAAACACCACCACCACGCCGCCCGCCCTGATCCGCACGCTGGTCACCAAGCTTCTCGACCTTCAGGCCAGGCCGTTCATCGTGGACACCTGTGCCCGGACGAGTCCGACCCGGCAGGATGCCATCGGCTGTCTGCGCGCCGCTTCGGAGCACGGCTACCTGGAAGCGAACCTGGGGGCTCCCGTCCTGGTGGGAGACGGTTTCCTGGGTAGCGACATGGTGCGTCTCCCGTGCGTCGGACCTCACCTCCACGAGGTGGGGGTGGCGGCGGCGATCGCCCGCGCGGATGCCCTGATCGTCGTCAACCACGTCACGCTTCATCCCGAGACGGGCCTCGGGGGGGTCCTGCCTGCGACGGGCCTCGGTTGCCTGGCTCGCCAGTCCCGTCTGACCCTCGACCTGCCCACCGCCGGCCTGGAACCGTCCGAAGAGGCGCTCGATCCCCGCTGGCGCCAGGAGCACCGCATCCCCGCGATCCAGCTCCATGACCGGATCGCGGAGGCCGCGCAGGCCATTCTCCAGCACCACTCCGGCAAGACGTTGTTTGTCAACATGCTGCTGCAGGTCACCCCCGACCCTGACGGAGTGCCGTGGTCCGACACGGCCATCATCCCGGACGTGGGCATCTTGCTCTCCCGGGATCCCGTGGGGGTCGACCAGGCTACGGCCGAGTTCATCAATGCGCAGGCAGGAGCCCCGGACACCCGGTTGCAGGATCCGCTGGTACGGGACAAGATCCGGGCCCTGACCCCGGACGTCGACTGGCAACATCTGCTCCGCAGCGCGGAGCGACTGGGCTGCGGGAAGCGTCAGTACGAGTTGCTCATCACCTGAGAAGCGACACCTCGCGGCGCGCAGCGTTCTTTGTTACCATGCGCGTGCCGCTCCTCCCCGGAGCATGCACCCCGCATCCAGGAGGTTCACGTGACCCGCTTCGATGGCCGCCTGCCCACCGAACTTCGCCCCGTCCGGATCGAGCGCGGGTTCACCCGCCATGCCGAGGGTTCCGTCCTCGTCTCGTTCGGTGACACCCGAGTCCTCTGCACGGCCAGCCTGGAAGAGCGCGTGCCCCCCTTTCTCAAGGGATCTGGCAAAGGCTGGGTGACGGCCGAGTACGCGATGCTTCCGCGGTCCACCCACACCCGATCGTCCCGGGAATCCAGCACCGGCAAGGTCGGAGGCCGGACCCACGAGATCCAGCGTCTCATCGGGCGCTCGCTGCGCGGGGTGATCGACCTCCAGTCGCTCGGCGAGCGGCAGATCATCCTCGACTGCGACGTTCTCCAGGCCGACGGGGGAACCCGGACGGCCGCCATCACCGGCGCCTGGGTCGCCCTTCACGACGCGTTGCGCGTCGGGGTGGAGCGCGGGATCCTGCCGCGCATGCCTGAACTGGGGCCCCTGGCGGCCATCAGCGTGGGCATCGTCGCAGGTACGCCCTGCCTGGACCTGTGCTACGAGGAAGACTCGCAAGCCGAGACCGACCTCAACGTCGTGGCGACCGGCGCGGGCACCTACGTCGAGGTCCAGGGCACGGCCGAAGGGGCGCCCTTCGATCGCAGGCAGTTCGATGCCCTGCTCGACCTCGCCGACCGGGGCATCGCGACGCTGATCCGTCACCAGCAGGAGGCACTCGCCACGAGCCTCGTGGCGCGCTGAAGCTCCCGGGATGGAATCGATGCTCGACCATGAACCGAACGGGGTGGCCTCCCTGAAAGCCACCGGAACGGGCCCCCTGGGCGCGGATCCCGACCGGACCGTCCAGCGCAGACTTCTCTGGGGGCTGGCGATCGCCCTCGTCTGGCGCCTGCTCCTCGCTGCCCTGCCGGGGGGCCTCAAGTTCGACCTCGACACGTTCGCTGCCTGGGGCCTCCAGGCGGCCGATCGGGGTCTCTCGAGCCTCTACGCCCCGGGCCAGTTCTGCGACTATCCGCCGCTGTGGCTGATGGTTCTCGGTGGGCTCGGCATGCTCGGTCGGTCCTTCGACGGCGCGCACGCCGCCTCGTTCGTCATCCACGGAGTCAAGGTCCTGGCGGGACTCGCGGACCTCGCGACCGCCTGGCTCCTGTTCCACCTGCTGCGTGGCCGCGTGTCACGTCGCACGGCCCTGGCCGCGTCGCTGGGCTATGCGTTCAATCCGGCCACATGGTTCGTGTCGGGAGTCTGGGGTCAGATCGACGGGGTCGTCACCCTGGTGGCGCTGATCGGCACCATGATGATCCTGGGGGCGGCGCCCCTGGGCGGGATGGCCGTGGCCAGTTTGGCCCTGCTGGTGAAACCTCAGGCCCTGTTCACGCTGGTCCTGGCGCCCCTTGCCGGGTGGTTCCGCTTGCCCTGGCGAGTCTGGCCGATGGGAGCGGGAATCGCGGCCGTGCTGACCACGTTCGCGATGATGCCATTCACGGGAATCGGGGCAGGCGGTATCCCGGCGCTGGTCCAGCGCATGGCGGGGAGCACGACGACCTACGACGGCAGCACGATCAACGCGTTCAACCTCTGGACCGTGACCAGCCTGCGCAACGGGACGGTCATGTGGGGAGCCCAGTTCTCGGACACCCGGCTCCTGCCCGGGCTGACGCCGTCTTGGCTCGCATGGCTCGTGGTGCCCGTCCTGGGTGCAGTCCTGATCAGGTCCCTCGGGGGCATCCGGGGCCTCTCGTGGCTCAAAGGGGGGGGGCTCCTGGCCGGACTCGCCGTCCTGCTCGCGGTCTTGCTGGGCAAGATGTCCCATGCGGCCCTTGGCCTGTGCCTCGTCGCGGGCGTGACGGGCTGGGTCGGTACCTGGGTCTGGAAGCGACGAGACGAGGGCTGGGGGCCCATCTGGCTAGGCGGGGCCTGCCTCGTCCTGGGCGTCTTCCTCCTCGCCACCCGGATGCACGAGCGCTACGGGTTCCCGGCCGTCGCCCTGCTCACGCTGGCTGCCGCTCATAACCGGGGGCTTGGCCTGCACCTCACGACCTTCTCGGCCACGACCTTCCTGAACCTCGGATACGTCTACCTGTACTACATGGCCCCGTCCACGTTCGAGGCGATCCCGCCTGGTTTGCGTTCAGGCGTGATCATCGGCTGCGTGCTGGCGAACATGGCCCTCTTCGGCGACCTGCTGGCACAGCTGGCGACCCCGGCCACCCATCGGATCGCTCCGGGTGAGGAGGCCCTCCCCTTCCGGTTGGCCCCCCGATCGGTGCCCGTCGCCGAACCCTGGGGCCGTCGGGACACCTGGTTCGCCGCGGCAGCCGGGGGGCTCTTCTTCCTGATGGGGCTGTGGCGACTGGGGACACCGGACGAGCAGATCTTCGACGAGGTCTATCACGCCCGGACGGCCCAGGAGTACCTGCGCGACATCGATCCCTACGAATGGACGCATCCTCCGCTGGCGAAACTCGCCATCTCGCTCGGGATCAGGCTCTTCGGCATGCACGGCTTCGGCTGGCGCCTGCCGAGCCTCGTGGCAGGGGGACTGGCTCTCGCGGTGTTCTTCGTCCTGGCACGCCGGATGCTCGGGACCCGACGGCCTGCGATGCTCGCCACGCTGCTGCTGGGACTCGATGGAGTCTTCTGGGTCCAGTCGCGCGTGGCCATGACCAACATCCACGTGCTGCTGTTCATGCTGCTGGCGAGCTGGTGCGTGTGGGAGTTCACGCGGCGGGGTCATGAGCGCTGGCTGGTCGGCGCCGCGGCGGCCCTCGGAGCCTCGCTGGCCACGCGCTGGTCGAGTCTCTACGCCGGACTGTGGCTGGCGGCGTGGGTGGCCATCTGGGTCATCGGCTTCGAGCGTCCCCGACGTCCGGTGAAAGACATCGTGGCGCTCGCCCTCCGCACCACCCTGAGCTGGACGCTCGTCCCGGCGACGGTTTACCTGCTCTGCTACATCCCGTATTACGGGGCCCACGCCCACTCCGTGCAGGAATGGCTGACGCGCCTTTGGGAGCTCCAGCAGCGGATGTGGGGCTACCACGCCAACCTCCATGCCTCGCACTCCTATGCCTGCCCGTGGTGGCAATGGCCCCTGATGCTCCGGCCGACCTGGTATTACTTCCACGACTGGAAGAACGGGACCATCTCGGGCATCGTCTGCCTGGGGAACCCCACCCTGTGGTGGGCCTCCGTGCCGGCCCTGGCCGCGACGGCGGTACTCGCCGTCCGTCGGCACTGGACAGCAGGGGCCTTCCTGGCCCTGATGGGCTTCGGCATGTGGTTACCCTGGGCGGTCCAGCCGCGCTCCCTCACCTTCATGCACTACATGTTCGAGACGATGCCCTTCGCGGCCATCGCGATAGCCGCCCTGGTCTTCGAGCTCGGTGAGCGCCTCCGTCTCGTGGGACCGCCACCCGCACCCGAAGGGTCGAGCCCCGAGACTGCCAGGACGGGCCTGAGCTGGTTCCAGAACCCCCATCCGTTGCTGCTCCCGTCCCTGTACGCGCTCGCAACGGTGCTCCTGTTCGTCTGGTTCTATCCACTCTGGACGGGGTTACCGGTCGTGCAGGCGTTCTATCGTGCCCATATCTGGTTGAGAACCTGGATCTGAGCCCCATGTCGAAGCTGCCCGTCCATCTCGAGGTCACCCACCGGTCCGGCCGCGCGCGCGCCGGCATCCTCCGGACGCCCCATGCCGAGGTGCTCACGCCCGTGTTCATGCCGGTAGGCACCCAGGCCACGGTGAAGGCCATGGCACCTGACCAGGTAGAGGCGACGGGTTCCCGCCTCATCCTGGCCAATGCCTTTCACCTGTACCTGCGACCCGGGCACGACGTGGTGGCGCGCGCCGGCGGACTGCACGAGTTCGAGCGCTGGCCGCATGCCATGTTGACGGACTCGGGCGGGTTCCAGGCCTTTTCACTGGCCGCCCTGCGCTCCATCAAGGAGGACGGGGTGCGGTTCCAGAGCCCGCACGACGGGAGCCGGCACCTGATCCGACCGGAAACCTCGATGGAGATCCAGAACGCGCTGGGCGCGGACATCATCATGGCCTTCGACGAGTGCGTGCCCGGCATGAGCAGCCACGAAGCCGCACTGGCAGCGGTCGACCGGACGACCCGCTGGGCCATCCGTTGCCTCGAGGCCCACGCCCGCCCCGCGGACCAGGCCCTGTTCGGGATCATCCAGGGCAACGTGTATCCGGACCTGCGTCGGCGCTCGGCCGAGGCGCTCGTCCCGCTCGACTTCCCGGGTTACGCGGTCGGGGGACTCTCGGTGGGTGAGCCCAAGGACAAGATGATCCCGGCCCTCTCGGCCACCACGCCCTGGATGCCGGAAGACAAACCCCGCTACCTGATGGGAGTCGGCACTCCCGAGGACCTCGTCGTGGGGGTCGCCCTGGGAATCGACATGTTCGACTGCGTCCTGCCGACCCGACTCGCCCGGCATGGAACCGTCTGGGTGGGCGACGGGCAGAAGCTGAATCTCCGCAACGCACGCTTCCGGGAAGACCCCGAGGTCCTGGACCCGGGATGTGACTGCCAGACGTGTCAGGGGGGCTTCTCGCGCCGCTACCTGCATCACCTCGTGCGCGTCGAGGAGTTCCTCGCCCCGACGCTCCTGAGCATCCACAACGTGCGTTACCTGGTCCGGCTGATGGAAGACGTCCGCCGCGCGATCGCCGCCGGCACGTTCCCGGGAAGCCATCGCCACGTGGTGCCCCCGGACATGTGGGCCCTGCTGGAGCGTGAGCTGGAGGCCCGGACGGGGGCATGACCGGACTCGTGCGCTGGCTGGAAACCGCTGGTCGCCCCGTGATGGACCTCATGGAGGTCACGGGGGCCTGCGTGTTGCTGGCGCTGCGCGTCGTGGACCGCCTCGTCCGCAAGCCCTGGCCCTGGCGACAACTCGGCCCCCAGGTGGCGGCGATCGGGACCGACAGCCTGCCCATCGCGCTCGTCACGGCGCTCTCGGTCGGCATGGTGTTCACGCTGCAGATCTCGAACGAGTTCCAGCGTTTCGGAGCTTCATCGGTGATCGGGGGTGTCGCGGGTATCGCGCTGGTGCGCGAGCTGATTCCCACGCTCACGGGGGTGGTCGTGGCGGGCCGGGTCGGCGCGGCGATCGCCGCCGAGCTCGGAGCCATGCAGGTCACCGAGCAGGTGGATGCCCTGACGGCCATGGCCGCGGACCCCGTGCGCATCCTCGTGGCCCCCAGGGTGCTCGCCTGCCTGGCCGTCCTGCCGATGCTGACGATGATCGCGGACGTCGTGGGTCTCGCCGGTGGCTTCGGCGTCGCCGTGCAGCTCAAGGGGCTGGCGGCCGTTCGCTTCCTGGATTCGCTGCAGGGGCTGGTGAAGCTGGAAGACGTCCTCAAGGGGCTGCTGAAAGCCGCCTGGTTCGGTCTGGTCGTGGGCGTGATCGGCTCCCAGCGCGGGCTGTCTGCCACGGCCGGTGCCCGGGGTGTCGGGCGGGCCACCACCGAGGCCGTGGTCTACAGCCTCATCACCATCTTCGTCACCAACTACCTGCTGTCCGCCTGGCTCTTTCCGGGAGGAGCACGCTGATGCCGGCCCCGCGCATCGAGGTGCGAGACCTGTCCAAGCGCTTCGGCCCCAAGGTCGTGCTCGACGCCGTGACATGTGCCTTCGACCCGGGGCGCATCGGGGTGGTGATCGGCCCCTCGGGCTGCGGCAAGAGCACCCTGCTCAGGCTGATCCTGGGTCTGGTCCAGCCGGATGCGGGTACCATCCTGTTCGATGGCACGGATCTGGGCCGGGCGCATCGTGGCACCTGGGAGTCCGTCCGATCCCGGATCGGCATGGTCTTCCAGTCGGCCGCCCTGTTCGACAGCCTGACGGTCGCGGAGAACGTGGCTTTCGCCCTGGTGGAACGAGGCGTCCGGGAGGCCGAGGCCCTGGCGCGGGCGCGGGAGGTGCTCTCCCAGGTCGGGTTGCCCGAGGCCGGTCCGGCCCAGCCCGCCGAGCTGTCCGGGGGGATGCAGAAGCGGGTGGCGATCGCCCGGGCGATCGCCACCCGGCCCGACGTCCTGCTCTTCGACGAGCCCACCACCGGCCTGGACCCCGTGACCTCCCGCCAGATCGAGGATCTCATCGTGACCCTCTCCCGCGAGACGGGAGCCACGTCCATCGTGGTCTCCCACCAGCACTCGACCATCCACCGGACGGCCGACCGGATCACGCTGTTCCACCATGGCCGCATCCTGGGGGACGGAGAGCGTGACCTGCTGGACACCCATCCCGCCATCCGGAGCTTCCTGGACGGCCACACCATGACGGTCCCGCCCCGGGAAGGAGGCGCTGCATGAGCCTGTCGACGACGGCCCGGGTGGGCCTGCTGACCTGGATCACGATCGCCGCCACCGTCGGGGGGCTGGGCTGGCTGACGCAACTCGGCACCGAGCGCGCGGGTTATCCCCTCCAGATCGTCTTTCCGGACGTCAACGGTCTCCTGCCGGGGGCCAATGTGCTGCTGATGGGGGTGCGCGTGGGACGGGTCAAGCAGATCACGCCCCGACGCCATGACGTGCTGGTGGATCTCTGGATCACGGACCCGGCCGTGGGGATCCTGCAGGGTTCTCGATTCAAGATCCTCAACAAGGGGATCATCGGCGAAAAGAACCTCGAGATCTTCCCGCCGGACGATGAAACCGTGCAAGCTCGCATCGCCGCTGGCACCACCCTGCAAGGCCAGAGACCTGACCGCCTGGATGCGGTGCTGGAGGAGGCCCTGACGGCCGTGCGGAAGGTCCGGGCCCTGGCCGACGCACCCGAGATGCGGCAGGTGCTGGGTGATGCCCGCGAGACCGTCTCGGGGGTCCGGGCCCTCGTGGGACGACTGGAGCTCCTCACCATCCGGGCCACCGACCTGATGGATCAGGGCGGTGGTGGCCTCGCGCACCTCCGAGAGACCACCTTCCCGGCCGTCGACCGCACGGTCGAGGCGGCCCGCGGCACGGTCGAGACGGCCCGAGGTACGCTCGAAGAGCTCCGGACCGATGCCCGGGTCGCGAAGCAAGCTCTGGAAGGCCTGAACCTGGAAGGCAAGACCGGCGACGACGCCCGGGAGGCGATCGCCAGGCTCAAGACGCTCCTGGCTCGACTGGACGGGATGGCCTCCCGACTCGACGAGGTCACGCGGGACCCCCGGATCGGGCCAGGCATCGGGGCCCTCGTCGACACCTCGCGCCGGGTCGTGGCCCAGGCGAGCGCGGTCGCGACGGGCTCCTTCAAGGTGAGCCCCGTGCTCGATCTCGCAGGCCTCTCGGATGGCCGGCAGGCGTATCTGGTCGGTGGGGGCGGTCTGGACGCTTCGATCGGCCTGCAACGCTTCCAGCTCGGGATCGAGCAGGTCGGGGATGGCAATTTCTGGAATGCGACCTGGGGACGGGACGACCTCATGAACCCGGGCATGGGCTTCCATGTCGGCCTGATCCGCTCCAGGCTGGGTGGCGGGCTGACCTGGAACCTGAGCCGGGAAACAAGGCTGCGGGCCGAGATTTTCAGCCCCCAGGCCCCCCTGACCCGACTCTCGATCGACTACGGCTCGCCCGACTGGCAGACCCGGATGCAGCTCAATGCCAGCTGGCTTCATGCCCTGGATGGCCAGGAACCCGACCGGATCTTTCTGGGGATCCGGTGGCGCCCCCTGGATTAAAGTGGCCAGGCGATGGGTTTACAGGGTGCATACCTGATCAGGACGAACCGAGGAACAAGGATGATCACGGCAATCGGCAACCGGTACGAGATTCTCGATCTGCTCGGTGAGGGCGGCATGGGTCGCGTATATGCCGCCCGGGACACCCTCGAGAATCGTGACGTGGCGCTGAAGCTGCTCAAATCGGGGGATCACGGAGATCTCGAGCAACTGAAGCTCGAATTCTGGGTCATGACCCGACTGCGCCACCCGCACATCGTGGAGGTCCACGAATACGGCCTCTCTCCGGACGATCTCCCGTACTTCACGATGGAGCTGGTCCCCGGAAAAGGCCTCGACGGACGTGAGCCGGTCGCCCCTGCCCAGCTGCGTCAGTGGCTCGTCCCTCTGCTGGAGGCCCTCGATTCGATCCACCGGCAGGGATACGTCCACGGCGATCTCAAGCCAGCCAACATCCGCATCCGGGAGGACGGCGTCCTCAAGCTGATGGACTTCGGCCTGATGGAACCGGCGGGCCGCCAGGGCGGACCGATCCGGGGAACGCTCTGGTACGTGGCCCCCGAGGTGGTCCGGGGAGATCGGATCGATGCCCGCGCGGACCTCTATTCGGTCGGAGCCGTGGCTTACCACCTGCTCACGGGACGCCCTCCTTTCGAGCACGCACGCACGCTCGACCTCGTCCGGGCGATCGCGGCAGAACCACCGCCCCCCCTGGCGTCGGGTGACACCGAACTCGATGGCCTGATCGGGCGCCTGCTCGACAAGGATCCGGCCGGGCGCCCGGGGTCGGCCCGGGCCGTCCTGCGCGAGATGGGGATCCAGACCGATGACACCCCGACCCGGACACTCGAGCCCCGGCTCTGTGGCTTCGATCCGCTGCTGGTGCAGATCCGCGACCGGATGGAGGGTCTCGGGGGGACCCTGTTCATCCGGGGGAGAGAGGGGAGCGGCAAGACCCGTCTGGGCCGCGAGTTGCTGCTCGAGGCCCAGATGGCGGACCAGCTCACCTGCTGGATCCAGGGCACGGAACCGCCGGTCCCCTACGGAGCCGTCACCACCCTCGTCGAGACGCTCGTGCCGCTGGCGCGCACGTCGTGTCCGGCCGTGCTGGAAACGCACCGACAGGTCCTGGGCCTTCTGGTACCGGGCCTGGCGACGGGTGAGGCCCATCTGGTCCTGGAACCCGAGCAGGAACTTCGACGGCTCCAGACCTCCATCCTCGAGCTGGTCGGGGCTGTCGCGCGCACGCGCGGCCTGACGGTCCTCATCGACGATTCGCATCTTCTCGACGAGGCGTCCCGCGAGACGCTCGCCTTTCTGAGCCGCGGCGCGAGCCAGTTCGCCCTCCGCCTGGTGCACCTGACGGGGGGCACGTCCGTTCCCGAGGGCGCGATCGAGATCCCCCCTCTCCAGGCCCAGGACATCGAGGCCGTCACCCTGTCCATGCTCGGGACCTCCCCGATCGCCCCGGAGCTCCGGAACGACCTCTTCGCCCAGTCGCAAGGTCACCCTCAGACCCTCGTCGAGCTGATCCGACATGTCGTGAGCTCGCGCATGCTCGTCCGTGAGCCCCAGGGCTGGACGGTGCCCGGGGGAATCGCCAGCGGGTCCATCCCCGGTTCGCTCGCGGGCCTGTGGAACGGTCGGATCGAGGGACTCGACGCCCTCGCGCGCCAGCTGCTCCAGATCCTGTCTCTGGCCGAGCATCCGCTGGGAGTGGGAGACCTCTCGACGTTCGTCGAACCGGAGACGGGGCACGCCCTGTACCAGGCCCTGATGACCCTCGAACAGCTGCACATGGTGCAAGCCTCGGCGGACGGGTACAGCATCGCATCGCTACCGCTGCGGACCCTGCTCCGGGAGAGCGTGGCCGACGACCAGCGGGCGATCCTCCACGAACGTCTGGCCGCGATCCTGGAGCCAATCCTGGCTCTCGCCCCGCAAAACGTCGCCATCCTGAACTCCCTGACGCGTCACCTCCTCGAGTGTCGTTCGCCCGAGCGGGCGATCCCCCTCGCCCTGCGCGCCGGTGAACGCAACCTCGAGCTGTTCGCGGCCGATCTGTCCGCAGGCTTCCTGACCCGGGGGCTGACCCTGGTCCGGGCCCAGAGCCCGGTCGACGAGGGCACGCTGCTCCGGATGCTCATGACCTTGAGCGACGTGTACCGCCTGAAGGGGGAGTTCGCCGATGCGGGCCAGTCCCTCGAGGAAGCCGCGAGCCTGGCCCGCCAGCACGGGGCGAAGTCCCACCTCGCGCGCGTGCTCGGTGGCCTCGGCAAGGTCAAGCAGGCCAAGGGGGATTATGACGGCGCCCTGCAGATTCTCGAAGAGGCTGCCAGCACGGCCCAGGAGGCTGGGGTCCCGAGAGAACGGCTCCGGGCCCTGACCACCCTGGCCAGGGTGCATTTCTTCAAGGGGCAGATCCCCCAGACGGTCGAGGTGTTCACCCGGGCCCTTCACGTCGCCCGTGAGCACGATCTGGAAGCCTTCCAGGCCGAATGTCAGTCCTTCCTGGGTTACCTCTACACCCTGGATCCGGTCCGGCAGAACGAGGGTCTGGCGATGCTCCAGGAGGCCCTGACCATCCACCAGGCCACGGGGAACAAGATCGGGCTCAACGACACCCTGATGCACCTCGGCAATGCCTACCAGAGTCTCGGCCGGTTTGCCGAGGCCAAGGAGTGCTACCTCAACTGTCAACAGATCAACTCCGAGATAGGTCAACATGATGAAGAGGTTTTCAGTCTGCTGAACCTCGGCATCGTGGGGCAGCAGATGGGCGACTTCTCGGAAGCCCTGGAGCTGTCCTCCCAGGCGCTCGAACTCGTCCAGAAGCTGGGAAGTCGCTACCCGGAGAGCATCGCGCTCGCGCTCGTGGGCTACGGGCACCTGGTCCAGGGGCGAGTCCGGACGGCCTGGGAGCATATCGACCGGGCGGTCGCGATCGCCGACGCGATTCACAACGTGTACCTGGACGTGAACCTGGCGACCTTCCGTGCGGATGCCCTGGCGATCGTGCGCCGGGACTCCGAGGCCCTGGCGATCGCCCGAGAGGCCCTGGCGATCGCCGAGGAGAAGGGCATCGAGGACGTCCGTCTCGCCCTCGAGATCAAGGTCGGAATGCTCCTGGCCCGGACCGGGCAGTTCGAGGAGGGTCGGGACAGGCTCACGACGGCTCGCAAGAAAGCACGCGAAGCGGGAGCCCGCGCGATGCAGGTACGGGCCTCGCTGGGGCTGGTCTGGCTGGCTGGCCGCTCGCGGGACTATGCGGATGCGCAGAAGCTGGCGCATGCAGCCCTCCAGGACGCGCGGGAAACCCAGTCCCGGGCCATCGAGGCCGAACTGGAAGTTCTGCTCGGGGAAATCCAGCTCCTCCAGGAACGCCGTAGCCTGGCCAGCGAGCATCTGCACCGCGCGAGCACGCTGACCCAGCAACTCGAGATGCCCTTCCTCCAGGCCACCGCGGCAGCCCTACTGGCGCGGGCAGAACCGGCCCGCGCCGATCGGCATCTCCAGAGCGTCCTCACGATCCGGCAAAGAATCCTCGAGTCGGTCGACCCGCAAGACCGCGGGATGCTGGAGCGCTCGTGGGAGAACAGCCTCCTGGGTCTCGATGCCAGCGCGACGGCAGCCGCCCAGACGATCGAGAGTCGGCTGCAGGGACTCGTGGACGATGTCACGGATATCCTCGCCAACGTCAAGGTCCGGGAAGCGCGCTGGTCGAGCATCGAGCTCGCCCACGAGCGCCTGGAGCAGCTGATCGAGTTCGCCCACAAGATCAACCAGGTCCACGATCTTCGCCTCGTGCTCGAGCTGGCCATGGACCTGATCATCGACATCGTCGGGGCGGAGCGCGGGTTCCTGTTGCTGTACCAGGGAAACCAGCTCCAGGTCTCCGAGATGCGGAACATCCACCCGCAAGAAGGGGACGACGACTGGCTCATCAGCCGCTCGATCGCCGACGAGGTGTTCCACACCGAGCAGCCCATCGTCCTGCAGGATGCGCTGTCGGATCGTCGGTTCCAGCACAGCGAGTCCATCCAGGCCCTCAATCTCCGGACCGTCCTGTGCGTCCCCCTCAAGATCCGCAATCAGGTGGTGGGAGCGCTCTACGTCGATCGCCGCACCATCGGGACGGGGTTCTCCGAGGGTGATCTCGACGTCGTCGTCTCTCTGGCGACCCTCTCGGCCACGGCGATCGACAACGCGAATCTCTATCACGAGCTCGAGACGAAGAGCCACCAGATGGAGGCCCTCAACAACCTGGCCCGCGTGCTGGCGACCACCCATCTGCTCGAGGACGTGATGAGCGTGGCGGTCCAGATGACGCTGGAAGTCGCCCGCGCCGAGCGCTGCTATCTGCTGCTGTGGGAACAGGACGAGCTGGTCTGCCGGGCCATGTCCAACCGGGACGGCTCGAGTCACCAGAGGGAAGCCGAGGTCTCCGAACCCGTCTGCGCGCGCGTGCTCGAGACGGGTGAGCCGCTCCTGCTCGAAAGCGTGCCCGCCCCCTTCGCCGCGGAAGGGGAAGAAGGCGGGATGCGCCAGGTCATGTGCGTCCCCCTGGTGGCCAAGCAGCGCCTGCTGGGCCTCATCTACGTGGATTCGGACCTGACGGGCCACCTGTTCCACGACAGGGACCTGACGCTGCTGGAGGCCATCTCGCATCACGTCTCCGTCGCGATCGAGAATGCCCACCTGTATGCTCAGCTCTCGACGCGAGCGAGCGAGCTGGAGACCCTCGTGGAACTGTACGAGGAAGCCAACATGCGGGCGAGCTCGGATGCCCTGACGGGTCTGCAGAACCGACGCTTCTTCCTCGACCAGCTCGATCGCAGCTTCGCCCAGGCCAAGCGGCACCGCCGTCACCTCAGCCTGCTGATGATCGACATCGATCATTTCAAGAGCTTCAACGATACGTATGGCCACACGATGGGTGACCAGGTCCTGGTCGGCGTTTCCCAGGCACTCGGACTGGCCGTCCGGCTGGCGGACGTGGTGGCCCGGTACGGGGGTGAGGAGTTCATCGTCGCGCTTCCCGACACCGACCTGGAAGGGGCGGTGACGGTGGCAGAGCGCATGCGGGAGTCCGTGATGGAGCTGAGCCTCGCGGACGAGATCGGACAGCCGTTGCGAAACATCACCATCTCGATCGGCGTGAGCTCGCTGCGCCTCGAAGACGAGCGAACGGCGGAGCTGATCGAGCGGGCAGACCTCGGGCTCTACGAGGCCAAGTCGCGCGGCCGCAACCAGGTCCACTCGCTCAGCGATTGAGACCGGTCCACGCTGCCGCTCACCACAGGCGCGAGTTGAGCGCCTTCCAGAGTTCGTCGAGGGCGGTCCTCAGGCGCCGGGAGACCTGCATCTGGGAGATGCCGAGGCGTCTGGCGATCTCGGTCTGGGAGAGGTCCTGATAAAAGGCGAAGTCGATGACCTCTCGCGAGACGACCCGCAAGGACACCATCGCCTGAGCCAGCATCAGCCGATCTTCCTCGGCCATCTCGAACGAACGGTAGCGCGCATCGACGAGCTGGTAACGAGGTCGAGCCCCTTCCCCGTCTTCCTCGATCGTCTCGTCGAGAGACACCGCGTGCCGGGTCCGTTCTGCCTGGAGAAAGGCCTCGAGACGGGGCTCGTCGAAGCCCGTCTCGGACGACAGCGAACCGGTGTCGACGCGGTTTCCGGCCTGCTCTAGCCGGTGGGTGGCGGCTTGCACCGCCCCTCGCATGTCCGCGAGTTCCCGGGGCATCCGCACGGCATGCAGGCGATCTCGGAGATAGTGAAGCACCTCGCCAGACACCAGCGTGCTGGCATAGGCCCGGAAACTCCGTCCCTTTCGGGGCTGATACCGCTCGACCGCGAGCATGAGACCGATTGTGCCGACCTGGATCAGGTCCGCTTCATGGCCCGGATATCTCCGGAGCTGGGTCGAGAGGATGGGTCGGACGATCGGAAGATACGCTTCCACCAGGGCATTCCGGACACCGGGATCACGGGTTTCGATGAAACGCTCCCACAGGCCTTGCAAGGACTCATCGCGGGGATCGGACACGATGGCTGAACCTCCCCGCGGGGCGTGCATCCCGGCACTTGCCCTAGTGATGATCCGAGGGGCTCTGACCTTCCCTGTAAATTCCGAGAGCCGCGCTGCCCACCCAGCCGGTCACGATGAAGAAGATCGAGATCATGAACCAGAAATAGGTCCAGTTGTTCACGTTGAATCACTCCTTGTCACGGGTCGTGAACCCAGCATAGCAAGTCTCCCGGATGGAGACCACCTGCTACTTGATGGCGTTCATGATCGTGAAGACGGGCAGGTACATCCCCATGACGATCGAACCGACGAGCACGGCCACCCCGACCATCATGAGGGGCTCGATGAGGGAGGCCAGTGCCTGGATCGAGACCTGGGCCTCCTCGTCATAGAAATCGGCCACCTTCTCCAGCATGGCATCGACCTGCCCCGTCTCCTCGCCAACCGAGATCATCTGCGTGACCATCGAGGGAAAGACGCCTGACTTCATCAGGGGAGGCGCGATGCCGTCACCCTCACGAACGGCCTGTCGCACATCCTCGAGCGCCCCCGAGACGACCATGTTGCCGGAGGAATCTCGCACGATCTCGAGGGCCGCGAGCAGGGGAACTCCGGACTTGAGCAGGGTTCCGAGCGTGCGCGTGAAGCGCGCGACGGCCACCTTCTGGGCCACCGGACCGATGATGGGCACCTTCAGGATGTAGCGATCGATGAAGTGCTTGCCCCAGTCCGTGGCTGCCCAGCGCCGGAACAGGACGACCGTGCCGCCGATCATCAGGAAAAGGCCGATCCCGAGCGGTCCCCTGAGGGTGTTCGAGAGATCGATGAGAAACTGCGTGTATGCGGGAAGCTTCGCGTTCATCGATTCGAACATCTTGGCAAAGATCGGCAACAGGAACACGAGCATCGCCACGAAGACGGCCACGGCCACGAAGGCGACGACGAGCGGCATCGTCATCGCCCCCTTGACCTCACCCTGTAGCTTGGCGCTGGCCTCGAGGAAGCCCGCTACCCGCAGCAGGACCGAGTCGAGCACACCGCCCGCCTCCCCGGCCCTCACCATGCCGACGTAGAGCTTGTCGAAGATGGTGGGATGCTTGGCCATCGAATCCGCCAGGGAAGCACCTCCCTCGACTCGCGTACGCATGTCGTTGATGACGCGACGCAACGCCGGATTGCGCGCCTGTTCGCCCAGGATCGTGAGCGCCCGTACGAGGGCGACACCCGAATTGATCATGGTGGAGAACTGACGGGTGAAGATGGTCAGTTCCATCAGGCTGACCTTGGCCCCCGCGCTGAGAATGGCCTCCAGGTCACGAGCGAACCGCGAATTCCGGAAACTCTCGAGTCCGGAGAGGCGGTTCTCCCGGGCCTCCGTCACGGGAGTGACGATCATGTAGCCCATCTCGCGTAACTTGTTGCGCACCTCCTCGGCGGAGGCGCCCGTCATGGTCTTGATGAAGGCTTCCCCGCGGTGATCGCGGACCTTGCACGTGTAGACGGCCATGGTTCAGATCTGCCAGTTCCTCTCGTCAACGCGCCATCGCGCCACTGAGACTGCTCGTGGGCGCAGCACCGATCATGCGGATGAGATCCTCGGGACGCGAGGTCTTCGAGACGGCATCTTCGTACGAGATGAGCCGGTTGAAGTACAGGTCCTTCAGGCAGTTCTCGAGCGTCTGCATGCCGAACTTCTGCCCGGTCTGGATCGCCGAATAGATCTGGGCGGTCTTGCCTTCCCGCACGAGGTTGGCGATCGCCGGGGTGTTGACCATGATCTCGAGTCCCATGACACGCCCGCGTCCACGCCCACCGTCGGTCGAGAGCTTGGGCACGAGACACTGCGAGAGCACCGCCACGAGCGAGTTCGAGATCTGCACGCGAATCTGCTGCTGCTGGTGGGGCGGGAAGACGTCCACGACGCGGTCCACGGTCTGCATGGCGCTCGCGGTGTGAAGGGTGCCGAACACGAGGTGGCCCGTCTCGGCCGCGGTCATCGCCAGACGGATGGTCTCGAGGTCACGCATCTCACCCACCAGGATGACGTCCGGATCTTCACGAAGGGCCGCCCTCAGGGCCGCATCGAAGCTCTTGGTGTCGGCCCCCAGCTCGCGCTGGTTGACGAGGCTCATCTTGGGCACGTGGACGTACTCGATGGGGTCCTCGATGGTCAGGATATGTTCGGCGCGGGTGGCGTTGATGTTGTCGATCATCGCCGCGAGCGTCGTGGACTTGCCGGAACCCGTCGGTCCCGTCACGAGGATGAGGCCACGCGGCTTGTGCGTCAGTTCTCGCACGAGCGGTGGCAGACCCAGGTCCTCGAAACGCGGGATCTTGGTCGAGATGGTCCGGAGCACCGCCGCGTAAGCGCCCTTGCTCTTGAAGGCATTCACGCGGAAGCGCCCCAGCCCCACGACGCCATACGAGCAGTCCAGCTCGAAGGTCTGTTCGAGGCCCTTGCGTTGATCGTTCGAGAGGATCGAAAAGATCAGTCGCTGGGTGTCTTCGGGGCTCAGGGGATCGTAGTCGGTCCGGATGAGCTTGCCGTTGATCCGGATGATCGGGGGCACCCCGGCCGAGATGTGAAGGTCCGATCCATCGCGATCGAAGACCAGCTGAAGCAGTTCCTCCATGTACATGGGATCATTCTCCTCTCGTGGAGCCCTGACCGCACCCTAGGTCGACAGCAACGTGCCGCAGCTGGGACAGCCCTTCCAACCTTCCTCGATCCGCTGGTGACACTTCGGACAGACCTTCTTGAGGTCGGTCTGACAGAAGGGACACTTCATGAATTCATCGCCGATCGGGTTCCGGCACGAGGGGCACAGCTTGTCCTCGCCCTCACCCGAGAAGGTGACGCGGATGACCTCGTCCAGGGACGTATGCCCATCCTCCACCAGCCTCAGCGAATAGTCCTTCAACGTTCTCATGCCCGACTGCTTGGCCGCATAACGGATCAGGCCCGTGGAAGCGCCCCGGGCAATCAGATCACGAAGCTCGTCGTTCATCTTCATGATCTCGTAGACGCCCATGCGGCCGGAATAACCCTTCGAGCACTCGTTGCAACCGACGGCCCGATAGAAGGTGGGGAGCGCCTTGGGATCGTAGCGATATCCCACGTAATCGAGCTCCCGTACCTCCGGGGTGTACGGCTGCTTGCACTTACCGCAGAGACGGCGGAGCAAGCGCTGTGCCAGCACCCCGATGGTCGCCGCGGACACCATGAAGCCCTCCACGCCCATCTCGTGAAGACGCATCACGGCGCCCGGAGCGTCATTCGTATGAAGAGAGGTGAACACCAGGTGGCCCGTCAGCGCCGACTCGATGGCGATCTTGGCCACCTCGAGATCTCGGGTCTCACCGATGAGCATGATGTCCGGGTCCTGCCGGAGAAACGCCTTCAACACGCGAGCAAAGGTATAACCGACCTCCGGACGCACCTGACACTGGTTGATGCCGGGCGCGTCGTACTCGATCGGGTCCTCAGCTGTCACGATGTTGACATCCGGGGTGTTGCGTTCGTTCAGGATGGAGTAGAGGGTGGTCGACTTGCCCGATCCTGTCGGGCCCGTGACGAAGATGATCCCGAAAGGCCGATTGGCCATCTCTCGGACGAGGGCCAGATCTTCGGGGTAGATGAAGAGCTTGTCCAGTCCGAGCGTGGTCCCGGACTTGTCCAGGATCCGCATGCAGAGTTTCTCGCCGTACTTGGACGGCAAACTCGAGAAGCGGAAGTCCCAGTCCCTGTTCTTGAAGCGCACCCGGATGCGGCCATCCTGGGGCACGCGCTTCTCCGAGATATCGAGGTTCGCCATGATCTTGAAGCGACTGACGAGGGCGGGCAGGAACTTCTTGGGAATGGCGCTCTGGCGATGCAGGATGCCGTCGATGCGATAGCGCACCACGACCTCGTTCTCCCACGGCTCGATGTGGATGTCCGAGACCTTGCGTGCGCCCCCGATCGCGTTCGTCAGGATCGAGTTGGCCAGCTTGATGATCGGCGACTCTTCCGCCGCTCGCTCGAGTTCGATGGCCTTCTGGCTGTCCTCCTTCTGCTCGACGACCTCCAGGTCGTCGTCGGAGGCGATCTCGCCCAGGACCGACGAGATGTCCATGACCGGTGCCGAGTCGACCTCGGGTGCAGCCGCCTGGCTGGACTGCTCCAAGAACCAGAAAAACTCGTCCTCCGTGATGACGACGGGCTGGACATGCACGCCCTTCATCATGAACCGGACATCGTCGATCGCGATCAGGTTGGTCGGGTCCACCATGGCCAGGGTCAGCCGGTTGTTGGCGAGCGAGATGGGCACGATCTGGTGCTGGCGCTGCAGATTGTCGGGAATGAGCCGCAGCACCTCGGGCGGAATCTTGGTCTTGCGGAGGTTGATGTACCGCAGCCCGTACTGAAGCTCCAGGGCATCCTTGATGCTGGCCTCGGTGATGAATCCCTGCTTGATCAGGATCATCCCGAGGCTTTCCTTGGTGGACTTCTGGATGTCGATGGCCGTTCGAAGCTGGTCCTGCGTGATGAGGTTCGCATTGACCAGGATCTCTCCCAGCTTCATCTTGACGATGGCCACGATGGAAATCCTCCGACTTTCTCAGGAACGAGGTATCAGGCGGGGCCCGGTCGGCGGGAGACGTCCCTGACCGACCGGGCCCCGCTTCAGGTCACGACACCGGGAGGACTAGCCCGCTTCCCCGGCAAGTACGGACAGGATGGCCGTCAGGTCGAGTCCGACGAGCGACGGGGCCATCACGACGAGCACCCCGACCTGGAGAGCGACGAGCATGACCAGGGCATTCTCGGTGTCGAGCAACGCGAGACGCGTCGATCCCACTCTCATCTTCTTACCCTGAACGTCGAGGTTGGTGAGCATGGAGGACGCGATCGCCCCGACGAGTTCCTTCTCGTAGGTCGGCGGCAACGAACTCGCGATGACCAGACCGTCACGCCCGACAATCAGGCTTCCCTGCACGCCCTCGCACCCGTCGATGCGCTGAAGCAACTGGTCGAGGTCGGCGCCGCGGGAATTCGAGATGATGGTCGTGGTCGAGTAGACGCCGGCCCCTCGCTTCTCGGCGTTGTCGATGATCCGCTTGAGCGTGTTCTGATCGACGAGCAACTTTCCGATGGAGACGAGGCCGTCCTGGCTGGCTCCGGTGGAAGGGACGAGCGCCGTGGAGGCGGCCGGCGCAGCAGGCGCGACGGGAGCACGCGCAGGTGCAGCGGCAGGAGCCGGTGCGGGGGCAGGAGGAGCGACCGGGGCTGCAGGACGCGGGGGCGGTGCCGGCTGGGCTGGCGCAGACGGAGCGACCTGAGGCGCAGGAGGTGCTCCGCCGCCCGGCTCGAACGAGTCGAAAAGAGAATCGAGATCGCGGTCCACGCCCTCCGGGGCAAACAGACCACCACCGGCCCCACCCGAGGGGGGCTGAGCGGGACGTCTCGGTTCGGGAGCCGGTACCCTCGGCGCGGCAGGAGGGGGAGGAGCGAAGGCCTGGTCCTGCTGCGGATCGGCGAAGAAGCCACCCGCTTCCTGATCACCGTCTCCGAAGGAGAACAGGTCGCCCTCGATGGTTGCCAGCAGATCCTGCTCGAGCGTCGACTGCGGTTCCTCGGGCAACGCCGCAGTGAAGTCCTGGTCGGCCTGCGGCAGTGCCGTGGTGCGCTTCTGACTGCCTACACCACGCTTGCCACCGGGGGACAGCTTGCGGGTCCCGCCGGAATTGCCTGTCCGCTTGCGAGCATCTTTACCGCCCGATGCAGATGCAGCAGCCTTGTCACCGGACGGGCGACGGAACGCCGAGAGCAGGGAATCGAGGAATCCCGGCTTGGCGGCCTTTTCCGCGGATTCCAGTTTCTTCGTACCTTTGCGGGTTGCCATCGGACCTTCGTCTTCTCCCGTCCACATCGAGCCAGGACAGCGCCTCTGGGCTCGCCGACACCCATGTACCCGGAAGCCTCGATCCCCTATCCAGCAGAACCATCCCGGACCGCAGCACCCGCGTGTTCCGCAACCCGGGCGAGAACGGCGGCCATGGCCGGCTCGATCTGCTCGTCGGTCAAGGTTTGTTCGGCCCGGAAGGTGAGCCGGAGACCGAGACTGACCTGTCCGGCAGGCAGCGGCGCCCCGGAGTACCGGTCGAAACAGTGCACGTCTTCGAGCCATTCTCCGCCCGCCTCGCGCACCATCGCGAGCACCTCGCCGGCCAGCACGTCCTGAGACACCCGGAGAGCGAGATCCCGCGTGACGGCGGGTTGCCGGGAGAAGGCCCGGTAGCCGGTCACCGCGGCACGCTTCGTGGAGGCCTCCAGTTCGGCCAGATCGAGCCACGCGACCGCCACGCGCCCCAGGTCGGGGGCATCGATTTCCGCGAGATGGGCAGGATGGATCTCGAAGATTTCCCCGAGCAGGCGATCGCCGATCCGCATGCTCGCGCTGCGCCCCGGATGGCGGTGAGTATCCCCCGCCCCGGCCTCGATCCGGTGCGAGTCGATGCGAAGATCACCCAGGATGCGCGCGACGAGACCCGAGGCCCAGCCGAAGTCAGCCTGGAGCGAGCCGGGGGCCGTCTGCCATGTCCCGCGCATCTGGTCTCCCTCGAGCACCACCACGAGAGCCTCACGCGCGACGATCGCGCCGGCAGCGTCCCTGCCGTGAGTCCAGCCAAGCTCGTAGAGACCGGGAGCACGACGGGAGCGCTGGCGTGCATTGTAGACCAGCATCTCGAAGGCGCCTCGCCAGAGCTCGGTACGCAGGACCTCGAAACCAGCCAGCGGGTTCTTGAGCGAGACCAGGGCCTCATCGGCCTCGGGCGTACTGGAGCGAGGCACGAGACTCGAGGTGACGACCTCCTGCAGGCCGAGCCCCTCGCAGGTGTCTCTCAGGCGGCGCCGGAGCGACTCGCGGCGCCCGAGGGTCGCCGAGGGTCGGGGGGGAAGCGGAATGGCCGGGAGCGCCCCGTAGCCGCGGAAGCGAGCGATCTCCTCGAGCACGTCCACCGGACGCCGGACGTCTCCGGAACGCCAGGAGGGCACCCGGACGCTGAAGGTGGATGCATCGATGTCTTCGAGGCCGAAGCCGAGCTTCCGCAGGGCGACCCGGACGGTATCATCGAGCAGATCGGCCCCGAGCAGACCCTCGACCTGGGAC
>Ga0079301_1000358_pt1 | contig 21854 bp, 18 predicted proteins | sample Wag4_2014_7_11_3_FD_74797 | JGI IMG/M metagenome (GOLD analysis project Ga0079301, IMG submission 74797) | Fresh water mixed with fracking chemicals microbial communities from Ohio, USA - Utica-2 Time Series FC 2014_7_11 | ecosystem: Engineered > Industrial production > Chemical products > Input... | reverse complement strand
TACAAATTCACTAGGTCTTGTAAAATTCTTATTTCCAAATGCTTATAATATTTATTTACATGATACACCAGGCAAACACCTTTTTGCAAAGCAAAACAGGAGTCTAAGCCATGGTTGTATTAGACTTGGTGACGCCCGAAAAATGGCCGGCTACCTACTTAGAAATGATACCAGTTGGACAGCTATTAAAATAGATACGGCCATGCACCAGCAAAAAGAAAAATGGGTGACACTTAAAAAAACAATCCCCGTTTTTATGGCCTATTTTACAAGCTGGGTAGATAGTAATGGCGTTTTACAATTTAGAAAAGACATATACGACCATGACAAAAAAATGGAACGTATTTTATTTAAAAAAGAAGAGCCCCAACTCTAACATCCAAATCCTAACTTTGAATCAAAGAAATAAGATGCATTTAATTGAAGTAACGAGCGCAGCTACCGCACAAGATTTTTTAGAAGTGCAGGCCATTATCAATGCAGGTAATCCTAATTATATTCGACCACTTAACAACGAAGTCAACGACGTATTTGACCCACTTAAAAATAAAAATTTCAAATACGGAGAAGCCAAAAGATGGATACTAGAAACTGATGATGGTTCACTCGTAGGCCGTATTGCAGCATTTACCAATTCAAAATATATCAATAAAGGAACAGATTTTAAAACAGGTGGTGTTGGTTTTTTTGATTGCATCAATGACCAGGCGGCTGCTAATTTATTATTTGATACCGCCAAAGATTGGCTTGCACAACAAGGAATGGAAGCTATGGATGGCCCCATCAATTTTGGGGACAGAGACAAGTGGTGGGGACTGATGGTAGAAGGGTTTGATAAGCCTCCTATGTATGGGATGTCGTATAATCCTGAATATTACGAAACACTATTTACCAACTACGGATTTCAAAATTATTATAACCAATACTATTATGCGACTAGCGTTAAAGGAGACCTGCCAGCAAGGTTTCCTGAAAGACACGCGCGTTTTGCAGCAAAGCCCGACTATGTAGCCAAGCATGTTAAATTAAGTGAGCTTGAAAAATATGCTGGTGACTTTGCAACGGTGTACAACGCCGCATGGGCACAACATGGCGAGGCCAAAGAAGTTACCAAAGAACAAGTGATCAAGCTTTTTAAAACCATGAAACCCATTATGGATGAGCGTCTTGTTTGGTTTGCATATTACAAAGCAGAGCCCATTGGTATGTTCATTAATATTCCGGACCTGAATCAATATTTCAAACACTTTAATGGCAAACTGGGCTGGTTCGAAAAACTTCGTTTGTTATACATGTCAAAAACGGGCAAAAACAAACAACTAACCGGACTAGCTTTTGGTATTGTTCCTAAATATCAATCACTTGGTATAGACAGCTTTATGATTCAGGAATGCTCTCTACTGATTAAAAACAAAGATTGGTATGACCGTTACGAAATGGGATGGGCTGGGGATTGGAATCCAAAAATGCTCAATATTTATAAGAGTTTAGGTGCCAGTCCAAGCCGCAGAATGGTCACTTTTAGGTGCCTTTTTGATGCCTCCAAGCCCTTTGAGCGTCACCCAGAAATGGTGTACGGTTAAAATTATACCCATGTGCAAAAAAGGTGCGGTTTAGATAAGGGTAAGCCTACCGTTGTGCTTATATTGCAACCCTGTTATGGAAAATCATTTTGTTGTATCGGCCCGTAAGTATAGACCCCAAAACTTTAATACCGTTGTTGGGCAATCGCATATTACGACAACCCTTAAAAACGCCATTAAAAACAACCAACTCGCGCACGCGTTTTTGTTTTGTGGGCCAAGAGGCGTTGGTAAAACAACATGTGCAAGAATTTTAGCTAAAACCATCAACTGTACAAGCCCAACACCAGATGGTGAAGCTTGTAACACCTGTAACAGCTGCGTATCATTTGATGCCGGTACTTCTTTAAATATTCATGAACTAGATGCGGCGAGTAATAACTCGGTAGATGATATTAGGTCACTAGTTGAGCAGGTAAGATTTGCTCCGCAGGCTGGTAAATACAAAGTATATATTGTAGATGAGGTACACATGCTCAGTGCTAGTGCCTTTAATGCATTTTTAAAAACACTAGAAGAACCGCCTTCTTATGCGATTTTTATTTTAGCAACTACCGAAAAACATAAGATTCTTCCAACCATTTTAAGCCGTTGTCAAATTTTTGATTTTAAAAGAATCACCAACAACGATACTGTAGAACACTTAGAAGAAATTGCAGGTAAAGAATCTATTAAAGCCGAGCGTGCAGCACTACAAGTGATTGCACAAAAGAGCGAAGGCTGTATGCGTGATTCACTCAGCATTTTAGATAAAATTGTAAGTTTTACAGGAGGTAGTTTAACCTATCAAAATACCCTAGAGCATTTAAATATTTTAGACGAAGACTATTTCTTTAAAATGCTAGAAAGCATGCAGGCCAAGGATTTGGCGGCATCCATGATCCTTTATGATGAAATCAACAGAAAAGGTTTTGAAGGAGATATGGTACTCAATGGGTTTGCAGAATTTATTCGTAATATATTAGTTTGTAAAGACCCTAAATCGGCTCCTTTATTAGAAGTAGTTGAAGGCATGCAAGAAAAATATATTTCTGCAGCAGCAGCTATGGGTATGTCGTATTTAGTGAGTGCGCTGAATATTTTAAATGAAGCAGAGATCAATTATAAAATGGCGCGTAACAAAAGATTACACGTAGAACTCACGCTCATTAAACTCAATTTTTTACAAGAAGCGATAGAGCTTGCCTCAGAAAATGGCTCGATTGTAAAAAAAAAACGGATTGACGGACCAGTAGCCATTAAAACAAGAAGTATCCCTTCTATACAAGTTGTTACGCCTCCTAATAGTTCAACTACTAACAAACCAAGCCTTTCTATAGATACAAGTGTCGCTGCAAGTATGCCAGTCGCCCCTCCAAAGGCAGCAGCTACTTCTACTTCTACTGCAGCAACAGTGCCCGCTCAAGCTACGGGTCCTAAAAAGAATCTATTAACTGCTTTACGTGAAAAATATGGTGATCAATACGCCATTGAAGAGGTAAAAGAAGCAGAATCGTTAAACATGGAAAAGCTGAGGGCTTGTTGGGACGCTTATGGCTCAACCCTAGAAGCACAACAAAAACACTCTGCCTCAGGAACCTTTAAAATGGCGGTACTTGAAATAGAAAACGATATTCATTTTACGGTTCGCGTACCTGGTTTAACGGCTCAAAAATTTGTTGAACAGGAGCGCATGATGCTTATAGATCAAATATTTGCTACGTTTAATAACAGGTCTATCAAATTTAGCATCATTGTTGACGCTACAGAAAAAGAAGACGTACCCATTCATATGCGTTTAAATAGTAAACAAAAATTTGAACGTATTAGTGAGCAGTATCCGCTTCTCAAAGAATTAAAAGAAAAACTGAAATTAGAAATCGATTATTAAATCCTGAATCTGCTATATTTTTTTGGTAGCACTGTACCCATTTTTTAATAACCACTGAAGCACTTTATCACGCTGATCCCCTTGAACAATCATTTCAGCGTCTTTTACAGACCCACCCGTTCCGCAAAAATTTTTTAGTTGTTTGCCTAGGTTTTCTGCGTTGTCGTTTGTACCAATAAATCCTGTAATAAGCGTAACAGCCTTACCTGCTCTATGTTTGGTGTCTAACCTTATACGCAGTAGTTGCTTTGCTGGCGGTAAAGTATCTTGCGCCTCCTCATGCGCTGGCTCAAAGCTAAAATTTGGATCGGTGCTATAAATGAACCCTCTTGCGTCTGATTTATTTTTTTTAATCATGAAAATAAAGTGGTCATTAATTAACACGAAGGGTTACAATATGATAAGGCGCTGCATTTTTTTTCATGAGCATCAGCGTAATGTTATAGTTTTTTGCGGCGCCTGAAATTTTTCCGGTCAGGTACATGGTATTGCCAATTTCTCTTTGGGCGGTACGCTCAAATCCTTTAATCTTATGTTCGGCGTAAAATGCAGCAAGCTTTTGAGCCGCTTTTTCAGTTGCAACAATTTTGTCTTCCGGAGCCGTCAAAAATTTAATGTCTACGACCACTGCAAAATGTTTTGCTATGTCTAGCGGGTTACCAGATTTTAAAGCGGCAACAACCAGATCAGCATCCCCCTGAAAAGGCCCTTCAAATGCTGTGGTTAACAACAGCAATGGGAATAAAAGGCCTAATAGATACTTTTTCATGGTCTGGTTTTAATTGACTCACCCAAAAATAACTAAGATGCAGCAATTAATGCCACTAAACCCTTTAAAATTGACGTTTTGCCTCAAAAATAAAGGTTGTAAATTTGTAGCATGAAACGCAAAGTAATACTCGTCATTATGGACGGTTGGGGATTGGGCAAACAAAAAATGTCTGATGCCATTCAACAATCAAAAACGCCATTTGTAAATAGTCTCTACACAAAATACGCAAACAGCACATTAGTTACTTGTGGCGAAGACGTAGGACTACCAGAAGGTCAAATGGGCAATTCAGAAGTGGGGCACTTAAACATTGGTGCTGGCCGTATTGTATATCAAGAGTTGCAACGCATCAATGTTGCCATTAAAACCGGCGAGCTTGCAAACAACCCTACCTTTTTAGAAGCAGTAGCGTATGCGAAAACAAATAACAAACCCCTTCACTTAATGGGACTTGTTAGTGACGGTGGCGTACATGCACATATCAATCACTTAACTGCTCTTTGTGATTATTGCAAAGCAAGTGGACTTACCCAGGTTTACATTCATGCTTTCACGGATGGTAGAGACACTGACCCTAAAAGTGGACTTGGCTTTATCAATACACTTTCAGCGCACTTACAAAATAGTGTGGGTACCATTGCAACTGTTAGTGGCCGTTATTATGCCATGGACCGTGACAAAAGATGGGAAAGAGTAAAGCTTGCTTATGATTGTTTAGTGCATAGTGTTGGACCCCGTGCAACGAGCGCTACCATTGCTTTAGAAGCTGCATACGCTGCAGATACCACCGACGAATTTTTATTACCTACTGTTATTGTAAATGATAATAACGAACCTGTTGCTGCTATCAAAAATGGCGACGCAGTATTCTGTTTTAATTTTCGAACCGACCGATGTAGAGAAATTACAGAAGTGTTAACGCAACAAGCATTTCCTGAATTTAACATGCAGCCATTACAGCTTCATTATACCACCATGACACAGTACGATCAAACCTTTAAAGGCGTACATGTAGTATTTGAAAATGATAATTTACAAAACACATTAGGAGAAGTGTTGGCAGCACATGGTAAAAAGCAAATTAGGATTGCAGAAACCGAAAAATATCCGCACGTTACTTTCTTTTTTAGCGGCGGAAGAGAAAAACCTTTTGAAGGAGAAAATAGAATTATGGTGGCTTCTCCTAAAGTGGCAACCTATGATTTACAACCAGAAATGAGCGCCGTTGGCATCACCGATTTATTGGTGCCAGAAATAGAAGCAGCATCTGCAGATTTTATATGCCTTAACTATGCAAACGCAGATATGGTGGGCCATACAGGCGTTTTTGAAGCAGCCATTAAAGCTGTAGAAACCGTGGATGCCTGTGTAGAAAGAGTGGTGACAGCTGGTCTTGCGCATGGATATACCCTACTTGTTACTGCAGACCATGGTAATGCAGATTTTATGATCAACGAAGATGGAAGTCCTAACACAGCGCATACGTTAAATTTGGTACCTTTATTTCTAGTGGACAATGACCTAAAATTAACCCTTAAAGCAGGTAAGCTTGGGGACATTGCACCTACTGTTTTACAATTAATGGAATTACCAATACCGGCAGAAATGACCGGCAATATTTTAATTTAAAAAATCCTTCCATGAGTATGTTAAAAAAAATTGGGCTGGGACTAGTAGTTGTATTGATTGTGATGCAAGCATTTAGACCCGAAAAAAATATTTCGGATGATCATTCAAAAAATATCGCAAACCTTTATCCTGTGTCCAAAGAAGTGGATGCTATTTTGGTAAAAGCATGTAATGATTGTCACAGCAATAATTCTAAGTACCCTTGGTATGCGGGCGTCCAACCACTTGCTTGGTGGATCAATGACCATATTGTAGATGGTAAAAAACATTTTAATTTGGATGATTTTGCCAATTATACACTACGCAAGCAATACCATAAAATGGAAGAAGTAATTGAGCAGGTAAATGAAGGTGAAATGCCACTTGAATCTTATAGCCTGATTCACAACGACGCAAAATTAACCCAAGAAGAAAGGGTTGTATTAACGAACTGGGCACAGTCTGTACTCGATTCCATGAAAGCTACATATCCTATTGATAGCTTAATCAAGAAAAAGAATTAATAGTCCCTGGTCTATTCCTTTTATTAGCCCGCTTACTAAACTAAGCGGGCTTTTTGTTAACTTGCAGCATGGAAATTACAAAAGCCAGCTATTTGGTTTCGAGTCCTAGTTTTGACAAATGTCCAAAGCCAGATAGGCCCGAATATGCATTTATAGGACGCAGTAACGTAGGTAAGTCTTCTTTAATTAATATGATTACAGGTCAGAAGAGTTTAGCTAAAACCTCTGGTACTCCTGGAAAAACGCAACTCATCAATCATTTTGAAATAGAGAGCACGCTTAAAGCAAAAGCACCAAGAAGCAAATGGTTTATTGTTGATTTACCAGGATACGGATATGCTAAAAGATCCCAAACAGATAGAAGACGATGGGAACAAATGATTGAAGGCTATTTCAAAAAACGAGAAAATCTTGTACAAGTTTTTGTACTGATTGATAGTAGGCATGGTCCTCAAAAAAATGATTTAGAATTTATTAGTCAATTGGATAGTTGGGGCATTGTGTTTACACTCGTCTTTACTAAAATTGATAAAGAAAAACCTGGCGTTGTTAAAAGAAATATTGAAAGCTTCTTTAATGTCTTAAAAGAGAGCTGGCAATTTTTACCGCGCCATTTTGTAACAAGCGCCGAATTAAAAACAGGTCGTGAAGAAATGTTAGCGTTTATAGCTACCTGTAACGAAGCAGCTGCAGCAGCTGAATAATTATACCCTATTATGAAATTACTTATCACTTATTTAAAGCCCTATAAAGGGTTAGTACTTTTAGCGTTACTACTAGCAGGTATTAACCAAACCTTTTCTTTATTTGATCCCATGATATTTGGGAAGCTTATTGATCAGTTTGCCAATCATGCAAAAACAAATCTAGACGGTAGTTTTAGATCTGAAAGCGAATTTATCAAAGGTATTATGGGTATGCTTTTTTTACTCGTGGGTACAGCCATGGTAAGTAGGCTAGCAAAGGCTTTTCAGGATTATACAGTTAATGTAGTGATACAAAAGTTTGGTGCTAAAATATTTACAGACGGACTTCAACACTCTATGCGTTTGCCCTATCAAGATTTTGAAGATCAACGCAGTGGTGAAACATTATCCATCTTAACAAAAGTAAGAGCCGATACTGAAAAATTTATAGGCTATGTTATCAATGTATTATTTGGTATCATTGTAAGCGTGCTCTTTGTATCAATTTATGCAACCAGACTACACTGGTCGATTGTACCAATTTATTTAGGTGGCGCTGTACTAATTGCTGCCGTTACCAACTTACTAAGTAAAAAAATTAAAGTAATTCAAAAAGCTATTGTGGGTGAAACCACTGCACTTGCTGGTACCACCACCGAAAGTTTACGAAATATTGAACTTGTTAAAAGTTTAGGCTTAACAGACCAAGAAGTAAAAAGACTCAATACCAATACCTATAAAATTTTAGGGCTTGAACTTAAAAAAGTAAAAAGTATTCGTTCACTCAGTTTTATACAAGGGACGCTTGTAAACTTTTTAAGACAAGTAATCACATTTACACTCATGTGGCTTATTTATAGAGACGTATTAACGGTAGGCCAATTAATATCACTTCAATTTTATAGTTTCTTTATTTTTGGACCACTTCAAGAAATTGGCAGCATCATTTTAAGTTATAGAGAAGCAGAAGCGTCGCTTCAAAATTTTCATAAACTAATGAGTCGTGAAGTAGAACCAAGACCCGAGCATCCAACGAGTGTTGGCGCTGTTCAAACCCTTTCTTTTTCGGCGGTTTCTTTTCAGCACCAAAGCGCGCAGTTTAAGGCACTTGACAATATCTCATTTGACGTTAAATTAGGCGAAACCATTGCTTTTGTTGGCCCATCAGGCGCAGGCAAAAGCACCCTTGTTAAATTACTGGTAGGCCTTTATAGACCTCAAATTGGGCATATCGAATACAACGGTGCCAAAGAAAACGATATTGATTTTGAAGAACTCAGAAATCAAATTGGTTTTGTTACGCAGGATACACAATTATTTGCGGGCACCATAAGAGAAAATTTAAGCTTTGTATACCCTGGTGCAACCGATGCCGAAATGATTGTAGCACTTGAAAAAGCAAGTTGCCATTCTATTTTATCCAAAGCTGAGCAAGGGCTAGATAGTATTATTGGTGAAGGCGGCTTAAAACTAAGTGGTGGAGAAAAACAAAGATTGTCGATAGCGCGTGCACTACTCAGACATCCGCACTTACTTATTTTTGACGAAGCAACTTCATCACTTGATAGTATTACAGAAGAGGAAATCACTAGAACCATTCATGCTATATCTGAAGAACGCGAACAAATTACGGTGATGATTGCACATAGATTAAGCACCATCATGCATGCCAACCGTATTTATGTATTAGAAAAAGGGCAGATTGTTGAAACTGGAACACACGAAGCACTACTCGCCGAGAAAGGTCTTTATTATGCTATGTGGCGTCAACAAATTGGAGAAAGAAAAGTAACACGTTAAATAAGCATTTTATTCTTTCCCAAATTTCTTTTTAAAGTATTCAATTACAGAGGGGTCTTCGAGACCTTCCATATCACTAAGCTCCAACTCAAGCGCTTTAGTACTTAATTGAATTTCTAAAAGTGAAAGCAATAAAGAAGCAGAAAAAGAAATTAAGCTGATTGCAAAAACAATATTTGCAGCCAGCATAAACTGAACATAAATTAGGTACATACAAAGGATACATCCTAAAAAAGTAACCACGCCTAATGCTTGCATATTTTTAATGAGCTTTAAGCGGTAACGCAAATTTTTTATTTGACCGTGTATGATATGTTTTTGCTCTTGATTCTGGTATTTATCATGCAAATTTCTAACCCTACTACTAAGTGCTAAAAAACGGTTGGTATAAGCAAGCATAATTAAGCTGATGGCGGGAAAAAGAAGGGCTGGTGTATTAAAACTAATTTCCATGATACAAAGTAAGCAAGAATTTTGACGCAAACCTATTTGACTTTTAACATCGTATGCACCTGTTGCACAGACATGTTTTGCAGCCTAGCATAATATACCCCAGTTGGAAGACTGCCGGAATCAAATACAACCGTATACGTTCCTGCGGCATAGTCACGATCCGTTAAGTTCGTAATCACACGTCCTAACATATCCATCACCTGAATAAGTGTGTGGCCACCTGCTGTTTTAAAGGAGATTACCGTTTTACTGGTAAATGGATTGGGATAATTATGGACTAAGTTTTCGCCCGATAAATTAACGGCTTTCTTACATGCTGCTGCATTGACGAGTGGAAGTGTTTGAAAATTTTTAAGCATGATTTGCTGCAAGTCGGTATCAGAAACGCAAAGCCAATTAGATAGTAGCGTTGCATACACACTTCTAAAATCAAATTCAAAAGGTACATTTTCTCCAACTGTAACGTTAGCGCCAAATTTAGGCGTAGCCCCTAAAACACCGGGTATTACATTTTTTCCAAAAACAAATAATGGCGCAGCTGCACCATGGTCGGTACCGGAACTGCCATTGGATTTAACGCGTCTACCAAATTCAGAAAATGTCATACCCGCCACACGATCATCAACACCTAAAAATTTAAGGTCTTTTTGAAAAGCCCTAATTGCATCACTTACTTTACCCAACAAAGTGGCATGTGCACCAGTGGTTGTGTCTGTGGCATTTACTTGAACCGCATGGGTATCAAAGCCGCCAAAATTAACCATGTATACACGCGTTTTTAATCCGCCCTTAATAAGTCTCGCAACAATTTTTAGTTGATCTGCTAAAGAATTACTTGTTGGATACGTCACTTGTGTTGGTACTTTAGCAGCAGCATCTTTGATAACCGATGCATACTGCTGTGTTTGTTGCGCCACCATGCGCAAAAAATTTAATTCTTTTCCGGCTGGGGTATTAGGCGCTGTATCACGCACGCCATTGATCAAATTATAAAAACTTGACGTATTACTAATGCTCATACCCATACTCACTGCAGGGCCCTGAAATGTTAAAGAGGTTGTAGAACCAATTTGAATCGCTAGTGGATCTGTCATGGAAGCATTGGGATATCCATTTGGAAAATTTGGAAACTCAGCATCTAAAAATCTTCCTGCCCAACCACTATTGACAACCGTATTACTATCACTGGCACTCATCCAAATATCGGTAGCCCTAAAGTGGGAAAAACTTGGTTGCGGATACCCAACAGATTGCACAATATTTAATTCACCATCATCATACATGGCCTGAAGTCCTGTCATGGAAGGGTGTAAGCCCAATTTGGAAACGCCTGCTAATTTTAAAACTTTATTTTCCGGAATATAGATATTAGAACGCGCATTTACATAATTAGAAAAGTTTTCGAGCGGAATTACCATGTTCAATCCATCATTACCACCGTTTAATTGAATGATAACAAGTACGTGATCATTTTCGATAGCTGCAGGAAGCAAGAGTGATTGTACAATGGGATCTTCTGCACCAAATGCCTTAAACGAAAATCCACCCACAAGCGCTGGTATCACTACGCCAGCGGGGACAGTATTTTTTAAGAAATCTCTACGTTTCATGGGGGGATGATTTTAGGCTAGTTGGTACTCGGCTAGATTCATTAAATATTTTACAAGGTCTCGTATTTTAGTACGAACTGATGTGGTATTGGCAGCATTGGTTGGAGTTGATATGTATAAATCCCAGGCCTGTGTCCAATAAATATCTAGGCTTTGACCATTTAATAAAATATCTTTTTTTAGCTGCGCCTTTGATGCATCAGATATATCAAGCCCCAGTAAGCGTTCTGTTAATTCTGCAATAAATGCATTTGGATCACCAGGATTAGCAAACGTTTTTGCATAGGCAAGTGAATCGAGTTGCATTTTTTTACTATTAAACGTATAGCCATTTACTAGTAGCGTATCTGTAAACTGATTGCGCTTAGGTAGCGTGTCGCTATTGATCCAGATTTCATTGAACTGAGGCTCTTGGTAATAGGCTTTCCATCCACTCACGTCAGGAGGATCCCCAATATTTTGTTGCATATTACTAAGCCAACTAACCATATAATTGTAAAATCCATAATTGGTTACATAATCTGTACTTGGCTGAAAAACGATTTCCGATTCTCTGCAAAATCCAATAATGAGTTCGGCAGGGCTTTTAATAACACAACCTCTAGATAATACATCAAAAAAATGTTCACTTTTAAAAAGCATATCTAGCACAGGAAGTATTTCATAATTACTGGAACGAAATAAATTAGCAAGTGGTGTAATAATATTTTGCTCGACTGTATCATCAATATCATAATACACAAACCACCTGTAAAGCCTTCTGCACATGTATTTGGCCACTTCTTGCGTAGCAAAAATCATATTTAGCAAATCATCTAATTCCTGTTCTCCAGCTGTCGCAGTATTGCGACCGGTGATAACTGTATTATTAAAAAAAGATGAAAACGTTTTATTGCCGGTGTCATGTCTTGATACCGTAAAATAAGAACTTAACGTGGTCGCATTATTACGCCATCCCGTTAATACCCTGGCTGCAGCTTTTACATCTGCCTCTGTATACAAAGAGTCTGGCCCTTTCCCGCAACAAAAAAGTTCTTGAATTTCACGCGCATAGTTTTCGTCAGGAGCTGTAAGGGTATTGTACTGCCCATTTAAATAAACGAGCATGCCCGGATCAATGGTTATATTTTTTGTAAGTGTTTTGAAATTTCCAAGTGCACTGCTGCGTAGCAAATGATGATGTTTGTATACATATTGCGCATTGCCAATATCATTCATTTCTGTGGCAAAATGATTGTGCCAAAAAAGGGTCATTTTTTCACGAATGCTTCTGTCTTGATTGATGAGATTTCCAACCCACCATTTTTTAAATGATGAACGTCTGTAACTAGCAATGGTGCCGTCATTGTTAATATCCCCTACCCAAGTGCTACCTGCAATAATATTGGTATCAGGAACAAGTGTATTCGCTGATACTACATATTCTTTTACCGGAGGCGCCGGCAACGGCGCCGTGGGATTCAATAATTCACTGACTACCTGTGTAACAGATTTACCAGAAAAATAGGCCATATCGGCTTTTGTAGCACCAAAAAGGGTTCTTCGTAAAAGATGCCTGAGTTCAGGTGCCCCAAAACTACCAGCATAAGGTTGTAGGCCAGTAGTTGGTGGCGGGGTAAACCCAGTGAATCTGTTTTTTTCCATAGTAAAAGGGGGGCTTTACAATATAAATCGGAATTTAAATTACAGAATTAATGCGTGAATTTTACTGTTTTTCACCTTTTTTTTACCTAAATTAGAGGTACTATCAAACCAAGTCTATGACCGAGCAAGTTATTATTGCGGGTTGCCTTCAAAACGATGCTGCTGCACAAAGGGAGCTATTTAATAGGTATAGCCCCAAAATGCTTAGCGTATGCTACCGGTTTGCACAAAATAGAGAAGATGCAGAAGACATGCTGCAAGAAGGGTTTATTAAGGTTTTTACACAAATACATACGTTTCAAAACAAGGGTTCATTTGAAGGTTGGATTAGGCGTATTATGGTTCACACCAGTATTAATTTTTTAAAAAAGTATAAAAAATTTACAGTGAGTTTAGATTTAACCAGTGCAGAAAACTTGGAGGCAAAGGAAGAATCCATTGCTTCTATCATGCAGTCTAAACAAATAGTAGAATGCATCAGGTTATTACCAATTGGTTATAAAACGGTGCTCAATTTATTTGCGATAGAAGGATATAGTCATAGAGAAATTAGCACTTTACTAGACATCGAAGAAAGTACAAGTAGAAGCCAATACACAAGGGCTAAAACAATGCTTTCAAATATTTTAATTAAGAAAAGAATTATTGATGCACCCAAAGAGAAATTTGAGTTGTTGTCGGTGATACAAAAATAATTACGTGAAGCGGGTAGATATGGAAAAGAGGAATCAACTAGATGCTTTTGAGGAGTTTATACTTGACGAGGTAAACGAACACAAGATGTACCCATCTGGTCGTGTTTGGGCCAACATACGTACCGAAGTGCAAGGGAATAAATCATGGCCAGCCCTTACCATCATTGCTTTAACGGTCCTTGTGGCGCTTACGGTTTCTACATTTATTGCAACACAAAAATCCGTACCGGTTGTGCTTTCGAGTAATCGTTTGAAGCCAAAAAATACAAGCCAGTCTCTTGAAAAACCTTTTACCACTTATCAATCTAGTGCGCAAATGATAGCTTCAAAACCTACCATAAAAATGCAGGTTGTAAAAGCTTCGCCTACTATACCTTCACGCGAAATGGATGTTGAACCTACGAACTTATTATCTGCTTCTAATGCAAGCAATGAAGTTCATTCAAACAATACTTTGGATGAAACTGAATCACTAACGGAGACTAAATCAGAAAGCCTAGAGGCACCAAATATTATTACAAGTATTGACCCCATAAACAAAATAAATAGTACCTCCCTTTTACCTGCTCTTATACATGCACAGGTCAATCATAATTTTGAACATGCCGCTAGTGCTATTCAAGTTCAAAAAAAGAAAAAATACAGCGTTCAATTTTATGCCACCCCTTCTGCTAGTTATAGGGTACTGAATGATCAAAAAGTAAAAGAGTTGATTCAACCTTCACTGATTGCCATTCCAATCAATACACCAGTTGTTCAAACCACTACATTTAATCAGGCGGTGAGACATAGACCTGATATTGGATTAGAACTTGGATTTACATTTAATTACCCGGTTACTAAAAAGTTACAATTCAAAACAGGACTTCAACTTAATATTAGACAATACCAGATTGATACCTATGAAACCGGTGCCAATGCCGCTACCCTTTCATTATTGAATGGCGGTAGGGTGCAAAATATTTCTGTAATGTCGAGCTACAATAACAATGTTGGCTTTAGAGCGGCACAACTTAATAATAAGGTTTACCAACTGGCCCTACCTATTGGTCTAGATTATCAGCTTATTAAGTTTAAGAAATTTGGTATTCATACCCAGGCTACTATTCAGCCTACTTACAATGTCAATAAAAATGTATACCTCCTTTCTGCAGATTATGCAAATTATGCCGCTGGTAATGACTACGTACGCAAATGGAACATGAATACGAGTGTTGGCATTCAATTTAGCTATCAAAAAGGAAATACCGTTTGGCAGCTAGGGCCTCAAATAAGATACCAAACACTACCTACATACAACAACCCTTATCCCATCAAAGAAAATTTGATTGATTACGGTTTCCGAATAGGTTGGAGCAAACAGTTTAAGTAATTTTACGGCATGAAATCAGTATTCATTGCATGCTTTGTTTGCGTGATCGCAAGCGCCTGCAACAATAACAAAGTGTCCACCAATATGGGCAATACAAGTTCTGATACCACCAACTTTTACCCAATTGTTGCCTATTTTAAAAGTCAATTAAACCATTTTGATAGCCTTGATGCTAGGTATAGTATTGTAACAACAGAAGGTACCCATAAAGATAGCATTGTAGCAGATGGCGCTTCAATTACAACACTTGTGCTTTCATTTATTGAATCCGATATTAGCGATAGTATTCAAAAAAAGAATTACAAAGAATCAGTGTTTAGAGACGCCGGTACTGCAAGTTTTAATATCAATTACACGCCTCTCAATTATGACGTTCCGGTAAGAAATATTGACATCTTAATGGATGAACAAACATCGCTTATTAAACGAGTTTTTATTCGGAAACAGTTCAAGAGTAAAGACACCACAAGTACAGAACAACTAAGTTGGAAAACCAATGAGGGTTTTACTAGATCCATTAGTAAAGAAACGAATACCGGATTTTCACTCAACAAAACAATTGCTGTTCGCGTTATACTTCCATAAATGACCCAAGAGCAGTACCAACAACTAGCACACAAATTACCAGCAGACCCAGGCATCTATAAATACTATGATGCAAATGGGGTACTGATTTATGTAGGTAAGGCTAAGTGTCTTAAAAAAAGAATTGCTTCTTATTTTACAAAAAATCAAAGCAGTTTTAAGACCATCGAACTGGTTCAAAAAATTGATCGTATTGAATTTACAATTGTTGACTCGGAGCAAGACGCATTATTACTAGAGAACTCCCTAATTAAGCAGTACAAGCCTCGCTACAATATTTTATTAAAAGATGACAAAGGCTATCCGTATTTAGTTATTAAAAAAGAACGGTTTCCGCGCGTTTTTTCTACCTGGAAAAAATACAATGACGGATCCATTTACCTTGGTCCCTTTACCTCTAAAGGCACCATTAGAGAAGTGTTAAGTTTTATCAAGCAGTTTATTCCTCTGCGCACTTGTAAGCTTAATTTAAGTAAGGAAAATGTAGACAAACAAAAATTTAAACCTTGCCTAGAATATCATTTAGGTAATTGTTTGGCCCCCTGCGCTGCTTTACAAACCGAAGCAGATTACAATGATAGTTTAGAGCAATTAAAAGGTTTACTAAAAGGTAACATGAGTCAACTCATGAACCATCTAAAAAAAGAAATGCAATCGCATGCTGAGGCCCTCGATTTTGAAAAAGCAGCCCAGCTAAAATATAAAATGGACCTCTTACTTACTTACCAAGAAAAATCGGTGGTGGTAGGCAAGCACTTTTCTAATTTAGACGTGTTTTCGATTATAAAAGACGGTAAACTAGCATATGTCAATTACCTAATGGTTCAAAACGGAAGTATCATACAAACCCATACGGTTCCATTAGAAGGTAAACTAGATGAGCCCGAAGATGAACTGCTTTGTTTTGCTATCGAAAGAATAAGAGCCGACTTTAATAGCCTTAGCACCGAAATTATTGTCCCCTATCCGGTCGATTATTTTGATAAAAATATTACCATCACCGTTCCAAAACTTGGAGACAAAAAAAAGTTACTCGACCTCTCTATTAAAAACGTTACCTATTTTACCAGAGAGCTGCAACTCAAAAAAATATTGCAACTAGAAGGCAAAACGCCATCTGAAAAAAAATCTGTACTCACCGAACTACAATCCTATTTGCATTTACAAGAGATACCTACGCATATCGAATGTTTTGATAACTCAAACTTTCAGGGAAGCTTTCCTGTATCTGCCATGGTATGTTTTAAAGACGGCATGCCCAGCAAAAAAGATTACCGCCATTTTAATGTAAAAACGGTAGAAGGCATTAATGATTTTGCCACCATGAAAGAAGTGGTGTATAGAAGGTATAAAAGAGTGCAGGAAGCAGGTGATCCTATGCCGCAGCTGATTGTAATTGATGGAGGTAAGGGGCAGTTAAGCGCCGCACTAGAAAGCATAGAGGCTTTAGGGCTCACTGGCAGTACTACCCTTGTAGGTCTTGCTAAAAATGAAGAAGAACTATTTTTTGTAGGTGATAGCCAGTCCTTAAAATTACCTTGGGATAGTGATAGTTTAAAACTACTAAGGGGCATCAGAGATGAAGTGCACCGCTTTGGTATAACGTTTCATAGAAACAAAAGATCCAAAGGCACTTTTACAACTGCACTAGAAAACATTGAAGGCATTGGGCCAGCCACTAGAGAAATTCTTCTTAACCAATTTAAATCGGTGGCTAATATTAAAAAAGAGCCTACCCAAAATATTGCTGCAATTATTGGCGCCAAAAAAGCAGCCGCACTCCAAAAATTTTTTGAGGCCAACCCATAAAAAAAGGGACTTGAAAAGTCCCTTTTTTTATGATTAAGTTTTACAATTAGTAAGACCATAAGTCTTGTTCGTAATTGAAAATTCTTTCTTTAATATTTTCACCTTCTAACAATCTAAATAAAGGGTTCTTAAATAATTGACTTAAGGATTTATCGTTAGGATTGTTATTGCTAGACTTCACAATGTAACTAGAGAAGAAACGACTTTCAAAAAGCTCTTCCCATGTCATACGGCCAGCGTAGTTTTTTGGATTGTATACATTGTACTTATTTAAGCTTTTGCGTAATTCAGGATAGTATACCCAAAATAATGTTTTGGTTGTCGACTTTCCATTAACTACAATTTTAGCTACTGGTGCAATACCAATGATTCTGCAAAAAAGTCTTCCCGCTTCTTTATCAACAATCCACTGCTCTTTTAAACGGAAAGTATAAATAGAATCTGGATTTGGAGCAAACTTAGTGTCAATAATAATACTTGTATCATAAACAGTTGGGAAAGTAGCATTTTGCACCAAAATAGTATCTAGCTTGCCTTTCATCATTTTAGAGATATCATCGTAAGCCAACTGCTTGGTAAAACGGTCATCTCCGCCTTCTGCAGAAAATGCAGCAACGTTATCATTTTGAATCGCATTTAATAAAATAGAAAAAAAGCGCTGATCTCCCGTATTGTCTTTGCCAGGATATATAAACGATTGATTCATTTTTTCTCTTGCATCAATCTCGCGCCAAATAAATTCGGAGTATAGCCAATCATCTTCTCTTAGATGCTCGTATTCCAATGGATTTTTTGAACGGTCTGTTTTACGATCGGCAAGGGTTTCGTTACGTAAACTTTTTAGAACGACTTCGCCAAAGCCTCCAACAATAGTTGTGTCATACGTTTTGCCTGGTTTAGGTGGCGGTACAGAAGAACTGCTAGTAATTGGTGTTACCACAGGCGTAACTGATGGGGCACCCGTTTTTTTTGTAGTATCAACCGCCGCTGCTGTTTTTTTACCTTTTAAACCACCAAAGCCTCCCTGTGCGTTTACACCTAAACTTATAGTGCTTATAGCTAAACCGATAATAAATATTTTTTTCATATAAAACTACTTTATTGCAATATGAACGTAATGTTTTGATCTAATTTTCTGGTGCCACCACCTGGTTCTAACACTTTAATTTCACCAATGGTAACTGTAGTTCCGGCCTGACATCTCCTAATCAATGACTGTGCTGATGCATCTTTAAATGAAGCACTATTTACTTCCGCAAATTCAGGTTCATCAAAGCCTTTACCTGTACAAATTAGCATGTATGAAACTACTTTATAGGCAACGCCTTCAAAAACGAAATCTCTTAACTCGGCAATCGCTCCACTTTGTACACGAAATACATTTGCAGCCATAGCACCACCAGCACTACCGCCAACTACTACAATCGGATCTGGTACACGCTTAACAGGAATAGCAATACGCTGTGTACTTTTGCCATCATTAGCAATTACGTTAATGGTGCCTAATTGCGTACAGGTAACTATGTATTGACCTGGTCCAACTTTTCTTAGAGATGCGCCAGCCCCCTCAAGAGTAACACTTACTTTTTCGTCACCACCACCACCACCGGTTACACTCAATGGATTTTCTAGGCCTTTATAAAATACGCGTGTTTTATCAGTTGATACTGTTAACCCTGCAGGTATACCAACCGTATACTTAATTTCTTTTTCTACCACGGCCGTTGTACCATCAGGCTTAGCATAAGAAATTCTTACGCGCTTAACGCCAGATCCTGAACCAGCAACCCGTGTTTTATATTCGGCAGTACCTTCGGCATTTAGCGGAACGTTTGCGCCGTCAATTGTAATTGAAGGTTGAGCCGCCTTACTAAACGCGCCGATACCAGCTGTAATTACAAGCTCTTCACCAGGCATTAAATATTGTGTATTGGTTCCAGCAAAAGCTTGGAACTGATCGTAAATGATTTCTACTTGTCCGATTTGCTTATGACAAAACTCCACCGCTTTTGATTCAGAGTTTCTTACATCATTTTGAAACTTACTCATGATGGTAATGGCCGCAATGGTAGGTGTCATATGAAAATAAGCATATGCCCAATCACTTTTTCCAGCCTCACTTGATGTAGGCGGAATTGTTAAGTCAAGTGGTAATCCCACCTCGATTTCCTTTTTCATGTCAGGATCAATGCTTAACAACTGATCTTTATAGGCTTTTAACTTTTCAAAAAGTTCTTTGCCCTTTCCTTTTCCTTCTGGAGCATTTTGAACTAATAAACGAGTCGCAGCATCTAAATCGTCTTCTTTAAATTCTTCTTTACCATCAACGGTTTTGAGACCAGACTCTTTTTTAAGTTCGGTTTTAAGTCCCTCAATGTAATTGTATAGATCGTCAGAAAGTTTCTTTGCTTGCTGTGCTTTTGGTTCCCATAATGCTGCCTTCTCTCTTGTAGTTGGATCTTCTAATTTCGCTTTGAAGGATTTGAAAATTTCAACATTTTTTTGTTCAGCAACACCACTCGCAATCATCAAACTGCGATCTACTGTTTTGAATGCGTTTAAAATTTCGGCCGAAACGTTGAGTGCCAATAGTGCAGTAAGCACTAGGTACATCATGTTAATCATTTTCTGCCGCGGTTCCTTAGGTAGTGACATATTGTACTATTTAGGTAATCTTATTAATAATGAGTTTAAATCTTGTTTGGTTACTATCTACCCTGCATAGCAGTTAACATGTTACCGTATACTTGATTTAATTTACCCAAATTATTAGCAAGGGCACCGATTTGTTCTTTTGCTTTTAATGCATCTTCTGCAGTACCGTTCATTGCTTCAGAAGCCTGCGCTAATTTGCCATAGAACTGGTTGAGTGCTTTAAGATGATTGTTACTTTCTTGTAATTCAAGTTCATAAATAGTATTTAATGAACCTAGGTTTTTAGCCAAGCCCTGAACTTGTTTGTGGTATTCATTGGTGCTATCTGATGCTAAAGAAATACTACCTAAAGATTCAGTTGCTTTTACAGCTGCGTCTTTAATTGATCCAAGAGCAGCAGCAGCTTCTCCTGTTTTAGCAGAAAAATCTGAAGTAGACTTTACCACATCACCAATTTGACCGATTTGCTCAACAGTAGTGCCTAATTTTTGAAAGCTAGTGCTAAGTTTAGATAAGTTTTCTTGCGTTAAACCTGCGTTCGCAAATAATTCATCAAATCTTTTTGTGACATCTGCAACCACAGAAGTTGGAAGATCAGAAACACCACCACCACCTGCAGGTGCATGTCCTTCTGGAGGTAAAATAGCATATATCAAAAAGATAATGGCTTCCGTTGTTAAACCAATTTTAAGCGCCCAGTCTGCCCAAGACAAGTGTAGAATTTTTGCCATTGCGCCAAAAATTACGACAGATGCACCGGTACATACAAAAACGTTTACAAGTCTCATTGTTGTTTGAGCAGGTAAGCCAAATATTTTTTCTTGTTGAGCTGACATGGTTTGAATTTTTATGAATTAAAAAAGTTGAGATGAATATTTTGTAATGGAATTATTTTTTTGTTTTTGGCGCTAAATCAATTACTGTTCTAAATCCGATATAAGATTTTGCAGTGTCTTGGTATTCGTAAGCGCGCGCACTTACTTGCAAAGCGTTACCAACATCTTTCCAGCTTCCGCCTCTTACTACTTTACGTTTCATGCGAGGAGGATCATTTTCGTCGGCTTCAATTCTAACATCCGGACTTAAGTCAGACATGAAATTGTATGAACCTTCATAAAAATAAGAAGCTGTCCATTCTGCAACGTTTCCAGACATATTATACAATCCAAAGTCGTTTGGCCAGTATGCAGTTGCTTTAACCGTGTAAAAACCACCATCTTCAGGATAGTTACCTCTTCCAGGTTTAAAGTTTGCAAGCAAACAACCTTTTTTATTTCTTAAATAAGGAGAACCCCATGGAAACATGGTACTAGTTCTACCACCTCTTGCTGCGTATTCCCACTCTGCTTCGTTAGGTAGTCTGTAATCACCATCAACGGCGATTTTCTTTTTTGCAAAATCTGCATTTTGAATATGCGTTCTCCAATGACAAAAAGCAACCGCTTGCTTCCAAGTAACGCCTACTACAGGATAGTTGCCATAGGCCGGGTGGGCATAATATCTTTTTGCTAAAGGTTCATTGTAAGAATAAGAGAAGTCTCTGATCCACACTAATGTATCAGGATAAACAGGAACCGCATAACTCACAATCTGATCGCGACCTTTTTGAGTTGAATTGTTTTTATTGATTTTAGCAGCGGCAGGTAAATCAAAATAACGAACTCTATAAATCAAACTATCTGGATCGATTGCTAATTTTCTAGTCAACGGATTTTCATAGGTAAGGCCAGTAAGATTTGCCAACTCCTTATTATCGTACTTGTACAAAGCTGCTTTTTTCCAGTTTACAGCAGTGGTATCTGAAGGATTGTTTAAACCAACTCCAGAAGTAACTTTATATGCAAGTGAATCACGCACCCAGTTTACAAACTGACGATAGTGGTTGTTTGTAATTTCAGTTGCATCCATCCAAAAACCTGGAATAGACACCATTCTGTTACGATTGCTGTAATTAAAACTAACGTCTTCGTCGCTTGGTCCCATGTGAAATGTTCCAGGCGGAACGTACACCATGGTCCTAGGTGTTAACATGCTTTGCTTGGCTGAAGGAGCAACGCCATGCAACTGCCCGTCATCAGGTAGCCCCTTACCTTTGTTTTTTCCAAAGAAGCAAGAAGTCAAACTCAACGTAAAAAACGCCAAGGTAATTGTAGTTAAATATCCTTTCATCTGATCTGTGTGATTTATA
>Ga0079301_1000356_pt1 | contig 21941 bp, 19 predicted proteins | sample Wag4_2014_7_11_3_FD_74797 | JGI IMG/M metagenome (GOLD analysis project Ga0079301, IMG submission 74797) | Fresh water mixed with fracking chemicals microbial communities from Ohio, USA - Utica-2 Time Series FC 2014_7_11 | ecosystem: Engineered > Industrial production > Chemical products > Input... | reverse complement strand
CACGCAGGTGGTCGCAGGGTGCGCGTGATCGACAACGACGCGACGGGCCGCATACCCCGGTGCTTGCACCCAGTAGGTCCGGCAACCAGGACGCAGCGGCAAGGCGAGCGGCGAGCTTGCGCCTTCGACTATGCGGCGCGCCTCCGGTGGCGGCACAGCCCAACTGTTGTGGGTTGCATCCTGCTGCGTCCAAGGCGCGGGTGGCTCTACGCTCGGCTCCCACACGGATACATCGTTCAGGTCCACGCCAAGCGCGCTCGACTTGACCTGCAGCAACGTATGCGGCGCGAACTGCAAGTGAACGGTTTGCACCGGCAGATCTACCGCTATCAGAGCGTTGCGTGGGCGACACGCACGCTCTAGGGCTGAAGCAGCCTCGATGACTACGCGTTGAGGTCGAAGCTTGCCCACATGCTGCGCCAGCAGTGAAGCCTGGCCTTCGCGTATAGGCAGCGTGCAGTGCCCCGAATCATGCCCCGTCGTCCAAGCGAGTCGTAGCCATCCATCCGCATCGACGCGTTCGCGCCCAGTGCCGTCCTCTAGGCGTACAATCAACTGAATTCCGCTCCATGCCTCGGCGGCGATGGGGTGTGTGGTTGCCGCATGGCGCTCAGAGTCTGAGGTGTAGGCGAAAGCATGCAGTTCTGGGGTGCCCGTGACTTGGACCTCAGGTGTCGCAGCGTCCGTCCGCATCCCTTGTCCCGTACGGATGTACCACGCAAGCCCAACGAGCAAGCAGGTCAGACTTACGGTGCCAGCTACCCAAAACTTCAATTGCAAGGTGTGCAGCTCAGGCCAGCCAAAGCACTTGGCTGTAGTTCGGTTAGGCAGTGCATTTTCTGCTCATTCCAAAGTAATTGCTGGTCGTCACTCTGTGATGCCAACCACGGGAATCCGACAGTAGACGTAGTCAACGATCCTGTCAAGTAGAATGGACAGGCCAATCGGCACTCGAACGGCGCGCGGATCAGGGGAAGAACGAACCCGAGGGCGGCAACTCCAGCATCTCTCGCAGTTGCAGCAATCGGGCCTGCGCGTACTGGCGGATTTCCGCGCGATGCTCGGCCGGAAACTCCGTGTTCCACTGCTCCAACGACGCAAAGCCGCGGCTGGTGTCGTGCAAGTACGCGTACAAAGGCTGCTCAGTACGTGCCACTGGATAGAAGCACGCGGCTTTGTGCTTGGAGCTGCGAGTGGCCAGCACGAATTCGGCGTTGCAAGTGGACGGGGGCTGCGACGCGGGTGCCGGTGGCTGCACCGTGCCTTCTATGTCCATCTGCAGCAGGAGACCATCGCGCACCAAGGCATAGGCCGTGGACCAAGTGGGTTGCGCGTCGAAGCGCCGCAGCAGACTCTCGGCGCGTTGTCCGCGCAGCAACCATTCGGCGTCAGCTTGTTGCACATCGGCCGGCACACGCGTCGACTCTGGCGGAGCGAGCATGACGGTCTGCGCGGGCGCGGCTGCTCGATGTGTCACGCTCTCCTTCGTGGCCGCCGCGTCTGGGCTAGATCGTGAGGGGGCGCGAACGACGAGGTACAGCGCCAGCAAGGCCACACCGCCAGCGGCGATCCAAGCATGCCGCCTCCTGGTCCTTGCACGCTGCGTCATCGGCACTCCTGCGTCAGCAGCCGCAGGTCTATGCTGGCGGAGCTGCTTCCGCCCATGCGGAACAGGCGCACGGAGGCGGCGCAGCCTGCGCGATGCCGTCCTGATTCGAAGGACAGTGGCAACGATGCGCTCCATGCGCTCAAGCGCGGATCGTTTGCGCCCGCAGGCGCAGGCTCCAATGTCACCCCCGCGCGCAGACTGCCGGAGATCAGCGCATCCGGCGGCGAAGCGCGGCAGGCTTCTTGGCGGTACATGCCGTTCCAAGCCAATACTTCGCCGCTGGTCCAGGCAGGCTCGGGTGCGACGACGCTGTAACGCAAGTGGACAACGCCGGGCCTGCAGACATTGCTGGCCTCCGGTCGCGGGGGATAGCAGCACGCCGGTTCGAGCACGCGGATTTCAACGATGGGCTGCGGGCCGTAGGCCTCCAAGTCATTGCTTACGAGGTCCGAAGCCGAGATGGGGCACAGACCTGCGCACGGAGCTTCGCAGCCTACCTGAGGCGGGGGCTTGAGCCCTTGCGCTGCCAGCCCTCCAGCCAGCGGCAACCACCAAACTGCCCATCTCATCGCCGCACCTCAGGAACCCATAAAATGCCATTCCGCTGGCATGCCCAAGCGCTCTTTGAGCGCGAGCAGGCGCCGTTCCATGGCGCGCAGGAAACGCGCCTTCTCTTCTTGGTCGTAGAGCGTCGTCGCTTGCGCGCTTTCCGGAATCTGGTCGAGCACTTCGCGCGCTCGGACAAACTCGGGATTCGCACCCAGATCCACGAGGTACATCGTCAGGCCTTCGTGTTGCGAGCTCGGTGCGAACAAGGCGCATGGTGCGGTTCCAGGGGCGCAGTCGGGCTCTCCAGGCTGTGAAGTACACTTGACGGAGGTCCCATCCATGTCCATCTCAAGCATGATCGCTTCCGCCAAAGACGGGTAGGCGTTCTTGGCGCTCGGATCCTCTCGAAACGTGTTCATGAGACTCTCCAGCGCCGTACCGCGTACAAACCACCCATCTACGCCATCGCGAGCCGGTGCTCCATCGCCCCCAGGTACAAAGCCGTACTTGATGCGCGCAGGATTGCCTTGCGGCGCAGGCGAAGTCGAAGACAATGACGCCGGAAATGGCGGAGGTGGTGTCAAGACGATTGGAGTGACTGGCAGGTCCTGCTCGGCCTGGGTAGTGAAATCTGCAAGGTTGCCCTGCGGAGATGGTTCATGGCGGAGAGTAAGCCAGCACGTCAGTATTGCTGCCACCACACAGGTCGCGACTGTGGAGAGTACAAATAATGATCGAGTCTGACTCGTCATTGACCACACTCGGTACAGGTCATCGACACACTGGTTCGTTCAACTGGGGAAGTACCAATAATCGTCAAGCTGGCAGTGGCTTGACATCCGCACTTTAATCCCCAGATGTCAACGATCCGGGTTGCGCTACTAATCATGGTTGTCGGGTCGCTAGGCGGTGGTACCGGTGCAGTTAACACGAGATTACCGCTTTGCTCCACGGCCTGTGGAGTCTGGCCAGCACAAATATTCTTGGTTGCCGCTGGCGCACCTTCAAACGTTTGCACGCCGATACAGCTGACAGTGCCACGAAGATACATGCGAACTCGTGCGAAGCAAGACCTACTGGGTTGGTAGCTCCCACGGCACTATCGCAGCAGCCATCCTCCTTGCGCCCGTACTCACTTACAGCATCAACACAAATTGACACTTCATTTTCCACTACCGGCAGATCGCCTACAAGCCTGCACTTGTCAGGACAGGGAGCCTGACAATCGGGATCGCCCGCGTAGTGGGCTCCACTCAGTGTCGAAATGCCTAAAAAGGCTACGGCAGACAAACTCAACCAGGTGTCAGTCTTGAACCATCGTGATATTGCAAGCATTTGAAGAGACTCCGCAACGATCCATGCTGACCAGAGCGATCAGCATGATGGCATAAATATCGCAGTTCAGTTGGGATTGCAATACCTAGCGATCCTATTTTCAAAAAATTGACAGGTGTAAGCAAAGAGGACTACCTTCACGAAGTAGGCGGTCTAGCCGTCCGTTGAAAATCGAGACCTGAGTCATATCCAGCAATCCCTGTACTTCGCGCCGTATTTTCTAGGTACTGCGCACCTCTGCAGCGGACGCCTGACCTTGAAGGAGCCTCAATCATGCGCAGTCGTGTAACGGTCATAGGCCTTGGGCTTCTGTTGGGCGGAATTATCTTCGGTTACTTGACTCGCAGTGGTCAGCAACACGCGGAGGCGCGTAAAGTCGCCTTGACGCGCGATGAGGCCGATACCCAGGCTGTCTCTTTATCCGCAACGAACGCTGCCGATGCACGCGTGGAGGCTGGTGCGCGTGCATAGCTTGGCTCACGCATCAATCGCAAGGCACTCCCCGCGGGTGTGTGCGGCGGCAAGCGCGAGTCGGGATGTGACACTCAGCCGTTCGTGTCCGCGGGTGCATTGCGGTTCTTGACCGCGAGGAATGCGCGCTGGCTCTTGAGGCGTGTTTCGAGATGGTAGTCGAGGAATCGACCGACGAAGTCGCGCACCAGATCGGTGCGCGTGCTTGTCCAGTTTGCTTGTCGGTCGTCGTCGGTGCTGGCGAGGAGCGAGCGCGCATCGTCGAGTACCGCCAGCGGCAGCGTGCCGACGCGGCGGCCGGAGGCGCGCGCGGCTTGGGCGCAGCGTGCGCACAGGCGTCCGCCTGCTCCGGCAGAGAACCAAGCGCGTCCGGTCGTGTTCGCCGGCGCTGCGCCGCCGCACATCGCGCAGGTGGAGAGCGCCGGCGCGAGGCCAGCGTGTTCCAGCACATGCAGCACGAAGCGCGTGTGCGTGCGCCACGGCGTGCTCGTGCGCGCCAGCTCGTCGAGGGTGGCCTCGAGCAAGTCGTACAGTTGCGGGTCCGCGTCGTCCTCGCGCGCGATGCACTCGACCAGCTCCCACGCCCCGCAGGCCGCACGCCACCGGTCGAGCTCGCGCTCCAAGCCGCGCCGCGTGCGCAGCACGGATCCCGCGCGCAACAAGCCCAGGTCGCTGCGCGGCGCGCGCGAATACTCGAGCTCCAGCGTGGCTCCGAAATCAAGCACTCCGAAATAGCGTGAAGTCGGCCGGTAGGCGCCTTTCGCCAGCAACGCCACTCGGCCGTGCTCGCGCGTCAGCACATGCACGACCAGCGACGACTCCCCATACGGGTAGCGCCGCAACACCACGGCATGGTCGCAGATGATGGCCATGGAGCGGAGCCTAGCGCGCCGTCCGCTCAGCTTGCCAGTGCGCGCTCGTGGCGCGCGCGCGGGTCAGCGTCGGAACGCCGCTCCGCCGTGAGTTTGACCTCGACTACGCGGCGGTCTGAGGCTTGGGTGATGGTCACGCCGCGGCCACCGAGTTCGAGCGTCTCGCCGGGTTTGGGGAAGCGTCCCAACTCGAACAATACGGCGCCCGCCAGCGTTTCGTAGCTTTCCGATTCCGGAATGGATGTGCCGAGCTCCTCGTTCACCTCGGCGACTCGTAGCGAGGCATCAATCAGGGCGCTGCCATCGGCCAAGCGCTTGATGCGCTGGGGCTCTTTTTCGTCGGTTTCGTCCGACATTTCGCCCACCACTTCGCGCAGCAAATCGTCGAGGGTCACCAAGCCTGCGGTGCCGCCGTATTCATCGAGCGCGATGACCAATTTGAGGCGATCGCGACGGAATTCCGCCAGCAGCTCGCTAATCGTTTTGGTTTCGGGGACGAAATGCACGGGATGCAACAGGTCGCGCAGAGCGTGCACATGGAAGGCGCCGGTGGCGGCTACGCCGACCAGGTCGCGCGCCGTGACATAGCCCAGAATCGCGTCGGGACCGCCGTCCCACACCGGCAGGCGCGAATGGCCGCTGGCCGCCAAAGTTTGCGCCGCGGCAGCAACCGGCTCGGCTCCATCGATGCCAATGATCTCGGTGCGCGGCGTCATCACGGCTGACACCGGCACATCGCGCGATTCGATCACATTGCCGATGATCTCTTTCTCGGCCTCGTCCAGCTCGCCTACGGCTTCGCTTTCGACGATCACATCGCGCAGGCCTTCGACCAGCATCTGCGCTTGGGCGGCTTGGCGTTCGACGCCGACGACGCGCTCAACCGCGCGTTGCAAGGCGCTGAACAGCCACGAAACGAGGCGCAGCACCGCATGGAGGAGCGAGAACGGAACGAGCGTGCGCACCAGCAGCGCATCGCCCAAGCGGGGGACAAGTGCTTGCGGGAGCACCACGCAGCCAATCAGCATCGAAGGCACGGCGACGCCGATGGTGGTCCAAATCTGTGCCGCGCCGGTTTGCCCCCACAGGCCGAGCGAGCGATAGAGCAACACCGCAAAGCTGGCGCGCAGGAACACCTCGGCCAAGGCGGCGCTGGAGCCCAGGTCGGTCGAGCGTTCGAGCAAGGCGGCCAGTCGCTCGCGGCGGCGCTCCGGCAGGCCGTCTAGGGTGCGGCTGGCAACGGCGCGTTCCAAAGCGTCGCGGAAGGTCGCCACCAAGCCCGCGCCCAACAGGCACACGAGGGGTGGGCCAAAGTCGGCGAGGGTACTTGTCACCCAAGGCCAAAGAGCTTCGGGCACGGCGATCGTAGACGAGGTCGGCACAGGTCGGGGGTAGTGTAGCGTCTGGCGGGGGCGTTACCTTGGCGTAACGGTGGCCGGGGCTGGGTGGCCCACCCCATGTATCGGTAGCGCTGACGGTAGCGCGCTTGGCTGATTTGTAAATCATTATTTGACAGTACTTTAGATGCTTAGCTGGTGCTGCTCTACGGCAAAAGCCTGCGCTGCGGCACGAGCCGTGCAATCAGGGCTCGCCTATGGCCACCACCGCTACCCCCGCAGTGCTTGAGGTCGTGAATGCGCAGGTTGCTCGTCGTCTCCAGCAGCGCGGAGTCGTGCTGGACCTGCTGCCCGGTGAGGGCGACGACGACCTGCGGGCGCGGATGGAAACCGCCTTGTGCGCCCTGTTTCGCGACGAGCGGGATCCCGAGTCCTTCGACACGCTCTACCGCGTGGGCGGGCCGAGCCTGTTGCGTTGGATTGAGCTGTTGGCGCGTGGCTTGCGCCTCGATGCGCACGAAGTTCTGCAAGATGCGTTCGTGAACATGTACCGCTATGTGGCCAACTTCCGTGATGAAGCGCCGCGTAGCTTTGCCGTCTGGTCGCGGACCATTGCCGGCAACTTGGTGCGGCGGGCGCGCGCGGCACGGCGCGGCATGTCGCTCGAAGCGCTGATGGAGGTGCGCGCCGAACCGCGCGATCCGCACGCCGGGCCGGTGCAAGTGACGGTGGATGACGAGGAACGCGAGCGCCTCGCCGAAGCGTGGATGATCGTGCTCTCACGCTGGCTGGATGCGTACGCGGCCTTGAGCCCGCGCGAGCGACGCTTGATGGACTTGGTCGAGGTGCGCGGCCTGTCGTACGCGGCCGCCGCGGAGGACATGGGGCTCGGGCTTTCGAATGTAAAGATGATCTTGTTCCGCGCGCGCACGCGCATGCGCCAGCGCATCGGCTGCGAGTTCGAACAGGCCGTGCGCCGGGCGGGATGAAGCACCGCCCGGCGCACAGGTTCAATACCCAGCTAGTTCAATACCCAGCTAGAGCGTTGCGCATCTCCAGCGCGGCTTGTTCCTTGAGGGCCGCGATCTGCTCACGCATCGCGTCGAGATCGGGTACATCGCCAGGCATGAGGGCGAGATAGCGCTCCTCGCTCATCGTTTGGGTGGCCGGATCCTCCGTTGCCTGATTGGCCACGGAGGTGACGCTCACGACCGCTCCGGGGGTCTTCATCGCAAGCTGTGCCTGTGCCGGATCAAGGTACTTGCCGGTCTTGCGCAACGCGTCGAGGCTCTCATCGCGCAGCCCCGTGTAACGCCAGTAAATCGGCAAGATCTCAAAGGCATAGCGCTCTTGGATGGCGCAGAAATCCCTAGCCTTTTGTCCATGCAAGAACTTCTTGTCTGGGTTAATGCGCGGATCCTGCAGTAGCTTCAAGCAGTCTGGCATCGTACGGCTGGACACTCTGAAGAAGCGCTCCTTGGCTGGGTCGAAGGACTTGGCGATTTGGTCAAAGAGGGCATCGTCATCGAGTGCCACGATCGACTCGACTTCGGGCTCGCGGGGGGGCTCGATCGGCTTGGCGAGATCAGAGTTGGCAGCGGAAACCGTCTGCGTTGCCTCGGGGCTCGAAGCGGGAGTTGCCGCATTGGAGACCTCTTTTGGCGTGGCGAACCACGCCCTCGTGCCGAGGACCAACAGCGCAACCACTCCTGCACCTATTAGTGTGCGTTGTAAGGTGGTCATGTCAGCCTCACTGGCACGCTTCGCAGGTGTGCTGGATCGAGAACAGCGGCGTAGCATTCAATCCGTAGACGGCCTGCAGCAGGCTGCCCTCGCCGCAGGCGGGCTGGTCGTCGACGCAGAGCAGGAACGCACCTCCCGTACCCAACCAACCGGCGCCCAGGAGACGGTCGTCCAAGGCCACTCCGATGCGGCAAGGAGCAGAGCCGGTGATCTTTAGATCGTAGGCAAACGTGCAGGGTTCAGGCTGTGTCGGGCAGGGGGCGACACCTGCGCAGGCACCATCGTCGATTACTTCGATAATGCGTTCGACCGTGATGGTCAAGGGATAGCAATTGGCAGGAGCATACCCAGAGTAGGGAGAGAACTGCACGGAGCCAATGCCTGCGGAACATTCACAAGTCGAGGTGGACTGTGGAGCCGCAAAGCTGAGAGTCGCGGCAAAGGCGATGGCGGAGATCGGGAGTACGAATTGATAGTTCATGTTCAGTACGTTCGTGGGGCTAGAAGAAACAGAGAGAGGGTGAGCAGCTGCTACCTGCGCAATGCGCAAGTAAGAGCCTTACTTCTGAAAGGCTAGTCAGCATGCAAGACCCTGTCAAGGCGATTGTACAGGCCCCTTCAGCTAGACTGCGCGACCCGCCGATAGAGCCGGGTCCGGAGCCCCCTTGGATCGTACCCCGTCGGATCGCACCTCCTCCGCCCACGCGCCTCAGGCGCTCAGCCTCAGCGTGGTCATGCCCGTCTACAACGAACGACACCTCGTGGAGGAGTCGATTCGCCGCGTGTTGGCGCTGCAAGATGCGCGCATTGCGTGGCTTGAGTTGATTTGCGTCGACGACGGTTCGACGGATGGATCGCGCGACATTGTGAGGCGCGTGGCGGCCGCGCATCCCGAGCGTATGCGGCTGATCGAGCTGCCGCGCAACCAAGGCAAAGGTGCAGCGGTGGCCGAAGGCGTGCGCCATGCGCGCGGTGATTTGACGGTCATTCAAGATGCCGATCTGGAATACGACCCGCGCGATCTGCCCAAGCTCATGGCGCCGTTCGTGGAGGAGGGCGCCGATGCGGTGTTTGGTTCGCGCTTCTTGTCGGGCGAGTACCGGCGCGTGTTGTATTGGCGTCACAGCTTGGCGAATCGCTTCTTGACGCTGCTGACGAGCGCGTTGACCGACTTGAACCTGACGGACATGGAGACGTGCTACAAGATGGCGCGCACGCGCCTTTTGCAGTCGATTCCGCTGCGCAGCCGCGACTTTCGCTTGGAACCAGAGCTGGTGTTCAAGCTCTCGAAGCGCGGTGCGCGCATCTATGAGGTGCCGATTCGTTACAGCGGTCGCACCTACGATGAAGGCAAGAAGATCAAGCCCTTTGACGGTGTGCTGGCGTTGCACGCGATGGTCAAGTGGTGGTTGGTCGACGACATCTATGCCGATGATGAGCACGGTTCGCACATCTTGCAGTCGTTGGCGGGCACGCCGCGCTTCAATCGCTGGATGGGCGACGCCATCCGGCCTCATTTGGGGGCTAAAGTGCTGGAGATTGGCGCGGGTCTAGGGAATTTGACGCGGCGCTTCACACCGCGCGAGCGCTATACAGCTACCGATCTCAATCCGTTGTATCTGGACTACTTGCGCGGGACTTTTAGGGATAGACCCTACCTGGATGTGCACAAGTGCGATCTGCTGCAGTCAAGTGATTTTGACAAGCTGGAAGGCCGCTATGACACGGTGGTGTGCTTGAATGTGCTCGAACATGTCGAGGACGAGCACCAAGCATTGCTGAACATGGCGCGTGCGCTCGAACAAGGCGGCAAGGCCGTGGTGCTGGTGCCACAGAACCAGAATCTGTACGGAACGCTGGACGAAGTGCTGGAGCACAAGCGTCGCTACAGCCGTGAATCACTCGCTCAGGCCTTGGCGAAGGCCGGCTTTGAGCTGGAGACGATGTTTGATTTCAACCGACCGACCACGCCTGGTTGGTGGTGGAACGGACGGGTGTTGAAGCGCCGGCGCTTTGGCAAAGTGCAGCTCAAGGCGCTCGATTGGAGCGTGTGGTGGCTCAGGCGGTTGGACCGCTTCCTGCCATGGCACGGTGTGTCGTTGGTGGCTGTGGCGAAGAAGCGCTAGCGCGCAGGCTCCACGCCAACGCCAGCGGTCCGACGACGAAGAGCGCGTACATCGGCGGCGCGATGCACAAGGGATTGGTCGCTTGCAGCCCATCCAACTCGCACGCCAGACGGATCACGCACTCGACGGCGGCCACGAGCACCGCCACCAAGATCTGGCCGTTGCGCGTCATGACAGTCGTCTTGGGATCCGTCACCATGAAGTACATGAACAGCGTGTACATCGGACCCGTGACGGGCATGAACTCACTGACGAAGTGACCGTTCGGCAAGAGTTGCGCGCGTAGGGCTGCGAAGGCGGTGAAGGCCGCCAGCCATGCGAGAGAGATGTGCCACACGCGTGCTCGCACCGTGGTGGCGGCGCCCACCACCCACAACAGTGCCACGAAGGCGAGGTCATTGCCCCATTGATGCGAGAGCATCGAGACTTGCGAGGGCGCCAGCGCGAGCAGTGCGCAGACACCTAGATTCGTAGGGTTCCACAAGTGTCGTCCGCGCCACGCGAGGATGTACTTGGAGAGGATGGACAGTGCGGAGCACACGGCGAACGGCCAGAGTAGATCGCCTTGCGGCTTGAGCAGGATGGCGACGCTGTTGCCGCTGATGTAGGCCGACAAGAAGTTGATGCCTGTCAGCCCGAGGCTTTTGCGCGCGGCGATTTCGGCCAGCACGGCAGTGCCCAGCGCGATGATCCACGGCAGGTAGCTGTCGCCGAGGATCTGGTGGCGCCATTGCCCCACGACCAGAATGGTCGTCAGCAGTGTCGAGCTGTACCAGCGTGGATCCAGTTTGCTCAGCCAGGTACGCATGGGATTCAGGGGCTTTCGCGCACGGTGTGGCGTTGGTTGAGGGCCAGGCCTGTGAGGGTTTGCGTCCGGCCAGAGGGCCAGCGGATTTCGATGCGATCGAGCTGCGACTCGCCCAAGCCGAAGTGCACGATCCAGCTGTTTTGCGCGGCAAAACCGCTGCCGGCTTGGATCACTTGAGTCAGGATTTTGCCGCCAGCATGGGCTGTGATGTGCGCGCCGATTGCATACGTGTTGGGCGCGCGTCCCGCGAGCTGGAGCTGCAGCCAGCCGCGGTTCGTGGCGACCTCATTCTCGTACAGCAGGGCGCGTTGACCGTTGTTGGCAATGGCCAAGTCCAGATCTCCGTCGCGCCCCAGGTCGAGCAGCGCCACACCGCGTCCATCAAGGTCGTCTGTCAAGCCTACTTGCGGGGCGATGTCGCTGAAGCGCGAGCGGCCTTGGTTGACAAGCAAACGCGACACCTCATACCCCGAGAGGCTGCGATCCTCGATGGGCGGCCAATAGCCAGCATCTTCGGCGATGCCTCCGGTGGCGACCCCGATCTTTGCCATGCCGAACCAGTAGTCGCGCTCTTTGCTGGCGCTGATGAAGCCATTCAACACCACTAGGTCTAGGTCAAAGTCGTTGTCTACATCGGCGAACTGTGCTCCCCATGCCCAACCACAATCGCAGACCACACCTTCCGCAATGTTCTGCATGCGGCCACCTTTGTGCAGGCGGTTGACGCGCAGGTTGTTGCCTTGGAACAGGTACCCCTGCTTGCTGATGTTCGTGATGTAGGCCCCCAGCGTTCCATCGTTGAGGAAGTCACCTAGAGCCACACACATGCCGCTCTTGCTGCTTTCGTCGAGACCGATGCCCTGCGCGCGCTCAAAGCGCCACTCGCCTCGGTTCAGGAACAGCTCTTCCGGACCGTAGTCGTTGGCCAAGTACAAGTCTTGGCGCCCATCGCCGTTCATGTCGGCCGCGGCTACGGCCAGCGTCCAGCGCTTGCTGTCCACGCCCGCTTGGGCGGTGACATCTTGGAAGCGCAAGCCACCCAGGTTGCGCAACAAGTAGTTGCGCCCGCCATTCAGCGCGAACTCAAAGGAGTCCTGCATGACGCGCGTGGTCGTGAGGTTCTGGAGGTCGAGTTCCTCGCGGAAGTAGCCACCGACATACAGCTCGAGCAGGCCGTCACCATCCGCATCGAACCAGCACGCGCCGTTGCCGTTGATGCGCGGCGGCAAGCCAGCGTTGTTGGTGACATCGACAAAGGAGCCAGCATCGTTGCGGTAGAGCGACGGGGCACCGTAGCGCAGCACGAAGACATCGTGATCGCCATCGCCATCCGCATCCGCCCACCATGTGCCGGTGCAAGGGCCGCGCGCATCGGACAGCAACGCGAGTCCGCGCTCGTTGGCTTCGTCCCGGAAGGACCCATCGGGCTGTTGGATGTAGAGCGCGTTGCTGCTGCCTTGGGCGCTGTTCGTGAAGTACAGGTCCTCGTAACCGTCGCTGTTGGCATCACAGACCGCGACGGAAGCGCCGGTGCCCGCGGTGTTGGGCTCGATGTGCCGGATCTTGGCATCAAAGCTGGCCAGACGGTGCGTGAAGTCGATCCCGCGTTGCCCGGCCGTTTCGCGCAAGCAGAAACCGTGGGCGGTCAGCGCTTGGTTGCAATCGACCGCGGTGCTGCGCTGCGCGTGGTGCGCATGCTGCTGGTGCTCTTGCAGCGCGGCGTAGGCCAACAAGCCCACGAACACGGCCGACCATGCGAGGCGCACTGCGGAACGATTCTGCATGCCTCCTTGAAGCTACCAGAGGCTACGGGCGTGCGCCTGCGCTATCCTCGGGGCTAGCGATGGCTCAAGCCCTATCCGCGCCGCGTCCTTGCGACCTCTTGGTCCACAACTGTGCCGAGTTGGCGACCCCATTGGGGACCAGCGCGCGCGGGGGTGCCGCTTTGGGCCGCATCCATGTGCAGCCCCATGCCGCGGTGGCCATCGTGGGGGACCGGATTGCGGAGGTGGGGGCCGAGCGGGACCTTGAGTCGCGTTGGTCACCGCGTGCGCGTTTGGATGCGCGCGGTGGCTTGCTGGTGCCGGGGTTCGTGGACGCGCACTCGCATCCAGTCTTCGTCGGCACGCGTGAAGAGGAGTTCGAGTTGCGCACGCGTGGCGCAACCTATGTAGAGATCGCCCAGCAAGGTGGCGGCATCCTCTCGTCGGTGCGCGGTGTGCGCGCGGCGAGCGAGGAGCAGTTGTTGGTGTTGCTCGAGCAACGCTTGGAGCGTTTCCTCGCGCATGGCACCACGACCTTGGAGGCGAAGAGCGGCTACGGCTTGACGCTCGACGATGAGCTGAAGAGCTTGCGTGTATTGGCGCATGCCAAGCAGCGTCAACCCGTCGAGTTGGTGAGCACCTTCTTGGGTGCGCATGACTATCCGTTGGAGTATCGCGAGCGCAAGAGCGCGTATGTGGACCTTGTCGTGCACGAGATGCTCCCTGCTGTGGCGGAGAGTCGTCTGGCTCAGGGCGTCGATGTGTTCGTCGAGAGCCATGTGTTCGATGTGGAAGCGGGGCGACGCATCTTGCTGAAGGCACGTGAGCTGGGTTTGGTGCGGCGCTTGCATGCGGATCAGTTGTCGTTGTCCGGTGGTGCGCGTCTGGCTGCCGAGGTTGGTGCGGCGTCTGCGGATCACCTCGAGTTCGTCGATGAAGCGGGGGCAGAGGCCTTGTTGGCGGCGGGCGTGGTGCCTGTCTTGGCTCCCTTGGTGCCGCTGTACTTGCGCCAAGACCGCGAAGCACCGGGACGCTTTTTGATCGATCGCGGCTTGCCGGTGGCGATCACCACGGACTACAACCCGGGCAGTTGCTATTGCTTGAACATGCAAGAAGCACTGGCCTTTGCGGCCCTGCGCTACCGCATGTCGGCGGCCGAGTGCTTGACGGCGGGCACGCTGAATGGCGCGTGCGCTCTCGGTCTAGGGGCCAGCCATGGATCACTGGAGGTCGGCAAGCAAGCCGATCTCGTGGTGCTGGACATGCCGAATCACCGGCGTTTGGTATACGAACTCGGCGGCAACGCTGTGCGTGCCGTCGTCAAGCGTGGCATCGTGGTCCGCGATGCGGGCAAGGCAGTAGGAACATGAGCGAACTCAAGCGTCTGGTCGAGTGTGTGCCGAACTTCAGCGAGGGCCGTCGTCCCGAAGTGGTGGACGCAATCGTGGCGGCAATCCAATCCGTCAGCGGCGTGCGCGTGGTCGATCGCAGCATGGATGCGTCGCACAATCGTGCGGTGTTGACGGTGGTGGGCGCTCCTGAGGGCGTTGTAGAAGCCGCCTTCCGTGGCATCCAGCAAGCCAGCCAGTTGATTGATCTGCGCACGCACCAAGGCGAGCATCCGCGTATTGGAGCCACGGATGTGGTGCCGTTCATTCCGCTGGAAGGCACCACGATGGACGACTGTGTGCGCTTGGCGCATGCGTTGGGCGCGCGCGTGGGACGCGAGTTGCACATCCCGGTGTACTACTACGAGTCCGCTGCCAAGACGCCGGCTCGCAAGAACTTGCCGGATGTGCGCAACATCGGCTTTGAAGCCTTGAGCACGGCGGTGGCCACGGATCCCGCGCGCACGCCGGATGAAGGTCCGCGCGCCGCGTTGCATCCGAGCGCCGGTGCGACTGTGATCGGGGCGCGCAAGTTTTTGATCGCGTTCAATGTGAACTTGAAGAGCGAGGATGTCGCCTTGGCCAAAGAGATCGCCAAGAAGATCCGCGAGAAAGACGGTGGTTTGAAGGGTATCAAGGCCATGGGCTTTGGCATCGACGAACCCAAGTGCGCGCAAGTCTCGATGAATGTGTGCGACTTTGAGTCGACGGGGCTCGAGCGCGTGTACACGGAGATCGAGCGCCTCGCCGCCGAGAAGGGCGTGGGTATCCTGGAGTCCGAGTTGGTAGGGCTCGCACCGCGTGCTTCCTTGCCGGGTGAGACCGCCAAGCGCATCCAGTTGCGTGGCTTCCAGCCGCAGCAGCAGTTGATCGAGGAACTGCTGTGATCGCGGCGGCGTTGCTAGCGCTGGCGGCGCTGCACGCCGCTCAAGATCCTGCGGTGGTGTGCAAGAAGTGCACTTCCGTTGGGCGTTTGCCTTGTGCCGAGCATGAGAAGGACATGGCGGCGCGCGAGGACGGCGTGCTGTACTGCTCGGTGATTGCGGACTGCCAGCCGTGCGGAGGCGCGGGCTGGGTCGATTGCTCGTCGTGCGAGAACGCTGACGCGCAAGCCAAACTGCAACTCAAGCGCGCCTCCGTCGAGTCGCGTCGCGCGGCGTTGTCATATATCGACAAAGATATGGATCGTGCGATCCGCAAGTGCGAGACCGAGCACTATGTGATCGGCTGGGAGCTCGATCGCCTGAAGGTCGGCAAGAAGTTCCTGGAAGCGCACGAATTGCTGCACTTGCAAGCCGAGCGCATGGAGACGCTCTACAAGGACTTTCGCCGCGATTTGCGCGTCAAAGACGAGGACTTCAAGGAGAAGTTCCGCGTCTTCGTGTGGACCTTCCCCGATGATCACCGCCGCGCATCAGGGGCTTTCTGTGGAGCCACGGCACCCGGCGGCATGAAGAAGATGGGCACGCAACCGACCTACTCGGTGTGCGGCAGCCGGCAAAACTTCAACTCGGACGAGTTGCTGCATCGCAACCTAGTTCACAATGTCGCGCACCTGATCTTGTCGGCACACATCCATCCCGAATGGATGGGGCGCTACAAGGCCGGCTGGCTCGACGAAGGTCTCGCGCATTGGTACGAGGACAAGTACTGGGATGTGTGCGACACCTACTGCTATCAAGAGCAGAACACGAATGTGGACTTCAAGGGTGGCCGCTGGCGCTTGGCAGTACGGCAGATGGTCGAGAAGGGCGAGACACCTGCCGCTGCCGGCGTGTTTGAGCAGACCTCCGACAGCTTGAGCTTGGCGCAGAACGCTGCGGCGTTCAGCTATGTGGACTACTTGATCTACACCGACCCCGAGAAGTTCATGCGCTTGTCTTTGCAGCTCAAGAAGAAGATCCCGACTCGTGACGCTCTCAAAGAGATCTATGGCTATGGCGTCATGGAGTTCGAGGGCTTGTGGAAGAGCCATGTACTCGCAACCTACCCCAAGCGCTGACTCGGTCCCGGCACTCCTGTGAATCAACTGCTGTCGCGTTCTGCGTTTTTGACACTGGTGTTGGCGCTCGCCTTCCTCTTGCGTTGGCAGGCGGGCACGGAGTTGCAGCTGCTTCCCGCCGAGCAAGCCGCGGGCGAATCCGCATGGTTGGTGGATGACGAAGCCACGGCCAAGGCCTTGCGGCGCGTGGAAGTCACGCTGGCCCAAGGTCAAGTGCCCTTGACAGATGCGTTGTATGCGGGCGGTACGGCCCAGGCACAAGCGGATTCGCCCGTGCCGGCTGCCGTGTACGCGGCAGTGGTGCGCCTGTTGGGCCAAGGCGCGTCTCCGGATCCTTCGCTCAGCGGCTACACCGAGGCTGAAGTCGAGGATGTGCTGCTGCGCTCGGGGCCGTTGCTGGGCTTGCTGTTGGCGGTCTGCGTGCACTTGGCTGCGCGCGCGTTGCTGGGCTCATCGGAGCGTGCTCGTTTGGGGGCGTGGTGCGCCGCAGCGGTGGCAGCCTTCACGCCCGCGCTGTTGGAACCCACGCGCTTGGGGCTCTTGTCCGAAGCGGCCCTGGGGTGGGTGGCGGTAGCACTGTTGATGCGCTCCTTTGCACGCTTGCTGGAGCCGCGTGGCGTGGATCCGCAAGGCTTGGTCGATGGCGTGATGGAAGGCTTGTTGGCAGGCCTCTTGGCCGGCATCGCGGTAGCCTTGTGGGCACCTGCGCTGCTGTTTGTGTTGGCTGGTACAGCGGCTTTGTTGCGGGCCTGTGCCGAACCGGAACAAGCTCCCGCGCGGGCGCGCGCGGGCATCCTGTTGCTGTTGGTTGCAGCCTTCGCCTTGCGCTTGCCACTAGAGGAAGGTCCGTGGGCCGCAAGCAGCGGACCGTGGGTGGCATGGGTGCGCTTCGCCTCCACTCTGTGCTTGATCCTCGCGGCACCGTTCGCCGTGGTCGTCATGTGGAGCAAGAAGCGCGGCGAACCGCGCCGCGTGCTGCACTTGGCGTTGCTGGCGGCCTTGGTTTTGATGGCAGTGGCCTGGATGCCCGAAGCCTGGGAAGCAGGACGCACTGGGCTGCTGGCCTTCGTGACGAACGAGCCGCTCGCTGGTCGCTGGGCTGCTTGGACCGCAGTTGCTCTAGCCGGTTTGGTGCTGTGCGGCTTGGTGTTGTGGCGCACGCATCAAGGCTTCTTGGTGCTGGTGACCGGCGCGTGCGTGGTGCTCGCCACGCCGTTGCTGCGTGATGGTGCAGCAGCTGCAGCTTTGGCGTCTGCGTTCTTGATCGCGCTCTTGGTGGATGCACGGCAGGCATGGATGCGCAGCGCCGCACCGCTGGTAGCCGGTGTGTGCATCGTGGCAGGTTTTGTGCTCGCTCGCCCGGGTGAGGCCGCCTTGCGCGAAGAGCGCTGTGAAGTGTCCGGCGGCTTGCGCCAGTTGCGTGCTCTCGTGCCGAGCACGGCGCCGTGGAATGATCCGCTGCCAGCACCGCAAAGCAGTGTGCTGGTGCCGGCCACGCATGCGGCACGCGCTGTGTTGCAGGGGCGGCGTGCAGTGCCTGCGGCGAGCGTGGTCCGCCTGGCTGAGTTGGGTGCTACGGCTGATTTCGCCGAGCTTGCGCGTGGATTGCGCGGCTTGGGTGCCACGCATGTGGTTGCTGCTCCGCGCTTTGCTGCCGAGGGCTCGGTACAAGCGGGAGGCGCTTGGGATCAACTCGCTAGCGCGTCGTCGGATACGCAGCGCTTAGGTGAGTTCGAGCGCGTGCACGCCTCGCCGCGCCGCGTGGGGCGTGATTTGCGCGCCGTCTTGGCGAGTGACGCAGCAACAGGGTCTGCGCTTTCGATTTGGAAGCTCGCTGGTAAGCCCGAGCAAGCGCCCGAGCGGCGCGAACCCGAGTTCCGCGCTCGTTGAGAGCCGGCGCAGGCGCTGTCAAGTAAACCTTACGGCTCGCGGTGCTTGCCACCGCGTGCGTACAGCTCAACGCGCGCAGTCCATGCCTCGCGCAGGCGCGGATCCAAATCGCTGGGAGCAACGGCCAAGGCTTGGCGTTGGGCTTGGGCCGCTTCTTGTGCAAGACCTACCTCGGCCAGCGCCGCGGCCAAGATCTCCAAGTGATCGGCGTTGCGCTGCGCACTGCTTGCGACCAAGGCTTCAGCCAACTGCAGCGCACGCGCGCCATCCCGCAGCGCATCGTCTGCTTGCACCGCGAGCTCCCAAGCCAGCCACGCGCTAGCACCAAGGTCCTTGGGATCGAGCGCCACCGCTTCGCGCAGCTGCGTCAGCGCCTCGGCATTGCGGCCTAGGCCACGCAACAGCCGTGCGTAGTCCAAACGCAAGCCGCGCTCTTGCGGTCGCTGCGCGATCACGCGCGCCAGTTCCTCCGCGGCTTCGGCTTCGCGCTGCAAGCGCACCAAGACCCATGCTCGCCCGATGCGCGAAGGCCACGCCGTAGGAGCGAGCTGCAACGAGAGTTCATACGAGCGCAACGCAGCGTCTAGCTCACCTGCTTGCGTCTGCAGAATGGCCAAGTGGTAGTGCGCTTGTTCCAGATCCGGTGCAAGGCGCAGAGCTTCCAGCAGCTGTCCGCGCGCTTGGTCGACCGCTCCCGTCGCCGCCAAGGCGCGTGCATAGTCCAAGCGGAAAACAGGTGCTTCAGGGGCGGCCTCTACGGCGCGCGCGAGCGGTGCGACAGCGCGCTCAGCTTGCCCATGTTGCAGCATCGACGCACCTTCGGCGTGAGCATCGATGATCGCCATCGAGCGGCGCGGATCGCGACCGCTGTAGGCTGTGGTGCCGCTTCCGCCTGCGTAGCCCAAGGCGTTCAGTGCTTGCGACAAGTGCGGATCCACACGCGCAGCGGTCGAGGCTCCGCGGTCCATGGCAGCACGCCGCATCGCAGCGCGGTGTGCCTCCAACACCTGCGAGAGCTCTTCGACTTGGGTGGGGCGCTGCGCAGCTAGGTCTTGCAGCTCGCGTGCATCCTGCGTCAAGTCGTATAGCTCCTTGGTAGGGGCCTCGATCAACTTGAGTGCATCGACACGCAAGGCCGCCAACGAAGCCCAGCCGAACTCGAGTCGCGCATATTCGCTCTCGGCATACAGCGGAGCCGTGGGAAGCACCTCACCGCGCCACGCAGGAGCCCAATCGCGACCACGACCGAGCGTAGGCCAGCCCAGCGCATTCGTGAGCGTGGGCGCCAACTCCACCAGACCTACCGGTTGCGACACCACCACACCTTCCGGCAACGCAGCACCCGCCACGATGAGCGGCACGCGCAAGGTGGCTTCATGGACCAACACACCGTGCGTTTGCTCGCCGTGCTCGCCTAAGCCTTCGCCATGGTCCGAAGTGACTACAACCAAGGTCTGGGCGAGGTCGATGCTTGCCAACAGCTGCGCCAGTTGCGCGTCAACCGCAGCGATCTCCGCGTCATACGGGTCCGCGATTTGGCTACGCCACGGCTCGGGCGCTTGCCACGGCATGTGCGGGTCATACAGATGCACCCACGCTAACCAAGGTTGATCCGCGTGTGCGGCAATCCACTGACGAGCTGCGCCAAGTGTGTCCGCTGCGTTGCGTTCGATGACCGGTGCAGCGCCTGCCGCAATCGCGCCGAGCTCGTCGTTGTAGACCTGAAAGCCGCGCGCCAGACCAAAGGCTTCGTCCAGCACAGCTGAGGACACGAAGGCTCCTGTGGCGTAGTCGGCCTCGCGCGCACGCTCGGCCAACACAGGCGTTTGTCCTGCGAGTGCTGTGCGCCCATTGACGCGCACTCCGTGCTCAGGCGGCTCCAAGCCCGTGAGTAGCGTGGCATGCGCCGGCAGGGTGAGGGGCACGCTCGTCCACGCCTGCTCGAAGCGCACGCCACGCGCGGCTAAAGCATCCAGCGTAGGTGTGCGGGCCGCAGCGTAGCCATAGCACCCCACGCGATCGGCGCGCAGCGTGTCGATCGTGACCAACAGCACATTCGGCCGTGCCTTAGGTTGCGGGCGCGCAGGCTCCTGGCCGCAGCCAGTGGCCGTCACAGTAGCAAGGACAGCGATCAAGCAGCTCCGCATAGGACCACAACAGCCTAGCAGGGTCGGGCGTGTCATTGGCTACCATCTGCGCGCCATGAGCTTGATCGAACCGCGCACTCTCAAGGGGTTCCGTGACTACCTGCCCGAGACCATGATCCCGCGCGAGCGGTTGATGGAGACGGCGCGGCGTGTGTATCGCTCGTTTGGCTACTTGCCGATCGACACTCCGGCCTTGGAGTACGAGGAGATCTTGACCGGCAAGGGCGGCGAGGAGAGCGACAAGCAGCTCTACCGCTTTGAGGATCATGGCGGCCGCCGCGTGGCCTTGCGCTTCGACTTGACTGTGCCCTTGGCGCGCTTTGTGGCGCAGCACCACAACGATCTCGGCCTGCCCTTCAAGCGCTACCACATTGGCACCGTGTGGCGTGGTGAGAACACGCAGCGCGGCCGCTACCGCGAGTTCGTGCAGTGCGACTTTGACACGATCGGCTCCACCAGCGTGGCCGTCGATGTCGAGACCGGACTTGTGATCCATGAGCTGCTGCGCGCGATTGGCTTCGAGCGCTTTGAGATCCGCATCAACGATCGGCGCATGTTGAACGGCGTGCTCGAACGCGTGGGCCTTGCGGATCGCGCAGTGCCTGTGCTGCGTGCGCTGGACAAGCTCGACAAGATTGGCCCGCACAAGGTGGCGGAAGAGATGGCGGCGACTGCCGGTGCTACCGCCGTTCAAGCTCACGACATCTTGAGTCTGGCGGATGCACGCGGCTCGAACCGCGACATCTTGGAACGCATGCAGCCGTTGGTTGCCGGTACCGCGCGTGGTGAAGCAGGTTTGACAAGCTTGACGCAGATCCTTTCCGCGATGCAGGCCGCTGGTGTGCCGGAGTCGCGCTTGCGTTTGGACTTGTCGATCGCGCGCGGCTTGGACTACTACACTGGCACCATCTACGAGACGGTGCTCGGCGACTTGCCCGGCATCGGCAGCGTCTGTTCGGGTGGCCGCTATGACGACTTGGCATCGCTCTACACCAAGGACAAGTTGCCTGGCATCGGCGCCTCCTTGGGCCTCGATCGCTTGTTGGCCGCCATGGAGGAGCTCAAGCTGATCGATGGCCGCCGCGTCAGCGCGCCGCTCTTCCTAGCTTACTTTGATGAAGCGCGTTTGAACGACTACCAGACGTTGGCCATGCGCTTGCGTAGTGCTGGCATCGGTGTCGAGTTCTATCCCGAAGCCAAGAAGCTCGGTGCGCAGCTCAAGTACGCCGATCGCCGCGGCTTCCGGCATGCCCTGATTATCGGTGAGAACGAGTGGCAGGCAGGCAAAGGCCAACTCAAGAACCTCGCCCAGCAAAGCACCACTGAGGTGCCGCTGGGCGAAGGTCTCGTCGAAGCGCTCGCGAAAGCGATCGGTCAGGCCAGCTAAAGCCGCCCGCTCACGGGCATACATGCAACGTCAGCGCGTTGCTCAAGTTGAAGCCCGAGCCGCCAGCGGCAGGGTTGCGGTACCACGCTTGGAAGTGCCACACGGAACCGGCTGTCAAGCGGCCTGGACCACTGCCGATCGGTGCCGAGCCAAAGTTGAGCGCGCGCTGCAACACACCGCCCGCACCGCTGTTGGATGTGGGCAGGCGGTACACCGCACCGTTGACGCAGCGCACACCGTTGCCAAACGGCGTGTTCGTCTTGTTGTTGCCGTAGTAGAACAGTCCCACCGTGTTTGCCGGCACATTGGTCGCGCGCAGCGTCAGGTTGGCCGCGGCCAAGCTGTTCGAGCCGAGCGCAGAGATCGACGCTGCGGCACCCGTGGAGTTCGGATTCGCCGTGCAGTAAGTCGTCGGCTGCAGGCAGAAGAAGCTCATGCACACCGCTTGCGCCGCGCGGGAGCGCATCACATTGACGCACTCCTGATGGAAGTACGGGTAGATGTTGTTCATGCC
>Ga0079301_1000355_pt1 | contig 22034 bp, 10 predicted proteins | sample Wag4_2014_7_11_3_FD_74797 | JGI IMG/M metagenome (GOLD analysis project Ga0079301, IMG submission 74797) | Fresh water mixed with fracking chemicals microbial communities from Ohio, USA - Utica-2 Time Series FC 2014_7_11 | ecosystem: Engineered > Industrial production > Chemical products > Input... | reverse complement strand
TCAACCCGTGTAGAATTTCAGGACCTGCCTCGCGAGGTGTCGCCACCCGATCGGTTTCCACCGGAATCAGCGATCGGATTGGACCGGATTCGTTGATCGGTTTCACCGGAATCTGCACCCGGCTCAAAACGAAAGTTTCGGCAGCCTCTAGAGGGCCTCATCTCCGTAGGAGACTGAAACGCGAACCTCTACCTCTGACACCTTATGTTCGCCCTCTAGAGGGCCTCATCTCCGTAGGAGACTGAAACGATGCGAGGTCGGCCTCGATAAACCGCTGCATGTATGCCTCTAGAGGGCCTCATCTCCGTAGGAGACTGAAACAGATCGTACCCGTTTCGAACGTGACACGATAGATGCCTCTAGAGGGCCTCATCTCCGTAGGAGACTGAAACATGACGGCGGCCCCGACCTCTGGGCCGTGGTCGCCCACCTCTAGAGGGCCTCATCTCCGTAGGAGACTGAAACGCGTTACGGAACACGACTCGCATCGTCATGTAGCCCCTCTAGAGGGCCTCATCTCCGTAGGAGACTGAAACCGGATGTCTCGCACCGTCATCAAGTGCCATCCTCTAGAGGGCCTCATCTCCGTAGGAGACTGAAACTCTGCCAGGCCATCAACAATCTCTCTAAGACGCCTCCCTCTAGAGGGCCTCATCTCCGTAGGAGACTGAAACACTCCCTCCTTGCCGATACAGATCGTCGTTTTCCTCTAGAGGGCCTCATCTCCGTAGGAGACTGAAACTACAAGGTGAAGACACGACCGTCCCGATGCGTATACCTCTAGAGGGCCTCATCTCCGTAGGAGACTGAAACTCACGGGGGATGTTGATACCTCGCCAGTCAGCACCTCTAGAGGGCCTCATCTCCGTAGGAGACTGAAACCATAGCCTGACGCGGTATAGGACAAGCCAAGCTCCTCTAGAGGGCCTCATCTCCGTAGGAGACTGAAACTCGGGGATAAGCTCTCCGTCAAAGTCAAACGGATCATCCCTCTAGAGGGCCTCATCTCCGTAGGAGACTGAAACAAGCCTGTCCACGTCGATCCACATGCCTGCATGCCCCCTCTAGAGGGCCTCATCTCCGTAGGAGACTGAAACCAGGCCGGGCATCTCGGGAAACTTGTCGATCATGGGCCTCTAGAGGGCCTCATCTCCGTAGGAGACTGAAACGCCCACCCTCCCGCGGGAGCGTCACGACCAGGCCCCTCTAGAGGGCCTCATCTCCGTAGGAGACTGAAACGCGCCGTTGAAATTGAACACGACGCCCGTCGTCCTCTAGAGGGCCTCATCTCCGTAGGAGACTGAAACCATAATCCTCTAGGCCGTCGATAATGGCGCGCAAGCCTCTAGAGGGCCTCATCTCCGTAGGAGACTGAAACGCCGCGGCTTTCCGCTGCACGGCGGCGAATTTGAACACCTCTAGAGGGCCTCATCTCCGTAGGAGACTGAAACTTGAAGATCCTTGAATGATGCCGCCTCTTCAAGCCCTCTAGAGGGCCTCATCTCCGTAGGAGACTGAAACAAGTCGTCCGCAGTTGCATCGGCAAGGGCAGCCAGCCTCTAGAGGGCCTCATCTCCGTAGGAGACTGAAACCGGGTTCCTTCCGCGCTTCCGATGGTCGTCCGGGCCCTCTAGAGGGCCTCATCTCCGTAGGAGACTGAAACAGGTCGAACAGCGGGGCCATGATGGCCGCCGCGTCCCTCTAGAGGGCCTCATCTCCGTAGGAGACTGAAACGGAAACGAGGAAAACGGTTCCCGCCTGAGGGTCGGGGCCTCTAGAGGGCCTCATCTCCGTAGGAGACTGAAACCATCGAACATCTTCTTGTCCATCTCCCTGAGATCTTCCCCTCTAGAGGGCCTCATCTCCGTAGGAGACTGAAACACGATCTCCTCGCCGGGTAGCATTGCCTGGAACCCTCTAGAGGGCCTCATCTCCGTAGGAGACTGAAACGGGTCGTCGTTGTCGGCGGGCCAGTCGGCCACGATCGCCGCCTCTAGAGGGCCTCATCTCCGTAGGAGACTGAAACACCTCGTCTTAACCTAGGAGGCAAGTGTTATTTTTTCCTCTAGAGGGCCTCATCTCCGTAGGAGACTGAAACCTGTCGTCTTCATTCATCCAGTCGCTTGCAGCCTTACCTCTAGAGGGCCTCATCTCCGTAGGAGACTGAAACGCGTAGTGCTCGATTTCGAACACGATACCTCCGAGAGCCTCTAGAGGGCCTCATCTCCGTAGGAGACTGAAACAGATCTTTGTCCGTGGTGTCTCCGCTTGATGAGACCCGCTAGAGGAACACGTCTCACCGAGAGCTTGTCCACCAAACACCCAAAGGTTTCACCTGTTGAAACCAGACATCCGAAAAATGGATCTTCAGTTCCGATAACCCTCGGCAAGGAGATGCCCATGCCCCCGACCTCCAGCTCCGTCACCCCTGGCTTCCTCGGCCGCCTGTTTCGACCGTCCACCGTCGGGGGGCTGACCCTCGAGAAACACGACCTCGTGACCGATGCCGGGCAGCGCGTTCCGTTGCTCGACCTCGAGGGGCTACCGGCCCTGGAACCCGGGCTCGTCTGGTCCGGGTTGAACGTGCGGACGCGCGACCGGTCGATCGAGCTGCGCGGTCTGAATCCGGGCGCAGCCGAGGCGTTCCAGCAAGCCATCGTCGAGAACCTGCGCGAGATCCTGGCCGATGCGATGCATGACCGCTCGAGCCAGCTCAAGGACTGCCTGCGAGGCTTCGAGGCCCTCATGAACGGGCGGTACGCCCGCGCCAGCGAGCTGGCCCGCTGGATCGACGAGACGCACGAACTCGCCCAGCTGATCCGGCATCCAGCCCTCGAACGCCTGCCGAAGTCGATCGACCCCAAGGATCTGCGACGGTTCGAGGCGTGCCTGAAAGACCCCGAGGCTCTCCGACGTTTCTCGAACGAACGGTTCGTGACGGATACCCTGTCGCGTCATCGCGCGTTTTTCGACACGGTGGAGAAGCGTCCGCTAACAGAGATGCAGCGCCTCGCGTGCGTCGTGGACGAGGACGCCAATCTCGTGCTCGCGGGAGCCGGCAGCGGGAAGACCTCGGTCATCGTCGGGCGGGCGGGATACCTGGTCGAGGCGGGACTGGCAAGTCCCGACGAGATCTTGATCCTGGCTTACGGCAACAAGGCCAGCCGGGAAACGGACGAACGCATCCGCGAGCGCCTGCCCGGGCGCGAGGGCATCACGTCTCGCACGTTCCACGCACTCGGTCTGAAGATCATCGGGGAAGCGACGGGACGCAAGCCGGCCGTCGCGAAGACGTCGGAAGACGCCGAAGGCATGGCGACGTTCATCCTCGAGAAGATTGCCGACCTGTCCAGGCGCGACCTCGCCTTCCGCGCAAAGATGGCCCTGTTCATCGCGGCCTTCCTGAAACCGTACACGGCCCCCGAGGAGTTCGAGGATCGGGCGTCCTACATCCGGCACCTCCGGACCCTCGACACGAAAACCTTGCGCGGGGAGCGCGTGAAGAGCCTCGAAGAAGTGGCCCTGGCCAACTTCTTCTTCATGAACGGTATCGACTACCGCTACGAGGAGCCCTACGAGGTCGACACCGCGACCGCGTCCCACCGTCGCTACAGTCCGGACTTCTACCTGCCCGAGCACGGGATCTACCTCGAGCACTTCGCGATCGACGAGCAGGGCCGCACGCCGAAGTTCATCGACCAGAAGACCTACACGGAAGGCATCACCTGGAAGCGCAGGTTGCATGCCGAAAACAAGACGACGCTGATCGAGACATGCAGCTACCAGTTCCGGAACGGGACGGTGTTCGAGGTCTTGCGGCAGCAACTGGAATCCCACGGCGTGACCCTGGAGCCGCGGGATGTCCAGGAGGTGCTCACGGCTGTCAAGGATAAGTCGGGCAGCGGCAACCAGCTCACGAAGCTCATCGCGACGTTCCTGCACCTGTTCAAGTGCTCGGGGAAGGGGCTCGCCGAGATCCGGAAGCTGACGAAGAGCCGCGGCGATCGTATCCGGGCGATCGCCTTCCTGGACATATTTGAACCGCTCCTCGCGGCCTACGAGGCGGAAAACCGGTCCCGGAACGAGGTCGACTTCAACGACATGATCAACGAGGCCGTCACGCATCTCGAAAGCGGCCGGGTAGTCTCGCCTTACCGTCACATCCTGGTCGACGAGTTCCAGGACATCTCGCTGGCCCGCGCCCGGCTGTTGCAGGCGCTGCTGCGAAGCCGGCCCGGGACGGGATTGTTTTGCGTCGGGGACGACTGGCAGTCCATCTACCGGTTCTCGGGGTCGGACGTCACGCTGACGGGGCATTTCGAGCGACACTTCGGCCCGGTCCGGACCGTCGCCCTCGATATGACCTTCCGGTTCAACGACCGGATATCGGCCCTCGCGACCACCTTCGTGACCCGGAATCCGTCCCAGGTCAAGAAGACGATCCGCACCCACTGCCGGACGGACCGCCCGGCCGTGACGCTGGTCCGGCACGAGGGGGAAGCGAACGAGACGGCCCTCGAGTGGTGCCTGACCGACATCGCCCGGACGGCCGAGAAGGGGGCCTCGGTGTACGTCATCGGTCGATACAACTTCTGCATGCCCCGCGGGTTCGAGGACCTGAAAAAGCGATTCCCCGACCTCGACCTCCGGTTCGACACGGCGCATGCGAGCAAGGGCAAGGAAGCCGACCACGTGATCGTGCTCGACGTGAACGACGGCCGGATGGGCTTCCCGAGCCAGATCCAGGACGACCCGCTGCTCGCACTGGTGCTTCCGCCCGAGGAGCCCTATCCGTTCGCCGAGGAGCGGCGGCTGTTCTACGTCGCGGTGACGCGCAGCCGGCATCACACCTACGTGCTGTCGGATGCCCGCAAGCCCTCGGCCTTCGTGAAGGAACTGATCGTGGGACACGGGAAGGAATACGACTTCCGGTCGGAACTCACCGACGGGGCCAGGCGGTTCGTCGAGAACGCCGTGCCATGTCCGACCTGCCAGGATGGCCACCTGGAGCTCAAGAGCTCGCGCTACGGGAAGGCCTTTCACGGGTGCACGCAGTACCCCTATTGCGACCATGTCGCCACGACCTGCGACCGTTGCAACCGCCACCCCATGCTGCGGGTCGGGCAGGAATACCGGTGTCAGTCCCGCGAGTGTTCGCACTCCGCGTCGGTGTGCCCGCGGTGCTCGGACGGCATGCTGGTCCGGAAACAGGGGAAATACGGGTCATTCTGGGGCTGCACGAACTACTCGAAGGGGATCTGCGAGTACACGTTGAACATCCGGGAGTAAAACGGGCGATCGCCTGATTGCCCGCTCGACCAGGGTCATGCCATTGCAACGCCCCGTTCATCCGGCTACCCTGACACCAGGGGGAAGGAGCCGTGCGTCTGACGCGTGACCACATCGATGCGATCCTCGAAGAGGTGGACCGGGTCCTGGGCCCCGGGGCCAGCATCTGGCTGTACGGTTCACGCCTGCAGGACCACCTCCGCGGGGGGGATGTCGACCTGATGCTGGACGTGGCGGAAAAGCCTTCGATGCGGGACCTCGCCGTGCTGCGCGATCGCCTCGAGGAACGCCTCGGCCTTCCCTGCGACCTGCTGGTCCGGGTTCGATCGGAGTCCCCCACCGCCTTCATGCAGATGGTGGCCGCGCAGGCCGTCAGGCTCGAGGCGGCCGCGTGACCGTGTCTGATCGCGGCGCGGAGTGGACCCATCTGGCCGAGGGACTCGAGGCGATCCAGCGCAATGCCTACTTCCTCGATGCGACCGCACGGGAACTGAATTGGCCGATCGAGGGGTCTATCCTCGATGCCAGGCGCAAGGACATCCGACTCTTCACCGATCTCGCCGCCTTCAACGAGCGATTCGGCAAGCTTCAGGACAGCCTCGGTCATGCCATGCGCCATGCGGCCTTGCTTGCGGGCGAACCGGTGGACCGCTTCCTCAAGGTGCTCGCGTTTTACGAAAAAGCCGGGGTTCTGGACGACATCGCGGTCTGGCAGGCCGTTCGACTGGCACGGAATCAGGCCGCACACGAGTACACGGTGGACGACGGGGCCACGGCTACACACTTCAATGCCCTGCATGACCTGCTTCCCGCGTTGCTCCGGACGGCCGTTCGATTCCTCCGATTCGTGGACGAAACGCTCGAGGTGAAGCCTCACCCTGGACATTTCGTGACCGAGTTCGAAGCCCTTGGCAAGGACGACGATTCACGTTGAATCAAAAATCGCAACAACCACTCTATGCTCAACCGGAGTGCTTGATGTAGTGACACCCACGACCCTGTAAAACATGTTTGCGCCGACACGATTCCGGGTCTTGAAGCTCAGTAGACTTCGACCCCAACCATCTCCGACCGGGAGGAATCGATGCCGGAAGACCGGAATCATCTCTGGGGCTGGCAGCGCGAATTCGACCGGCGCCTGGGCCAGGTCGAGCTGGTGCAGGAACTGGGCCTCGAAGAACGAGACCTCGACGACCTGATTCCCCTGGTTCAGGCCTGGTCCCGCGAGTGCCGGGACGCCCTCGATTTCGCGCGCACCTTCCCGGAGCGCTACCCGGCGGTGTTCATCCTCCTGCTGGTCCTGACGGGCGTCTACCGTTTCCAGGACGGCAACTACTGGGACCGCATCCGGGAAATCTTTCCGGATCTCAACGACAACCACCTGCAAGGATGGCGCGAGGCATGGCCGTCGGCCCTGCGGCGATACGGGCTCTCGACGTTCGCCCACGTGCCCACCGCGCACCGGACCCTGATGCCGATCCAGCTCCACGGGGGCATCGCCCGCGACCACCTCGAACCCTTTTTCAGGGCCCTGGTCTGGCCCGCCGTCACGCATCCGCAGTGGGCGGGCGCGACGGCCCGGGATCTGCTCGATGAGCTGCCACGCCGGATGTCGCTCAGGACGGCCCTGCCGGTCGCCGTCCTGCGCTTCCTGGAACACGGTGGGCGCCTGGCCGAGCGCTTTCTGGACCGCTGCCTGGAACGGTGCGAACAATCGCTGGACCGGATGAACACCGCGGGCGACACCGGTCAACCTGGCGTCGCCGACGCATCCCGACTACCTGCCCACGTCGTCGAGGTCCTCGAGCGCCTGGCTCGGGGGGAAACCTCCGACTCGCGAAGCCGCCGCTCGAACCTGACCCGTTTCCACCGCCCGAGGTTGAAATTCGAACCGGGTGGCGCCGGCATCCTGCTCGAACTCCCGGCCCAGCGCCTCGCGAGTCGAGCGATCCAGCGCGTGTCCTGGCACGTCGTGCTGGGCGGTCGCACCCTCGTGGTCCCGGTCGACCGGCTGCCGGAATCGGAAGGCCTGTCCACGGGGGTCGCCCGCCTCCCCGTCCCGGACCCCTGCGACGGACTGGCGGTCCATCTGACGGTCGATGGGTCCACCGTGCGCCAGTGGGACCTGACCGGCCTCCGGGAGGACGTGCTGTTCTTCGAGGCCTCCACGGGCGTCGCCCTCGAACGCAACCTCTTGCCATCCGGGGAATGCTGGGTGGTCGGTCCGGCAGGCACTCGCTACAACGTGCAAGCCCACGGGGACGAGACCGGCGTCGCCCCCCTCTGCCAGGGCATCCTGCGCCCGGGAGAATTCGGCTGGCCCGGTTACGAGGCGCAGCTGCTGTCCCTCGAGGGGCCGGCCCTGCTCACGGTCGAGCGAGGTCAGGCGAGCCCTCTCACGCGGCCCATCGAAGAACCATCGAGCACCCGGTCGACGACTGCCCCGTCCGACGTCGCCCCGGCGGGGCCCGAAGGGGTCCGATGGGCGCTGATCGGGATGTCGGGCGCATCACCGTGCATCACCTTCGGGACGGACGTGATCAAGCTGAGCTTGCCGGCGCTCGCGGCGTCTCACCAGGCCTGCCTGCTCGTCGAGCGGGGAGCTTCCGAGGACAGCGAGGCTCCGCCCGAGCTCCGGCTCACGGATCGCCACGGGCGCCAGGTACAGCGTCTCGAGGCCAGAGGGTTACCACCCGGGATCCCCGGATCGGGCCGCCGGTACCGGATCCCCCTCGCGCCGTTCCGGGGCACCCTGGAATCGAGCCGCGAGAGCCACCTCCTCCTCGAGTTGCACATGCCCTCCGGTCGGGACGGCACGTCGACCTATCCGGTCCTCTCGCTGAGACAGGCCTGGGAGCCGACGGTCCTGGCGGCAGAATGGCAGGAAGGAATCCTGCGGTTACGATGGGAAGAGCGGCACCTCATCGAGGACCGTCACCTCTGGATCTGGGACCTCTGGCGTCCGTGGCAGGACCCCAGAGGGTTCTCGCTCGAGGCATCCGCACGCGGCCACGCCACGATCACCTGGCCGGACGACCTCCCCCCCGGCACCTACCGGGGATGGCTCGGAGTCCTGGACTGGACCAGCTCGGTCGAGCCCGAGCGGCCGGAACGCGGCGCCCGGGGAAGCTTCGACGTGGCAGTCGGTACCCCGGACGACCAGCAGGTGCACCTGAACGGGCTGGGGGAAGGGCCTCTCGAACGCGCCGAGCTGTTCATGGCCTCGGGTTACGAAGGCCGGACGAGCTTCCCGCAGCTCTATTTCCTGGAGTCCCGGGTGGAAGCTCCGCATCTCTGGCCGATGGTGCTCACGGCCCTTGGCACGATCGAGGCTCCGGAAGCCGCGCAGAAAGCCTGGTTCGAGAAGGTCGGGTACGTGGCCTGTGACATCCGGGCCTGGGACACGGCCCGGCAATGGGTCGACTGGGCGGCGGGGGTTTCGGACGAACGGCGCCAGGAGGCGCTTGCGGCCCTGATCCGGCTGGGATGGTTACGCCGGGTCGGCCCGACCTGGAAGCCCGTCGAATTCAAGAACGCGGAGGGCGCGTTCTGCGAGGTGGACTGTCCACCGCTCGAGGACGCGACGATCCGGCGCCTGTGGGACCTCTGGCCTCCTCTCGGTTCCGGGGTCGAACCCCCGGGAGCCGAGGCCGATCCGGATGCGCGCGATCGCCTCCTGCGTGCCCTGGGCACCGAGGCCCTGCAGGCCCTCGATGAGGCCCGGATGGTCCCGGAACGTTCAGGGGCCCTGAATCCCTTCGCCGGCTCGGCGCAGGATCCGGACACCTTCGCTCGCCTGATGACGTGCGATGCGGCGACTCTCGACCTCCTGTTGCCCGACTCCGAGGGGGAGATGCGCCCGCTGGATGATCGGGTGCTGCCCGCCAGCATGAAACGGGTCCTGCAGGCTTGCCTCGAGGACCCCGACGCCGGTCGAGAGCTGGAAACACGCCTTGCCGTGAACGCCCCGCAGATGGCCCGCCAGCTCGCACGCCTGGGTGAACGCACGGGCGCACCGGGTGCGCTCGCCCGCGCCTTCAAGGGACGCGAACCCAGGCTGTTCCGGCACCAGAAACCCGGGCAGGCCCTGGCTGGCCTTCCCGTGATCTGCGGGGCCGTCGCCCTGATCTGCCGCCTGAAAGCAGGCGGCGATACGGATGGCGCACTCCCTCAGCCCCAGGATCTCGACGAGCTGGCGGCGTGGATGTTCGCCACCGTCCCATCCCTGTTCGCCCACGATCTGGTCCTGGTCGATCGCATGCTCGGGGCACCCGAGCCTGCGCCCGTCGGAGGTGTCCATGCCCCTCTCGCGTAACCTGCCGCCGCTTGCCCTGACCCGCGAGCTGGTGGAGCACTACCGGCGGTATCTCGGGACCACGTTTCCGGTCCAGGGCGCGCTGCGGGATGATCTGTTACGAGAACTCTCCCAACCCGAGATGCTCGTGAAGGGTCCGATCCTCGAGGCGACGCCCCCCTTCGTGCGAGGGCGCTCCCTGGCCGAGCTCGTGGAAGCCGGACAGGCCTCATCCGGCTTTCTCGAGCTGGGACTCGATCCCGACCGACCGCTGTACCACCACCAGGAGCGGGCCTTCACGCAGGTCGTCCATACCGATCGCAACGCGATCATCGCGACGGGGACGGGAAGCGGCAAGACCGAGAGCTTCCTGTTTCCCATCCTGGAGCACCTGCTGCGTGAGCGGGAGGCCGGAACCCTGGACCAGCCGGGTGTCCGGGCTCTCCTCGTCTACCCGATGAACGCCCTCGCGCACGACCAGCTCAAGCGCCTGCGCGAGCTGCTCGCCCGGGTTCCCGAGATCACCTTCGGACGCTACACGGGCGACACGCCCGGCAAGCGCAAGGACGGCATCAACCAGTTCGGCAAGCTCTTTCCCGACCAGCCCCTGTTGCCGAACGAGCTGGTCTCCCGCGACGCCATGCAGGAGGCGCCGCCACACATCCTGCTGACCAACTACGCGATGCTCGAGTACCTGCTGCTCCGCCCCGACGACCACGTGTTCTTCGATGGCGACCACGCCCGCCACTGGCGCTTCTGGGTGCTCGACGAGCTGCACACCTACCAGGGCGCCACGGCCACGGATGTCGCCATGCTGCTGAGGCGGGTGAAGGATCGCATCGTAACGAGCGAGCGCGGGCGCATCCGCTGCCTGGGCACCAGCGCGACGCTGGGGGATGGCCAGAAGGACAACCCGGCCGTCGCCGCCTTCGCGGAACAGCTGTTCGGCGAGCCCTTCGAGGCGGACGACATCGTGCTGGCCGAGCGGGAACCCCTGCACGAGGCATCCTCAGAGGTCTGGGGAGAACCCTGTCCCGAGCTGTACTCGACTCTGAGGAAGGCGCTCGAGGCAGATACCGGCTTGCCCGAGCTCGCGGACCTGGCCCGGACCCAGGGAGTCCCCGAGGACGTGGTGACGGCGGCGATCGCCCTGGCCGGGGCGACTGGCTCACCCCGGACAACCGAGGCCGCCGAGGTCGAGGTCCTGACGGGCGCGGACGATCCGGACGACTGGTGGCGGGATGAAACCGAGACCACGCCCCGGCCTCACGCGCTGAGCGACGATCCGTTGCCCACCCAGCGCTTCCTGTACGGCCTCCTCGCGGGAGACGGTCGGATCCGGAGAGTCCGATCGCACCTCGCAAGCGGTCCGATCCGGGTCAAGCACCTGGCCGAGCGCGTCTTCTCGGCCGATCCGGATGACGAGCAGACGATGGTCGATCTCGTCGAGCTGGCCGCCAATGCCCGGCAGGAAGCCGGTGATCTGCCGCTCCTGCCCGCGCGTTACCACGTCTTCGCCCGGGCGATCGAGGGCGCGTTCGTCACGTTCCGACCGGGGGATCCCCCCACTCCCATCCTCAAGCTGGAACGGGCGGTTCACGCCGAGATCGACGGGCAGGTCCAGCGGGTCTTCGAGATGTGCTCGTGCAGGCGCTGCGGCCAGCCCTTCGTGGCGGGGCGCCTCGTGCGGGATCCGGACCTGGGTTTCGAGGTCTTGAAGCAGTTTCCAGAAGGCCTGGCGCCGGACGAGGCCGGGGGAGGCCAGGACATTTACCTCCGGTGGGATGATCCGGCGCTCGGGGAGACCGACGAAGACGACACCGTTGCCGCGGGTGAAACGAAAGTGGCCCGGATCGTCCAGGAACCCTGTCGGCTCTGCCTGATCTGCGGCTCGACCCATCCGGATGGGCAGCTCCCCATCTGTGGTCACGAGGACGAGCGCCAGCTCCGGGTGCACCGGGTGCGGACCCCGGACCACCGTGCGGGCCTCAAACGCTGTCCCTCCTGCCAGTTTCAGCCCCGCAAGGGTGCTGCCGTGGGACCGCTGAGCCTGGGGCAAGATGCCCCCGTCGCCGTGCTGGGCACGGTCCTGTATCAGCGACTGCCAGCCGATCCGGAAGCGAGCGATCGCCCCGGTGAAGGTCGCAAGCTGATCGTCTTTTCCGATTCGCGGCAAGATGCGGCCTACTTCGCGCCTTACCTGCAAGCCTCGTACGCGCACCTCCTCGACCGTCGCCGTGTCTACCTGCCTTTCACGGAGGCCGGTCGACACCGAGCCCACAGCCTGGAGGCCCACGTCGACGAGCTGGCCTCCGAGCCACGTCGCTCGCTGTTTCCCGGGAAGGAAGACGATCCGGACGCTCGGGCCAAACAGGCCTGGATCTGGGTGATGAGCGAGTTCCGGACCATCCACACCCGGCTCTCGCTCGAGGGCGTGGGGCTCGTGGCTTTCCGCCCCCGGCCCACCGCCTTGCCCGACTTCCCCGAAAAAGGAGTCGCGCAGCTGCAAAAGGTGCTCGGAATACCGGATCTGACCCGGGCCGAGGCGCAGGCCCTGCTCGAGGTGCTGCTCCTCTCGCTCCGGCGTTCCGGTGCCGTGACCTTTCCGGACCGCGTGATGCCGACGGAGGCCCATTTCGCCCCGCTCACGCGCCACGTCTATTGCCGGAAGAGCGGGGCCAGTCCTGAAAAGGGCATCCTGGCCTGGCTTCCGGGTGCCCACGCCACGAACCGACGCCTGGATTACGTCGAACGTCTGGCCTCGGCCGCGGGGGGGACCGGCAAGGTCAAGCGCGAGGATTTGAACCCGCTTCTCGACAGGCTGTTCGACTTCCTGAAAAGGGAGAAGCTGCTCAAGGTGGTCCCGGGGCCTTCGGGCGAGGGGGAGGTCCTGCAGCTCGACCACGGCAAATGGGAAATCATGCCCACCCGTGGCGAAAACGGACGGCTAGCCGTCTCGTTGCATGCGTGCCCGGTCTGCCGGAATCTCACGACGGTGCAGGTGCGACAGGTCTGTCCGACCTTCCGGTGTACCGGCAAGCTCGTGAAGCTCGACGACTTGCCCGACGACGACCACCACTACCGCCATCTGTACAGGACGCTGGAGCCGGTACAGCTGGAGGCCTCCGAGCATACGGCACAGCTGGCGCGAGATTCGGCCGCCCTGACCCAGCAGAAATTCATCGCGGGGGAGATCAACGTCCTGAGCTGCTCGACGACGTTCGAGCTGGGGGTCGACGTCGGGGAATTGCAAGCCGTCCTCATGCGCAACGTCCCTCCCGCCACGGCCAATTACCTGCAACGCGCGGGGAGGGCGGGGCGCCGGGCCGATTCCGTCGCCTTCGTCGTGACGTACGCGCAGCAACGTGCCCACGACCAGTACCACTATCGGGACCCCGAGCAGATGGTGGGTGGGCGGATGGCGCCACCGACCTTCCTCCTGGGCAACGAGAAGATCGTCCGCAAGCACGTGCACGCGATGGCCTTCTCGATGCTGTTCCGGCAGCATCCCGACCTCATACACAACCTCCAGAGCTTCTTCGAAACGGGGGACGCGGAACTCACGGGCGATGTCCTGCTCGCCAGGTGGCTCGACACGCGACCGGCCGTCTTGCTGGAATCCCTCGTCCGGGTGGTTCCGCCGGAGGTGCAGGGTCGGCTGGATCTGTCGGGCTGGGGGTGGGTCGCCGACCTCGTGCACGAGCGAGAGGGTCTGCTGACGCAGGTGCGTGAAGGCGTGCTCCAGGACCTCAAGCAATATGACGATACGGCCGATGCCTTCTGGAACCGGAAAGAATCGCGACGCGCCTCGTATTACAACCGGCTCGCCACCACGATCCGGAAACGCCACCTGCTGGGGTATCTGGCGGGCAACCGCGTGCTGCCCAAGTACGGATTCCCGATCCACACGGTCGATCTGGAGATTCTGGCCGACGTCCCCGATGCGCACGACATCGAACTGAGCCGGGACCTGCGTCTCGCCATCGGCGAGTATGCTCCCGGGAGCCAGGTCGTGGCGCGTGGCAAGGTCTGGACGAGCGTCGGCTTGAAGCGCCAGCCGCTCAGGGAGTGGGAGCAGCATGCGTACCAGGCGTGCAAGTGCGGGTGGTTCCGTCTCCTGAACGAAGAACCGGATGCCAAGGCCTGCGGCCATTGCGGGAAGGAACTGGAGGATCCCAGGACCTTCATCGTGCCCGAGTTCGGCTTCGTGACGGGCAACGAGACACCGGACGAGGTCACGGATGTGCGGCCGCAGCGCAGCTATGCCTCGCGGGTCTACTTCGCCGAAACCGCCCCGGACGTCGAGGAACCGAACCGCAGGCGCGTCGGATCCCCGAACCCGGAAGCCGGGATGCACCTCACGATCAGCTCGCCCCACAGCGGAGTGCTGGTCGTGGTGAACGAAGGACCGGGCCGGCACGGGTTCAACATCTGTCTGACCTGCGGGCGGGCGCTCGAGCTGGGCAAAAAGAAGCTCAACCACGAACGGCCCTGGGGGGGCGATTGTCCGGTCAAGCATGGCGAGCAGATCCAGTTCACCCGGCACCTGGGCCACAAGTTCGCGAGTGACGTGGTCGTCCTGCAATTCGGCGTCCCGTCCGACATGGACCGGTCGTCGGCGTTCTGGTGGTCGCTCGTGTACGCCCTGCTCGAGGGGGCCAGCCGCGCCCTGCAGATCCGGCGGGACGACCTCGACGGATGCGTGTACACGCACGACCGGGACCAGTCCATCGTGCTGTTCGACAACGTACCGGGTGGCGCCGGGCACGTCCGGCTCATCGAAAGCCAGATCGAGACCGTGCTTCGCGAGGCCCTTCATGTCGTCCAGAGCTGCACCTGTGAACACGATACGAGCTGTTACTCGTGCCTGCGGACCTACCGGAACCAGCCGGTTCACGGACTGATGCAGCGTGGCCTGGTGCAGCGGTATCTCGAACGCTTTCTGGCGGCGTGCCTCGCGAGCGAGCCGGACGGCCGGCACGCGATCGGCGCGAGCGGTCGCGGTCGCTGGCTCGAGCGGGAGCTCGCGAGAGCCCGGAAGGCCCTGCTCGTGGCCTCTCAGCTGGCCATCCGTTCGGACGGGACGCCACCGGCAGGAGCCCCCGACTGGCTCCGGTTGCTGCGGGAACGTGGCAAGTCGATGCGCCTGGTCTTGCAAAGTGACCGGCTGCCTCGACGGGACGACGCGGCCGGGGCCCTGCTCCTGCACGAACTCAAGGGGCTGGTCTTGCAGGGGCTGGACCTTCGCCTGATGGAGCCCGGAACGGCGTTGCCTGAATGGGCGATCGGTATCGAGACCGCGGATGGGGCCCGCCTGGTGCAGTGGACGGATCCCGACAAGGGCATCGAGGAAGGGCTGTCGCCAACCACGGGCCTGTCTGGCCTCGTCACCACGGTCCAGCCGGCCGCCTGCGAGACGGGTCTCGAGGCCCTGAACCGGTTCATCGACGCCTGCCCGCGCCTCACGACCGAGCACCCGCTGTTCAGGGGGCCGACGATGCGGTTCGAGCGGCTCAAGCAGGGGCAGCCGACCACGATCCAGGCGATCATCGACACCTACCTGAAGGTCCATTTCCGGGCCGATGACCGGAGCGCCCGGCTCTTCGACCCCTATCTGCGGAAATGGCACCAGCGCCGAAATCTCGAGGCCCTGATCGACGCGCTGCGCGCCAGCGGGCGTGGCAATCCGTTCTCGTTCACCTTCGTGACCTCGATTCCGCCGGACGAGGCCTACCCGGATCAGATACGACGGGAGCATGAGCGGATCGTCCGGGACGGGTCACGAGCAGGTTTCAAGGTCGCGTGTGGTTACGGAAGCTTCCACGGGCGATCGCTCCAGATCGAGCGAGCGGACGGGACCTGGACGACCATCCTGCTGGATCGGGGCCTGGACATGCTCGATCGGGACCAGAGAGCCCTGGATGCTTACCTGGCCACGTTCGACCATGCCGAGGACCCTGCCCGGGAGCCGGCAAGCTCGGGGAGGTGAGCGAACGAGACGGTTGATTCGGCCTTTGCCAGGGAGGCGCATGACAGGATGGCATCTATAAAAAGATGACCCTCGGGTGATTATGTACTCGGTCATGTGGGTAATGAAAAACGTATACGAGCACCCCCCTTACCCGGATGAGGAGGCTCATGCGTTCACCTCGAGAACTCGACCCCCTGGAGCGCCTGATCCCCGAGATTCACGCCGTGAACCACGCCTGGAAACTGGCGCGGTCCTGGTATGGCGACGACGCCAGCATCACGAGCAACCTTCGCCAGGCCAAGAATGCCCTGCAACGCCGCTTGCTGACCCTGTATCCGGAGGCGGTCCGGGTAGAAGCAACTCCTGAAGAAGGCCCGGACATCGTGGGCCTCGTCCTGACACGCCCCGTCGGGGGCCACACCGATGCCGCCCACATGCTGCTCAAGCACGTACCGTCCCCTGTTCACGTGGAGGAACTGGCTTGATCGACCGCATGGACAACCACCCCGTGGAAGAAGGGCATCACGAGAGTTACCTCGTGTCTGTCAGCGACCTGATGGCCGGCCTGGTGCTCGTCCTGATGGTCCTGCTGATGGCCTTTGCCTTCCAGGTGTTCCGGGCGAGCGAATTCGTCCGGGACGAGCAAAAACGCCTCACCGAGGCCAAGGAGAGCCGGGATCGGGCGCTCAAGACGATCCAAACCTCGCTGAATGCCGTCCAGATCAAGGTGTCGGTGGACCTCGACAAGGGACTCGTGCGTCTCCCTGAAGAGATGCTCTTCGAGAGTGGCCGCGCGGGGATCCGGCCCGTCGGCTGGCACGCCATCCGGCTGCTGGCGCGGGAACTCGCCGAGACCCTGCCGACCTGCAGTGGCCTGGAGGCCGTGCTCGTGGAAGGGCACACCGACAACACCCCCATTTACGCGGCCATCCAGGACGGCGACAAGGTCTATCGCGATAACTGGGACCTGTCGTATGCCCGGGCCAAGAAGACCGAGCAGGCGTTGCTCTGGGGTAGCCCGAAGCTCGAGACCATGACCAATCCCCACGGCGTCCCCCTGCTCGGCATGGCGGCCTACGGCGAGACCCGGCCCGCCTTCGACAATACGAAGCCAGCCGGTCGAGCTGGCAACCGTCGCATCGATATCCGCCTCGTGCTCGAGGCCCCCTCGGCCAGGAAGTGAGGTCACCACGTGAATTCCCAGAATTTTTTCGAAGACAGGCAACTGACCATGACCTGGGTAGGCCTCGTCGGCATGGGGATTTTGCTCCTGCTCGTGCTGCCGAACATCATCACCGCGCTGTTCATCGGCGCGCTGATGGCTGGTTTCGCAGCCTTCAGCTATTCGAAGTTCAAACAGGCCTCCGAGGAAATCCTGGCTGACCTGGACCGACTCGAAAAGTCCGTCGGGAATCCGAAAGGGGTCCGAATAGCAAACGACCACCTCCACCAGGCGCTGGAAGAGTACCTGAGTGCGTTCATGAAGCACCCCACGAGGGGGAAAAATCAGCCTCGCCTGCCAGCTGCCGCCTTCTTCAACGACCGGACCCTGGCCAAGGCATGCAATCTGCCCTGGCACCAGACGGTTCCGAATATCCTGGTCGGCACCGGCATCCTGTTCACCTTCGTGGGCATCACGCTGGCGCTGTATACGGCCAGTAGCGCACTCATCGGAGCAAGCCCCGAGACCATGAACGCCGCCCTGCGGGCGCTTTTCAACAGTGTCTCGATCAAGTTCATCACCTCGATCGCCGGTATGGGCTCGTCCATTTACTACACCTCGTCCGAAAAACACCGGACGACGCGCATGAAGGACCACCTGCACCGGGTATGCAGGGGCCTCGACGACAACTGGCCACCGCTGAACTTCGAGGAGGCCTTGCTCGACACGGTCATCCAGTCGAACGACCCCGAAACAGGCCGGCGAATGGGCGAGGCGTCCGTGGCCCTCGCCAAGGCCGGGGAGCAGATGGGTCCCCAGCTCGCGAAACTCGTGGAGACGCAGTCGCGCATGACCCCCGAAGCCCTCGGCGATCGGGTGGGTGAGGTGATCCGCAGCTATCTCGGCCCCGTGTTCGAGGACATCCGCGACGAACTCAAGGCTCTGCGGGAAATCAAGGCGGATCAGGGTCAAGAGATCCTGCGGCAACTCGTGACTTCCCTGCGGGTGGAAGTCCTCGAACCCATGGCTGGCAAGCTCGACCAGAGCGCCGAGGTGACCCGGCAAGCCGGTGAGGCCGTCGGGCAGCTGAACGACACGCTCAGCACCACCCTCGTGGAGACCGTGCGTGAACTCAAGTCGGCCACGAGTGTCATCCAGGAATTCCAGCGGAGCACCCTGGCGGAGCTCGCGGAGTTTGCCCGCAATCTCGATTCCACCCTCACCGCCTTTGCCCGCGGCATGGATGCGACCCTTTCGAGTTTCCGGGACGACACCCTGACCGCCTTCCGGGAAAGCAGCGAGCAAGCAGCCGCCACCTTCCGCGGGATCCGGGAAGAACTCGAGGCGGCTCTCCGGACCCAGGCCGAGGTCGAAGAAGCACGCCTCGGGCGCGTCTTCGAGCGGCTCCAGAGCCTGCTCGACCAGGTTGAAAAGACGTTCACGGGTCAGATGGAAGAGTTGCGGGCCATCGGCTCGGAGTCGACCGAGCTGTTGCGCACCGCCCGGACGGAACTGGAGTTCAGCATCCGGGACATCCGGGCCACCCTCGAAGAGGTCTCGACCACCACCCGTCAGGAGCTCGCGACCTTCCGGCTCGAGTATCAGCAGAATCTGGAAGCCTTTTTCAAAGCCCAGAACACCCTGCTCGACGAGGCACTCGGCCGACAGAAAGACGGCCTGTCCGAGGTCGTGGATAGCCTGCGAAAGGTCTTCGACGACGAGGCGCAGCGTCAGGTCGCACTCCGCGAGGAACTTGACGAGGGTCTGAAGAAAGTCACCCGGTTTGCTGCCGAGATCGGGCTCAATTCGACCGAACGGCTCCAGCAACTGCGCGAAATCACGTCGGAAGTGGGGACGCACGCGTACCGGATTTCCGAACGCTATGGCCACCTGACGGCCTCCTACGAGGCCCTCACGCGCGACAACAACGCGCAGATCGTCGAGCACTTGAAGGCGATCGAGACCCGGCAGCAACAGTTCAACCAGGACATCGATAAGGCCCTCGCGCACGTTTCGAATCATCTCATCACCGCCGCGACGGTCCTCGCCGAGGCCAAGTTGCTGCCCTCGCCCGCAGGACGCGTCTGATGCCCGCGGCCCAGGATCTGAAAGCTCTCAAGCTCGTCCTCCCGCCCCACGAAGGGCAGTCGCCTCATGCCCTGCTCGCCCTCGCTCGGAAGATGACGCAGGGCCCCGGAGGAAAGCCTCTTGCGGGGAAACTCGTCGAGATGCGGTCGCTCCGGCAACTCAAGGAACTCGTGCTGAAACGCGAGCTGGGCTCGATTCGACTGGTAGAATGGCTGGCCATCCTGGGCGATCGCCTCTCCTGGACCCGGGAAGATGCAACCTACACGGCGCTCCCGATCTGGCAAAAGGCGCTCGATGACGGCACCTTGCTGACGATGATCGTGATCCGCCTGACCCGCGGGACCGACGGTGCGGGCGTGCTCGACCGACCCATGATCGAGGCCTTCGCCCAGGTGAAGGCCGACCTGCTGAGGCTGGACCGCGACCTGGCCCAGGTCGTCGATTGCCTGACCGATGTCCCCTACGCGGCCCGACGGCTGGCCGAACTCGGCCGGAACCGGAAGCTGACGCCGCGAGAGCTGGTGCTCCAGGTGCGACTCAATCCGGACCTTCCGGTGGTGCACGACGCCATCGGGTACTGTCTGGACGGCTTCATCCGCCAAGCGGAGGCCTCCCTCGACGCCTGGGTGGTGGCGTGTCTCGAAACACAGGCGCCAACCTTGCGGCGCGAGGCCGTGAAGCGGATCCTCACCGACATCCCGAAACGGTTCCTCGAGCAGATGCCCCTGCTGGTGAGGTGGATCCGGGATCGCTTTGGCCCCGGGCAACCTGAACATGCATGCCTCGATACGGCCACCCGAAACCGTCTGCGCGATCTGATGGGAGCCATCACGTACCGGGACTTCGAGCGCCTGGTCAAGAAGCTGGCGACCCGGTACGGCAACATCTGGGCGGGGTACGAACTCAACCGCCTCGAGCGGCGCTGCGCGTTCTGGAGCAACTACCAGGACAGCTTCCGCGACCTGAAGGTCTTTCTGCCGTCCGAGGTGAAGGGAGACCTCGACATGCTGGGTCTGGCTCCCTCCACCGTCTCGATACTCGATGGGCGGGACATCCGGACTTATGACCATACCCAGAGCACGGAGGTCTGCGTCTTCGAGACGGATGAATATCTGCTGATCGAGTTTTTCCGGGGCAATGGCAGCGAGACGGCGATCATCCGTTCCACGGAAACCACCCGGAACTTCCTGTTCAAGACGGAGGGGCTTTCCGTGAAGAAGATCCGCCGATTCATCGCGAGCCACGACCCCGTCAAGCTCGATCACGTCTTCCTCTGGCAAGGAGTCAACGAGCGGGCCCTGCATGCGCGCGGAATCCGCCCGGGTGACCCCAGGCGATTCATCTACGGGATGAACGGGGAAACGTGGGCCTACCAGCCCGAGACGGGCATCGCGTCCAAGAAATCGGAAAAGGACGTCCGTGACCGTGCCTTCAAGCTGCGGGACTGGGAGAAGGACATGCAGCGGCTCTATGACGAGGCCCGTAGTGCCTCGCCTTGACGGCCGAGAACGTTGCCGTTCGACGACTGCGTCGGCCCCGAGGTGATCCTCGAAGACGGTGAAAGTTTTCTGAAGGGTTATCTGAACTCGGAGCGTCTGAATGCGACAACCGGTGACGACAAGTCCATGCGGATCGCTGGCTTCCTACCCCAGTTGAAAGTGGCCCCGTGAAAACGTATCGGATGGAATCCGGGAACATCCCGCTCCTGCTCACCACCGAGCTCGCTCACAGTGGTGAGGGGCAGGTGTGGGCCACCGACAGTCGCGAGCTCGTCGCCAAGCTCTATCACGTCCCGACGACCGAGCGGATCGACAAGCTGCGCGCCATGATCGCGAACCCACCCGAACATGCCGTGGTCGATGGCCACATCGAACTGGCCTGGCCGAGCCAGTTGCTGCTGGATGCCGTTGGGAAACCAGTCGGTTTCGTGATGCCCCGCGTGCACGGTGCCCATGAACTGACCAGCGTCTATAACCCCTTGCTCCGCAAGCGCAAGCAACTGGCCATCACGTGGCAATTCCTTCACACGACGGCGAAAAATTTCGCGCACGTCGCCAGCAAGCTCCATGCCCAGGGACACGTCCTCGGGGACATCAAGAGTCAAAACATCCTGGTCAACAACCGTGCCCAGGTATCCATCATCGACACCGATTCGTTCCAGATCATCGACACGGAAACCGGGCACCTGTTTCGCTGTCTCGTGGGGTCCGAAGGATTCACGCCACCAGAGCTGATCGGCCAGAATCTGTCGGCCGTGATCCAATCAGAACTTCACGATCGCTTCCGGATCGGCGTGGTCGCGTATTTACTCCTGTTCGGTTACACCCCGTTCAAGGGAACGTGGTGCGGCCCCGGCGAGGCACCCGCCCTCGACGAACTGATCAGGCAGGGCTACTGGCCGTACCGGAGTGGTGGCCCCCTGCAACCTGGCCCGAACGACATCCCGCTGGAGGTCCTGGCCCCCGACCTGCAGGAGTGCTTTCAGCGTTGCTTCGACCACGGACACGATAAACCGCAACGACGCCCTCCAGCCAGCGAGTGGGCCGACGTCCTGGAACGTTCAGCGAGGGCGCTGCTCCCCTGTCCTGACCAAGATGGTCACTTTCATGCCCGCGGAAGCACGAGCTGTCCCTGGTGCATTCGAACTCGTGTTAACGGGGTGAACATCTTCGAACAGGCCGCAGGAGACCCGAGACCAACTTCATCAGCAAGCGCAGCAGGTCGAGCCTGGCTGGCCCAACGGCAAACTCACGCCACGGGGCTGACTGTCACCGGAACCATGGCACCGGATGACCGCGGGGATCCCTCCACGCATCACGATTACATCCTCACGAGGAACGGAGTGGCCAGCACTTTCGTCTGGATTCCGATATTCGAGGCATACCAGCTGATAAGGCCTGCAAGATGCGGGAAGCGTAAGCTCATGAAAGGTTCATGGCTGAATAAAAGACCTCCTTCGGGCATGGAGAACCAAGATTGGTGCAAGGAAACTTTCGGCGGGTTCTATGCAGGTAAGTACACCGCCAGCCGCGCAGATGCTCAGCCAGAACGGCACTATTCTTCAGGATTCCGCATGCTTCTGTTCAAGAATCGAGCCGCTACCCCCGGGATGCAGATTCCGGTGAAACCGATCAACGAATCCGGTCCAATCCGATCGCTGATTCCGGTGGAAACCGATCGGGTGGCGACACCTCGCGAGGCAGGTCCTGAAATTCTACACGGGTTGATCG